>Ga0129345_1000033_pt1 | contig 38009 bp, 33 predicted proteins | sample CPBDNA_FD_94425 | JGI IMG/M metagenome (GOLD analysis project Ga0129345, IMG submission 94425) | Freshwater to marine salinity gradient microbial communities from Chesapeake Bay, USA - CPBay_Sum_20_0.8_DNA | ecosystem: Environmental > Aquatic > Marine > Coastal | place: USA: Chesapeake Bay...
ACTAAATGCAGATAAGCTTCACCGCTATAAAATGAGTGATGATATCTTTTCATCAGTAACTCGCTTAGCAGATGCCAAAAATCATGGTGTAATGATCATGATTGATTATTCAGGTTCAATGTCCTCGACCCTGCCAGCCCTACTTAAGCAATTGCATACTTTAGTAACCTTTTGTAGATTGATTAATATCCCATATGAAATTTATGGATTTACATCAATGTGGGGCTCCGGGGAGAAAAAAATGAGGTTAAACGTTGGTTACACCACTGTTAGAACAGAAGATGTAAAATTCTTTGAGCTAGCTTCAAATCGAATGTCTGCAGCCGAACACAAAAGGGCATTGGCAGAAATGTGGTTAAAATCTATAGTATTTTCTTCAGGTTCTATGTTCGATTCTTTAGGTGGAACACCATTGGAAAATGCTACATTTATGTCTTATCGATTGATTGAGCGAATGAAGGCTCAATATAATATTGATAATATGAATGTTATTTTCATGACAGATGGTGAAGGCTCTGGTTTGTCCACAACTAAAAGTTGCAGTTGGTTAAGTAAATATGTCTGTGAAATTGATGGAAAATTTATTACAATTGACAGAGCAAAGATATATAATACCAATGTGGCCTTAAAAATTCTTGATGCCAATATAATTGGAATCTATCTATTAGCTGGACGTACGAATCCCAAAAAGAATTTACGGTATGATTACGGTTTCCATAAAAATGATGTGATAAATAAGAAAATGAAATTCTATAGAAAAAATGGATTTGTTTCATCGAAGAGAGAATATCATAATGAATTCATCTATATGGCACCAGCTAGTGAATATAATGTCAAAGAAGTTATAATGAATGATATTGCAGAAGATGCTAGTAAAAGTGCTATTAAAAAGGTATTTGGCGACTTTACCTCATCACTCAAAAAGAATCGTATCTTTGCTGAATACCTTGGCAGAATTATTGCGATCAATTAATATTTCCTTATTACAAAGCGGGGCAGGATTAATCCTGCCCTTAGCTTTTTATACATTTTGAGAAGTTCTTTTCCTGTTTAAAGACAATCTTATCATTAAATGTTCCATCAATAACATCTTGCTTATGTGATATAATGAATAGGTTTGTGTCTTTATCAAATGATCGTATAATTGAGAATAAGTTATCTACGCCATCAGTATCTAAACTTGCATCTAATACTTCATCTAAGATTAAAAGGTTTGTTGCAACTGAATTCTTCATTCGAGCGATCTGCCTCCATGCAAATAGAATAGCCAAATCAATTCTCTGTTTCTCGCCTTCGGAGAATGAAGCATAATTGAATGCTTCTCTATGACGGGACTTAATAACTTCATTAAAGCTTTCATCGAGATTGAATGATACGAAGAAGTCCAGCACCTGTAAGTAGTTATTCACTAGCTTATTAATAATAGGCAAATACTGTTTAATGACTTTTGTCTTAATACCAGAGTCTTTAAGCATTTCAGCAATTGCCATATTATATAATGACTCTTGTTTAAATTCAAAAAGTGTATCTCTTTGTATGTTAAGATCTTTTGTCAATCTTTCTAATTCACTCTGAGCTTTTTTAACGTCCTTCTTTGATTTAGTATTATCGGTAGAGGTTTGTAGATCGTTAATCTGCTCTTGTAATGAAGATATTGTGTGGTTATTAGTTCGAACCGTAATGCTCAATTCATGTAGCTTATGTAATTGATCATCAAGAGATGTATGTTTTTCTTTAATAGCCTTAAGCTCTTCCTTTAATTGAGTGTATTCATTATGAAGTTTTTTTGCATCATGCTTACAGGCTTTAGCTTTTTTGTTCTTAAGTGTTTTAGTTATACGTTGTGAACATATTGGACAATCATCATTTTCTTCATAGAACTTAGCCTCCTTAACCAACGATTGCATATCATTTTGAATTGTTCTAATAGTAGCACTCTGTGAAGCTTCATCCTTAGCACATTGCTGTTTATTTTCATTTATTCTGTTAATGATATCTTCATCAAGTTTAAGTGTAAGCTTGTCATTTTCGGCCTGTAATTCACTTATCTTTTTCTCTAATAGCTTTACTTGTCGTTGATGTTTTGTAACTTGATTCTTATCAACTTCCTCTAAATCCTCAATATACTTCCTTTGGATTCGAACCTTTTCATTAAGAATTGAGATGTTATAATCTACATCTAATATCTCCTGTTTAAGCTTGCCCATTTTTTCCTTTAAAAGCATATTCATTTTTGTGAATATGTTAATATCCAAAAGATCTTCAATTACTAGGCGGCGGTGATGAGCCGGTAATTGCATAAATGGAATATATGAGGATGAGCCTAATACAACTACTTGGTGGAATGATTTGTGATTTAACTTAAGAATGTTTTGTTCAAGGATTTTTTGATAATCTCTATTATGCGCAGATTGATTAAGCATTACCCCATCTTTCCAGATTTCAAACTTATTGGGCTTCATGCCTCTAACAATCTTATACTCGTTACTGCCAATATCAAATTCTAATTCAACCAGCATATGCTTTTTATTAATTGAATTAATTAATTGAGGCTTATTGATACCACGATGTGGTTTACCAAATAGGCCAAATGATAAAGCGTCAATCAGTGTTGATTTACCGCTACCATTATGTCCGGTAATAAGTGTTGATTCACTTTTGTTAAGTTGTAATTCTGTAAATGAATTTCCAGTTGATAGAAAATTCTTCCATCGAATAGTTTTAAATTTTAGCATGTTATTCTAATTCTATTGTCAAAGCTTCTTTATAAAGAGACTGTAGTTCACCTTTAATAGTATCTTTATTTAAATCGGTCGTAGTTGCATCAACATAATCATTTAACAAATCGGATGTATTTGCAATTGATATTTTCTCATCATTAACATTATCACCTATAAATTCATCAAATGTTTCAATAATCTTCACCTCATGAATAGGGCGGTTTTGTATAGCATTTATAAATTGATCAAATCCATAATGATCATTCTTATTTGAAACAATAACCTTTATAAACTTTCCATCAACTTGTGATAAATCATATTTGCTATAATCATTTCTCTTATCGTCATAATAGATTTTATGAAAAATTGTTAATGGATTACGTATTGGCGTTAATGTTCTAGTATCAGTATCGAATACATAAAAATACTTAGGATCATTATAATCAACCCATGTCATTTCGTAAGGTGCACCAAGATAGTGAATATTTTCATGTTCTGATCGTGTATGATAATGCCCCGACCATACATATTCGAACTTCTTAAATAGATCTTTCGACATACCATCATGGGATTTCATACCCTTCATAATGTCAAAGCCTTCTAGTTCCAAGTGGCCGCCTAAAATGGATGCTTTACACGAATTAATGAAATCCATTGACTGCTTATAATTCTCTTTATTAATCCATGGCAATAACGCAATGGGACAGCCATCGTAATCAACCACTTTAGGTGACATTACAATATTCACATTATTCATAAAATGACCTAATAGCTCCTTTAAAGAACACAGCTCATTAGTTGATTTATATACTACATCATGATTTCCTGGAATGATATCCATTGTCATTCCCAGTTCCCTCATAGGTTCTAAGAAGTGTTTACGATTATGATGTAGCGCTTTAAAATTGATGGTCTTACGATTATCATAAAAGTCGCCTAGATGTAAAATGTGTTTTATATCATGTTCTTTACAATATGGAAAGAATACATCTTTATAGAATTTAGCAAAATAAGTTAGGAACACATCAGAAGCGTTACGTGCACCTGCGTGCGTATCGGTAATTACGATTAATTTCATATGAATTTACATGAAGGTTGTTAAACCACCCTTATCTTCTTTCTTCTTTTTCTTAAACTCTTTAATGGCATCGTCCTTTTTATGAACTTTATCTAAACGATTTTTAATTGTATTAATAACACCCTGTTCAATACCTCTCATTGCTTTATCTGATGATCCTTCAAATTCTGACATTACATCATCTATACCGGCATGTTCAATATAAGCCATTCTAATGTCTTGCTGTTTCTTTTCCTTTGCAATTCTCCGAAGAAACGCAAAGAAACACATTTGAGTAAAATATGCAAATGCGTTTGGTGTTCCTGTGCGGGTAGCAACTTCAATATTATAATTCATTATGCGTTTAATACAATCTTCAACACCATCCATTACCATTTCTTCTCGGTAAGTATAACCTATAAAGTTAGGTTTATGTGACAAGCCTTCGGCAATACGAAGGAAACATCTACCAATGTAATCAGTTACAATCGGTACTTCTCTTTTTTCTTCCTTTGCCTTATTAGCTTCATTGACATAATCCATAACAGCTTGGGAAAACTCCTTGTTATTGACATAATGCTCTGGTGCTCTCTGAGTACGCTTTTTAGCTACTTTCTTTTTAGTTGTCATAATACTATATTATACTATTTGTAAGGATTTGTACACCATAAACTTATGCATTTTTTCCTGTACAATCGGTTACTATTTTGTTATAATATTCTAAGGAAACCACTAAGGAAGGCTAGTATATACAGGCTAGAATTGAAGTTCATGTATTTTAAACTTAAATAATTCTTTAGTATAGATTTTAATTCGTTCCATAGCATGTTTAATAGTGTAGTTCTTTTTAGATTTCCATACCATATCATCAGCTATATCATATACTTTAGTATCTTTATTGTTATCAGCCTTTCTTAAACCTCTACCAATAGATTGTAATATTCTTATCTGTGATTTAGATGGAGCAGCAAATATGATAATATGGAGATTTTTAATATTTATACCTGTACTAAAGCATTGACTTGAAGCTACAATGATAGCATTGGTTTCTTTCTCTGTAATAGCTCGAATTATTTCTCTTTCCTTTGTAGGGACTTTCCCTGAAACATAGAAAATCTTTCTATTATCTGCAGCTTTTTCTTTAATGGCATTATATAAAGGTACACCATGCTTATCAACATAATTGAATAATATAAGTGTATTCCCCTGTTGAGTTAAAGCTAGATTCTTTATAAAGTTATTTCTTTTTTCATGACTAACAATTAGATCCAATTCTTCTTGGTATGACAGCTTTTTACATTTCTTCCTATTTTCTTCTGAATGCTTAAGCAGTATAACATCAATTGATAATTGAGCTAAATCATTGTTATCCATTAACTTCTTTGTAGTAGTTACTTTATGTACAGGTCCAAATACACCTTCCAATACTAATCGATGCGTTTGTGTATCATCTATCGTCCCGGTTGTGCCAATTCGAACATAAGCATTAACCAACTTTTCCATAATGGATGTTAGTGATTTTGCTTTGAATGTATGTGCTTCATCACCAATGACCATACCAAAATTTTTAAACCAAGCCTTTGGTAACTTATATATAGATTGCCATGTTGTAATAGTAATACGTTGATCATAACCAGATTTATCTTTACCTGAATAAATTCTATGGCACATATCGGCTACATTAAATGAAGAGTCTTTTTGCGAATAATCTTCAAAGTCTGTATACATCTGTTCAACAAGAGATGTGGTTGGAACAATCAATAAGATATTCTTTTGTGACATTAAAAGAAACCATCTTATAAGAATGTAGATTATAAGTGATTTACCAGATGCGGTGGGACTTAATAGCAACGAGTTAGTATGTGTTACAGCGTGTTTAACAGCTTCTAATTGATAATCTCTAGGGGTAATATCTTTTGTTCCAGATGTAAGAGGAATTTTCTTAATTAGTTTATCAATATATGATGCAACATACTTTGTGGAATCATCTTTATTAATGAACTTATACTTTCTTTGTTCACAAAAGTTTTCAATATAACGAGTTAATCCTGCATATATTGTGTTACTACGTCTATTGAACAAACGTACGTTACCATCCCAAAGCTTATTACGATAGGTTGGCATAAATTGATAGCCGGGAACTTTAAACGTGAAGTACTCTGATAGCTCCATTGCAATGCCATCATCACATTCGACTTGAATGTCGACAGCATTAACTCGAGTTATAGTCACCTTTTCCATTATGCACCCGACGTAAAGCGATGCCATTCAATCATATTCTTAATTGTCTGATGTCGCCACTTCAAATTGTCGACAATCTCTTGTAATGTTTCAACCATGGTTTTCCAATATGTAATTGACGCATCATTTTTCTGTAAATCTGGATCAGCTTCGAAGTAATATGAATAATCCGACTTTAGTACAGTCGCACCATTAAATGGATCATAATCCCAACCATGATCATCTATTTCATCCTTAGCAAGTTTTCCCGAAAAGTGCATCCACTTATCGCGCAATAATACTTTTTGTTCTTGCTGCTTCCTCTTTAACTTAAGTTTAGCAGACATAAGCATTTCTAAATACTTTGCGTGTAGAATTGGTGTGTTTCTACTCGATTCATCCAAATCCATTTTTTGGATAACTGAATCTTTTTTCCATTCGCTTAATACATCATCTAATTTCATAATATAATACTATTTATAGGAATTCAAAGTATGAATATTGAAGTGACATGTCACATTTGATATATTCAACATCTGTTAACGACGCATCAAATGCCAATGCACCTAATGATATAGGAAATGCATCTACATATTTTATTTGCGCAATTACATTATTATGAGAAGACATGACATGTACAATGGCATCAATTTTAATTGGGACGATATTATCTCTATTATATATCATCCAATCATACATCTCTTTATAATTCTCTATGTTTTCATCAACATTGAATTGGAATTCAAGTGTGCCAAATTCTAATCGATCACCTGGTTCGAAATTTTGAAACTTTTTATATGGAGCTGCTACCGATCCCATTGATATATTAGGATGATTCCATGTAGTTGAGAAATATTCGGTATTAGCAAATCTGCTTGAATCAAGTGTTAGTTTAAATGCACCTGGGGCTAAATAGTTTTTATTTTCAGTTAGTTCTGCCATATCTCTATTTATATATATCCATATACTGTATTTCCACAATCATATATACGATTCTATCCATTGTATTGTAAACATCTCTCAGCTCGTTCTCTGACCAAATAGAATGAATCTTCTCATACACTGTCAACATTAATGGGAGGATTATTATATAAAAAATTTCCAATCCTACAATATTTCATTATTTTCGTCCACCAAAAATCCCAAGACTGTCCAACCTACTACACAAGAGTCAGAAACTTGTAATGGATATTCGTCATTATCTGTCCAAGGCTGTTCTCTTTTGATATAATTAAACAATTCTTCTTCATTTTTGAATTCTATTGGAGTCTTATCTACAGTATTAGAATCTGCTTCTCTCCAACACCCAATATCTCGTTTTCTAAATCTAATCATATTTTATTTTCCTTATAATATATTCAACCAATTCACCCAGTGCACCGAATAATAAAATTGTCCAAAGAATAGATCCTGTTATTATAATAATTCATAATATTATTTATACTTAAATCATGTTCATGTTTAAACCCGAAAAATTATAAACAAAAAGGGAGTCCCGAAGGACTCCCTTGAAATAATTATCTGTAATTAGATTACAAGATGTTGGAAACTGCGAAAATGCGATAGTAAGGATTACTACGATTTGAACCAGCGTCAGAATCTGGAGTAGATCCAACAAATGGATTTGCAACAAGACCATAACGAGTCTTGAATCCGATACGAGGTTGGAAGTCTTCCTCACCGATAGCCTTAACCATAGTTAGTGGTACGTATGGGCAATAGAATAAACCAGCATCGTAAGGATTGTTTCCACGATAACCAACAGTGACATAGTCAACGGTTGCGTATGGGTCAATGAAGACCTTGGTACGACCATTAAGAACACCAGCGAAGGTATTTCCAGTATCATCAACATTTAGTTGTGTTGATAATGCAGGTGCGTGGTCAAGCATTCCAGAAGCTGAAAGTGCTGCAGCTACGTCAGAAGAACAGATAACAAAGTTACCCTTACCACGACGTGTTTGCTTAGCAATTGTATTAGCTTCACGTTCAAGCTGTACAAGCATTCCCTTGTAGCGTTCAACACTCCAACGACCATCTGCATCAGCATTCAAGTCGAAAGTACCAGCAGTTGTGATATTAGCTTGTTGACAACCAAGCTTAGCCTTAACATTAACGTTACGAACTACTTCACGATTCTGTTCAGCAAGAATTTCTGTTGAAAGAATGTTAGCCAATTCTGTTTCTGCATCTAAACCATGGATAGCCTTAAGGTCTTGTGCAAGTTCCATAGTGTAACCTGCCTTAAGCGCACGAGTCTTAGCAGTTACAGTTGCCTTTTCAATGGTGAATGCCATTTCAGCAATTGAACCTGCGCCGGATGCGTCAGTATTAAGTACTTCACCATCAGCAGTTGCGAAACCTGCACCGATACCGAAATCATCGGCAACACCATCAGCATTAGAGTCACCAGTTACACCAGTTCCACCATGTTCAGTGTTAGTTGGAAGTGAAGAAGAATCACCACCGTGAGTGCCTGTACCAGAGAAGTCAGTGTCAGCTTCATTGAAGAGAGCTTCTGCACCAGCTTGATTTGTGTACTTGCTCTTCATAGCAAACACAAGACCAGTAGGACCATTCATTGGCTGTACACCAACAATGTCATAAGCAATCATATTAGGCACAGTACGACGTACTAAGCTAATAAGTACTGGATCCCAGTTAGCTACTCCACCAGTTTGTGTGCTAGCTTCGGAAGCTTCACTAAGGAAACCAGCTTGTGAACGCTCTTCCTTAAGAGCTTTTTGTTGCTGTTCAAGAACAACAGTAGTTACGGCCTTACGGTAAGAATCCTTAATCTCTGGAAGATCAGCATGTTCCAAGATTGGTTCCCACTTTTTAGCATATTTTTCTGAATTAAACATAATAGTTATAATCTCCTATTAGGAATGTTTTTTGATTGTAGAAATTGCATTAGCAATAGCAGCAATTTCAGGACTCAACTCATGGACTTCATCGATTCCATCAGCATCATCATTAAGTGTATCATTATCGCGTGAATCATTGAAATATGATTCCTTAATTGCGCGAACCTTTGTTTCGAAAGATTCTGCATCTTCAAACTCAACATCTTCGACAAGAGAAGTTAAGCGATTGGTTTCAGAAAGAGTTAGATCTTCAGCAACAGTGTTAAGAACCTTTTCGCGCTTTAGAACAGCAAGCTCTTCATTAAGTGCAATATTATTCTCAGTTTGCTTAGTTAGATCTTCTTCCAACTTATCTACTTCGTCAGACAACGATTCAACCATATCTTCCTTTCCTTCCGGAACTGAGATATAATTTTCTTCGAATAGATTACGTAAACCTGTCATGAAGTCTTCTGCAATTTCTGTACGAAGGCCATTTTCAATAGCAACATTATTTTCGTTAATCCAATTTTGAATGGTGTAACTTAAATATGAATCGATCTTTTCAACCAATTCTGCTGCTGCTGAATCAACACCTTCTTCTACGCGTTGCTCGAAGGATTCTTCTAAGTTTTCGATAGTTTCCTTAGTAGATTCGTTTACTTTTTCTTCAACCTGTTTTTTAACTGCTGCTTCGAAGATTTTTAAAGCTTCACCACGGAATTCCTCATCCATAGATTCTTGAGCTTCCATTAAAGCTTCAAGTTCTTCTTTAGATGATTCAATTACTTCGTTGGTTTCTTCTTCAGCCTCTTCAGCTTCTTCACTAATACCCATAAGTTTATTATAGGCAGCAGTTAGATCTTCTTTAGTTGCCATTTGTGACAAATGTTGATAAACAGCATTAATCAAGCCAGCTTTGGTACGAGGAGTAACGGATTCTTTCTTTTCTTCATCTTCCTCATCCTCGTCGTCGTCTTCATCAGCTTCTTCGTCCAACTCATCTTCTTCGTCGTCCTCTTTAGCTTCTTTAACTTCGTCGTCTTCGTCGGAATCAGAATATTCTTCAGAATCTTCGTCGTCTTCTTCCTTCATCTTTTTCTTGGCTTCATCAATGCGCTCATCTGACTGATCCTCAGATTCTTCCTCAATATCAGTATCTTCATCAAGGATTTCATCTTGAAGGTCTTCTGTAGTAATATCTTCAATTAAGTCTAGAAGTTCTTTACTCATTTATTTCCTTTTTAGATAGTTAAGACACATTTTTAGAGAGGAAATCTCTGAATACCTTAAGCTTAGCCTCATTAAGATTTTTGCTAGAGGTTTTCTTTATTTCAGTCTCATACTCTTCAATTTGCTGGGCCTTAAGCAAGCCATTATCATATACCCACTCAACTCCTTCCATAATACCATTAACAAATGCATCAGGAGCCGAAGGATCCTGTACAATATCAACAGTATTTAGAACGAAATCAGAACCGACATATGTATTGCCTTCACTTTGTTCCAGACTTCCCATACCACGACTAGAAACACCCAATTTGACGCCACCTTCAACCAAACCTTTTACAATTTTACCCATAGGTGTGTCGAGAATGAGTGCTTTCCCGATCACATTATTACCTTGCCACTTGAGCTCAGTAATACGATGTGAAACTTTATCTAAGTTAATTCCTGGACCAGATGGATGATTTAACTCACCGACTGCTCGACCAGTATTAACTTGTTCAGTGACGTACTTTTTAACTGCGTTTTTAAGTACATCTGCTCTATAAATTCTTCCATTACGATTACATTTTTCAGCTTGCATAAACACACCTTCAATGATCACGTTACCAGACTTGGCTTCTTTAATACATTGAAGATCGCTATTAAATGTTGTTTCTGTAATTAGTTTCATTTATTATAAATTTTTCCTGCTACTCTTACTTTTTCTTGTTCCAAAGCATCTGAAACTTTTTCAGACATAACATCGGAAAAAACAGAATTTGCAGAAGCTTTGTTTCCTGCACGTATTAAGTTAATTAATTCTTTTATCTTTTCCATAATACCTTTATTTATAATTTTGCGTTTTTACATTTAAACATCTTCGTCCTCGTCTTCGTATTCACCGGCTTTCTTTTCTTCCTCTATTTCTTTCTTCATATTATCAATATCTTCATCTGACATCCGTAATACGTTTCGCTTAATCCAAGATTTTGAATAGAAATCACCAATATATTGTTCCATATCCTGAAGGATTCTAATACGTTCGGCTAATATTTCAGACTCTTTTAATTCAGAAAAATATGAATCACGTTGATAATCAACAGATATTTGCTCTCTAATTGCGGGCCATTCTGTGCTATTAATAATACCTTTAAGAATTAATTGGGTTTTTAAAGCATCAATAAACATTACAGAAAATTTCTTTCTTAGTTTATTAACAAACTTTTGAAACTTCAACTCGTCTCTATTAATTTCATTGGCTCTACCCAATGTGAACTGTGATTCTGGTTCTAAACGCGATAAAGGAACATTTAGCGCTCGAGCCAATTTCTTTTTAAAGAATTCAACATCTTCAATTTGACCGAGGTTTTCGCCACCACTTAGCGTATCAATTTCGGTACCTCTACCACCTTCACGCCTAGGAAGCCAATAGTCTTCCTGCATAGACATGTGCTTAACTTCATCTTTAATTTCACCAGTGACCGCATCATAAGTAAGCTTATTCTTATACTTATTCATGATACTTTGCACATATGCTTCAGACTTACCCTTTGGTAAAGATCCTGTATCAATATAAAATATTCTACGTTCAGGTGCACGAGCTAATCTATAGATTACAAGTGCTTCTTCCATTAGCCTCAGCTGATTAACAGGTTTAATAGCTTTATGTAATGGTGATAAGACCCTCCGGCGTGTATAATCACTATATCCAGATGGTGCATATATAATAGCATCTGGACTGATTTTTATACCTTCAATTTCACCTCCTGATTGTGAAGAAGATCCGTTATAGGGTGTATATACAAAGTACTCCTTTATTTCCTTAATAATATCTACACCAGTTTTTGGATCCTTCTCTTTTTCAACTTCTCGAACTTTTCGTATATTTAAAGGATCAATTGGTCTAAGTTGCAGTATGCCATTCTTAGGCTTTTTCTTATCTATAACTACATGAAAATAAATTCTTCCATCAATATACCAACGGCGGAAAATATCAAACCCATTGAAATTGAAATTAAGTAAAGTAATACATTTTTCAAATTCTTCTTGTAAAGCCTTTTTAATATTATCAGGTTGATCTAAATTACTCGTATTTAAAGAAACAGGCGCATTAATATCGTCATCAAATACAATTGCTTCATTAACAATATCTTCAATTGCTTGTTCAACTTCAGGGTGTTCAGCAATTTGACGATACTTAATGATCATCTTATTGTCATCTTCAAATTTATCACCGTGAATATCTACATAGTGGCCATAACAGCCTCCAGCGATGATTGTAGTAGTACCTTCTTCATCTGTAGGAAGAACGAAGGACTCTGCATTTTTTTCAGCAATTGATTTAGAGTCTTTTCTCTTAATTTCTAAACCAAATAAGTTTATTCCATTATCTAAATATGCCATAAGAAAAAAATGGGGGAGAATACCTCCCCCGTATTAAATTAGGTAGTAGTTCCTTCTGATTCCCAAAGAGTTACTTGTAGTTCAACAGTAAACTCTTCAATAGTGTTTTCAGTATCAGAACTTAATTCAATTGGACCAACATTACTTGGCCAAGTGCCTTGAATATTATATCTCTTAATTACATTCTCAGCCTTATCCAGTTGTTCAACAATCATATCAGCTTCGTAATCAACCGGTTCAGATGATCCACCATTAGTTGTATGATTATTGATTGCATTAGACCATTTTTCGAACGCATTCCTTACATCGAAAGTAGTATCATTAAGAACAGTAATAGTCCAAGGTTCGAATGTCCGATCTCCAGCGAATTGCGCCTGTCGACCACGATACGGCACGGTAATAGGTGCAATAATAGAAGAAGGTAACTGTGCACCTTTTACTAAGAATGAGGCTTTTTCAGAAAGACCACCTCCCACACCAGCTAATGCTGGAAAGTTACAAATTACCCTGAAAAGGTTGGGGCGTGCCCCTCCACCTGTTAAGCGTGCTTTAAAATCATTAATACTTGCCATAATAGTTTTCCTTTATATTATTTATACGTTTTGGCCAATGATTTCAGAAAAAGCCACATCTGTACGAGTTGCAATGAAATTAAGCGTAATGTAATTAATTGAACGTGCAGGCTTAATATAGATATCAGCTACAAATTCGTTCCGGTCAACCACATCGCCGGTATTATTTGTTTCATCGCATACTACGTAGAAATCAGTGATACCACGACGTCCTTGTACTTCACGTAAGAATGGTTCTACCATATTACGGAATTGTGCTTGGGTGAAAGCGTCATTGAATTCGAATAATTGATATTTTGCAGCAGTTGAAATTGCCTTTTCAAGAACAATGAATAGACGGCGAACATTAATTCGATCAAACGCACTTGGTTTTGATAATCCAGTCTTATCACCATAAAGAACAATACCCTCACCTGGGAATGTTACGATAGGATTAACCTTAGCTTTATATAGAGAATCCCTATATGTCTTATTAGGTGTAAGTGCTAATTTAACAACACTACGTAGATTACCACGATTAAATCCTGCTGGTGAATACCATGGATCTGCAACATCATCCGTATTAGCACAGAGACCTGCAACATGACCACACGCTGGAATCCAACGATATACGTCGTTATATTTATCGTATACATACAGCGCGGTTGAATCAATAACTACATAAGAAGAAGATGTTAATCCATTTGCAAATCCAACTACATTCGTCACAGCAGTAGCAGTAGCAATATTAACTGTGTCTTCAGTTGGAGGTGAAACAAATCCCACAATGTCCTTACGATCTTCTGCTACTTCAATTACCTTTTCAGCCAAGACATCACTCGCATCAGCATCAGCAATGGTAAAGAGTAAATTGATATCAACTGTTTCTGAATTATTTAGTAAATCTAATCCAGCAGTAATATCACCTTCAGTAATTGTGGATGCATCTACACCCGATGCTAAAACATATGTTCCAGCAGTAGGTACAACATTTCCATTCGAATCTTCACTTGCAGTACCTAAGTAAATATATGATGAATAACGCTCAATTACTTCTGGGAGATAATTTGTAGATCCATCAGCCTTTTTTGTACCACTTACTGTAGAAACATACTCGAACGTTTCTAATACAGTATCTTCAGTACCGGTAATTGCACCACCACGATCAACTACAACGATATGTACTTCATCTGAATCGGGTGCCGAATCAAACAATGAAGTAAAATCAGTATCGCCGGTTGTTGGGCTTGCAAACTCAGTTGGGTCATATACAACTACATCAAGGGAATTTCCTAATGCGCCTGGATATTTAGCAATCCAATCAAATGAACTCTTTGTTCCAAAAATTTCCCATGCATCAGAATTCTTAATTAATGGTGCAGTACCACTATCCACAGCATTCTTCAGTGCAGTATTTGTAGCACGAAGAACTTTAAGTGCATTACCATACTTTAAGAATGATGATGCGATAAAAAATGATTCCGCAGTAAAGGAGTCAGGCTTACCGAATAGGTTAACCAAGTCCTTTTCAGACGAAATTAAAGTTAAATCTTCAACTGGACCCCAGTTGAAATATCCAACCATACCACCAATTGATGTAGCTACGGCTGGGATGATATTCGTTAGGTCTTTTTCAACGACCTGAACGCCAGGTGAAACTTGAAATGCACACATAGATATTCCTTTTTTATGTAATTATAAGATTTTTAGCATAATACGACTTTATTTCAATAATATTATTTATAAATATATGCATTTTAGCCGACCTCTTGCCAAACCAATCCATCTGCTATAATATAATTATTATCCTCTTCACCACCAAGAAATCCAGCAGGTGGTAAATCATCTTCAATTAATTTTAGCTTTTCATTATATAACATATCCTTGAATTCTACATTTGATATTTCTGAAAATATATCAGATGCTACAAACCATGCAAATATAACTAGAGCCATAACTAAATCATCATGATTTCCAGCCGATGCCTCAAATGAAGTTCCTTTTGCTTCGAATGTACTAAGCTCTCTAATTATTTCAGCATCAAGTATTTCTAATTTGCTCTGTTCTACTATATCTTTTAAATTTGAACAGCCAATTCGTTTCACCCTTTTATTCATATTAAGACCAATTGAACCGGCCTTAATAAATGATTCTACGAACATATTCTCATATTCATACTCATAGTATATAGCATTACACACAACAACACCCTGATCATTAGATTCTATAACCAAATATGCCTCATTATATAAATTTGCGTATCGATATATGATATCAGGGAACAACAAAGGCGAAATGAGATTATCTCTATAGACTGCACATATCTTCATGACATCCCCAGTAACATCGATAATCATAAATGTAGAATAATCCTGTCCACGACCTTTGCATACATCAACTGTCATAACATATTGATGATTTTCTTCTGGCTTATAATAGATATTAACGTTATTATGAATAGAAATAGGATTCTGCGCCTGTAAAGCTAATAACTTATCGGATGATATAAGAGTAGTACCTCTAGATAAAAATGAATTTCCATATTCCTGATCGAATTGTAATTGGGACGTATTAGCAATTGTTTCTTTTTTCCATGCTTCATCACGGCCTGGTACATCCCACCAATCAACTCTAAAGGGAACATACGAATTAGTTTTTTGCACAGCACCCTGATACAATCTGTAGAATACATTACCTACACCATTCGCAGTAGATGTAATAATAACCTTCGTATTTTTACCCTTAGTAACAACCGGATATGTTGACGTATAAAACACTTCATCATTATCAACAAACGCAAATTCATCAAGGAAAAGTAAATTGATACTCATACCACGAATTGATGAAGCGGAAGTTGATCGAGCTATAATTTTTGAATTATTTGAAAAATGAATTGAACCTTTATTGAGAGCCTTACATCCGGGTTGTAAGAAGAAAGGTAAATTTTCTAGTGCCAAAGTAATGCGGCTTAACATTTCCCTTGCAGTATCGCCTTTATTAGCTAGCACTGCAACAGTTTTATCGGGATTAAATATCGCATAATGTAAAATGTAAACTACAGATGTAATTGATTTTCCTGACTGCCGACAAGCTAATACGATATTAAATCGATTATCTTCGAAGTGTTTAAACATCTTAGCTTGATATGGATATAAATTGAATTTAACAAGCCCTTCATCCAAATCAACAATCTTAATGTAATTACGTGCAAAGTACTCACACGACATTAAGCATCTCTTATATTCAATTAACTCATGGGGTGTAAATTGATGTTGTACACCGTCACGCTTAACTAAAATATTGCCAAGATAACTATCACTTCTCTGTGTCATCCTTTAGACTTTTCAATAACATTTTCTGCAGATCTGCAGTTGTCATTAACAATCCACCATTTCCGTTTGAAGCAGGCCCTTGCGAATTATCATCTGTATTAATGTTCTTTTTCTTTTGTTGAAGATCCATTAGACGATCAGTAATATCGGCAGTGTTCTTTAACATGTTAGATAATACCTCAAACGCTCGAGGATGTTCAGCATCTTCAGCTAAAGCAATTAGCGTAGCTAAAGCTGAGGTTGAATCATTTATTAGTTGCTTATATGTTTTACGGGAAAATTCATAATCATCTTCAATATCTCGTTGATCATCGGTTAAACCCAACTTATCATGTTTGACATCTTTTTGATGTTTATTTAATCCAGCATTTAGTTTTTCTAAAATATCTTCTCTTTTATCATTCATCATCATTTAAATAATCATGGTATACGAATATAGTATCATCTACATTACTAGGTGGTGCATCAATAGTCACAGTTGCGGTGCTATATCCAGATCCTCCATCTGTAACTTCTATAGAAACGACCTGCGAATCATCAAGAGTTGCAACAGCGGTTGCACCTACACCGTCACCAGTAATAGTTACATTAGGCACAGACGTATACCCTGCACCTTCTTCAGTAATATTAATAGATTCAATTACGCTGCTATTAATTACAGCACTCGCCTCAGCCTGCACAGGTATAACTGTGTGTGTAAGAGTTTTCATAGTTTCTAATGAATCTGTATCGTTAAAATTAACAATGGCTGTTTTGATTTGAGCAGTATTAGTTACTGGACCATAATAACGAGCCTTTAACTCAAATCCTAATGTATATAACACAGCTTTCCGTGAAAGGAAATCACCTTCATATTCTTCAGCTGGGCTAACACTCTGCAGGGTGATTGATACATCATCTTTCACATTGTCTAAATCGCCTAAGCTTTTAATTGTAACATTATAATCAGGCTGAAAATACGGTACGATTTGCTCTAATATCTGAAGTGCATCATCTGATTTATTTGCCAAAATGTTTAAATCAATATTTAAACGGTATGGTGCATATGTTCTAATATTAGCCCTATTAGTGCCAGCAGTATTTGTATGTGCAATTCTGTTATACTTATTCTGTTTGGTATTACTATCATATGAAAATCCTGTAATTTCAAATGATAAGCGTGGTAATTTTATAGCAATTTGATTTTCGGATATATCAGATTGTTGATCTAATCGTGCTAAAAACTTTTCCTTCGGGCCATATGCTAAAGGTACTCTAATAGTATTTAATACTTTACCATTCGTATCTTTTTTCTGTATTTCAATATCATTAAATAGTGTACCGAATACAGATATTAATTTACGAGTAGTTGCGTGATAAAAATAATCGCCTAACATTATACTTCTCCCCACGGATTATTCTCAGTGAAGTCTATAATAGTATCACCTTCTGTTTCAAATTCGGGATTTTGTGCCGCATCATCATTGACAAAACTATCATCATCAACTACTGTAATATCTAATGATGTAGCAGAATCTAAACCAACTAATGGTAATTCAGAAGATACTATAAATGATGATGCAGAATCATCTGAAGCTGTTATATTAACAACTGTGATAGTATCTGCATCTTTAGCACCCACTTCAGCTTCAACATATGTAGATGTATCGATATACTGCTGTACTCTTTCTCCTACCTCATATGTATTACCATTTGAATCTAAATCAATTGTTAATACTGTGGCATTAGCAAATTTACGTTCAATATCATCAATGTCTTCAATATCTGTATCAAATACTTGATCATTATATTCGAATAATTCAGCCTGTAGTCTATAAATTGGCAAATCTTGTAATTGATAAAACGGTCTTTGTGCTTCAACTAATTTGATTTCAAAGAATGATTTAGACATTGGAACATAAATCAAATCCCCTTCGGAAGGCTGGAATGTTTTTAAATCGCCCTTTTCATATGATCCTACACTATTTTCCCATTCTCGTTTAGCCACAATGAAGGTTGCTTGATCACGTAGTTCTAAACCAAACTTTGAAAGTAGAACACCTTCACCTTCAAACCCATCAACATTTTCAACATACATTTCGATAACATATGCATCATCAAAGCGAGCAGCATCCTCTTCATTTAGTATAGTATCACGGGAAACTATACTACGGGGTAGATAATACATGTCTATCCCATATATCTTTATAGCCTCGATTATTAAATCTTCATATAATCGTTGCTCTGGTCTGTGTCCTTCACTAAAGTATAAATTTCTTGGCATAATATTATCCAATAAAAAAATCTGCTGGTTCAGAAAATCGTTCAGTTGCTTCTTCCTTTAATCTTTCCAAATCAGTTAATGCTTCTTCATAGATAACTTGACCATTCATAGTCACACCGCCTGGAAGTTGCATACCTTCGAATTTCTTAAGATTAGTTCCCCACTGCTTCTTGAGTAATGCAGTCAAATATTCTTTTAAAAATTCATCATTATATACATCAGGATATGCATTTGGATCTAGTGTTTCATAACCATCTACAATTACATAATCACCTTCCTTTATATCTGTACCCCATTCTAAATCGATCATTACACGATTCATATGACGATTAAATCTAATTGAAGGTTTGCCAACTAACTTTTCATCGACTAAAGACAGATACTGTTGAGTCATGTCATATGTAGTCAAATCCATACAGCCAAAGGATATGATATCATTTGCAAACATTTGATATTTACTAGAAAACCATCCGCCTTCTGTTAATTGACCTCCCATTGGGAAAATACGTCTAACAAAAAGCATTGAATCAGGAACATCAATATATTTGTTATTAACGTCAGTAGCTGAAACCTGATGTTTTCTATATGTACGAATTACAGAATCAGAAGTCCAATTCTGAAAAAACTGAATTGCTTGATCTGTACGATCTTCAATTTGATCTTGATCAATATTAATTTCAAGAACGGGTGCACCTAATTCTCTTAAGCAATATTCTTGTAATTCTTGTCTAGTTGATGGAGCTGCCATATATCTATTTATATATTTATAGATTATTTATCCAGTCAAACTTTTCCCTCAAAACTTCTGATATATTGCGTCCTAATACATTATTCCAATCAGGTTTTACTGGTTTAATATCTGAGCGAATAGTATGATCACCATAGGGCCAACCTAGTTCATGCTCATGAGTATATTGCTCAATATTATTAAAATCATGAGTTGGGCCATCTATTTCGAGATACTTCCAAATATTTTGCATAGTTGAAGTAGGGTCTTGTATAAGATCTTCCATGTGTACAAAATGAACTTTATCTTTATATAATCGAACCAATTCATGAAGACGTTGTATAGCAATTCCAATTGGTGGGTGTTGAAGCCAAAACTGTACGCGACCTTCAACAGTTTGAATTGCAGCAGTATCCTGTTGATTCATTTCAAGTTGAAATTCGGGATGCTTTTGATATTTTTTTTCCATTGATGATATTACACCCCTAATATCACGAATAGGAACAATCATCTTACCATTTGGAAATAATTTAAAGAATAATCCTGCACTACCAATCCATGATCTACATTTATCGGCAATTATTGATCGATCTGTAATTTTATTATTGGCATTAATTAAGCCCGCGCGCATAAAATCATACCATAGATTCTCACCATCATTAGGATTAGTTAATGAACGAAATTCATCGGTCTTAAAATACGCCTTTGATAGGTACATGATTTCATGTAGACCGCTGGTTGCAGTTGAATGTACAAGCGGATGTTGTGCTAGCACATTCATCAATAATGTAGACCCAGACCTAGGAAGGCCTGACACAGGTATTATAGTTTTCATAAATATATTTATATTAAGAAAAATCAGTAAATCCAGATAAATCAGCCTCAGTCAATGTATATCCAGTTCCACCATTTCCAGCAGCAGTATCTGAGTCAGCAATCATTTGATTAAGATCGGATATAAAGGGAGTGACAAATGTTCCTGATCCACCACCCCCATATGTCCATACTGTAAGCAAAACAAGTTCTGGGCCATTACCTAGATCAAGAATCAAGAAGGCTGGATTGCTGGAATCATATAAAATAATATCTTCATAAAACTCTTGTCTATTTGAATCAATTGGAGCAGTGAATGCTATTCGTTTAGGATCTAAAGTTGAGATCGAATATAAATCACCAACCAAAGCTTTTTCTTCTTGATCCAACCGCAATGCAGCAGCACGACCTTTCACCAGTTCTACAATATAGTTTGAGTAATTGGATGGAAGAACTTTACACGGGGTAATGTTTGCTGGTAAATCCTGATCTAAACAATAGATAACCAAATCTGGATAGTAAGGATTATAATCTGGATGAATGATTCTAGATAGAACTGTTCTTTCATAAACAGTGTTATTTCCATCCTGTGAAACAAAATAAACCTTTGTTCCAACTCCGTAAGTATAATGTGCAGAAGCTAAAACATGCCGTGGGGTGACTAGTGTTCCAGCCTTCTTATTATTCGAATTGGAGTTGGATGGTGAAATACAGGTTAGGTCTATATCAGAACACCATACATCTGGATTACGAGTATATATATCATTCGTATGATCTTGAGATGAGTATATACTACCATTAGCGGATAGAGTCTTTCCAGCAATTCTCGAATCTATATTATCACAAGCGTCTTTTCCTAAAGAACCAGAAACAAAAGAACCAGATAGAAATTGAGTGGTTGGAGTAGATTCAGCTACATTCACTGAAGTCTTCTTACGATAACCGTCAACTTCTACAATTATGTTAGTCGTTCCATCTGATACCTTTATTACTTGCCCTTGGGAATCTACCGTAGCTATTGATTCGTCTTCACTAATAAAAGTTGGAAATGATATAAAATCGTTTGTAAGAATATTGATCTGATAATTATTATAACTAGTTGGAGATAATTGAATATATTCAAGTATATCATTTACTTGTTGAGTTGATTCACCACCAGCAGAAGCAATGACGGGAATAGGTATAGATTGAAGAGTAAAATCCTTATTTTGATTTATGAGTGACTTAAAAGACCTAAGCGTAGGTGCAGATAATGACTGACGAATACTTACCATTGAATCTGATTAAGCTCTTGAATTGAATTTGCGTTCTCAACAGCTTCTACTAGAATCTTTCTTTTAGTAAATGCTGCTACCTTTCTTGCAATACCCTCATTTAGAGCTGTCTCAAATTGTTCTCTTGTGATATCTCTAAATATACCATCAGCACACTTATAACCAATAAATGTTTGTTCGGGAGCAAGCATCTCAACAAGTGTCTTAACATCAATGATTGCCTCAATGTGTGTTCTGAATGGGATACCATCTGATGTTATCAAATCTGACATATACTCAGTGTTACAAAAATCAACAATTTGTCTTATCTTCTTAGCTTTTAATATCTCACTTTGTTCTACCCATCTTTCTTGTTGTTTTACAAATTTATTATATTGAATATATCCATTATCATTCGCATATTGAAATGGTAATTGTGTATCGTTTTTTTCTTTGATGATATCATATCTTTCACCATCTTTATAAAACCTACCTTCATTGTTTTGTGTTACTTTCATATTATAAATCCTTAATTACAGTTATTCCTGTTTTTCCTCCAATAGTCTGCCCAGCACCAGCAGACCATGTTCCATCAGATGACTGTGCATGAAGTGTTGTGATACCTGTGTTAACAAAACAATTTGTTGCAGCATCTATAATTGTTTTTGTTATATAACAATCAACTGTAGTAAGTCCAGAACAATAATAAAATGCACTGCTTCCAATACTTGTTACAGAATTTGGTATAGTTAATGATCCAGTAAATCCATAACAATTAGAAAATACATAGTTTCCAATACTTGTTACGGAATTTGGTATAGTTAATGATCCAGTAAATCCAGAACAATAAGAAAATGCATAGCTTCCAATACTTGTTACGGAATTTGGTATAGTTAATGATCCAGTAAATCCTAAACAACTGGCAAATGCACCGTCTGCAATACTTGTTACAGAATTTGGTATAGTTAATGATCCAGTAAATCCAGTACAATAAGAAAATGCATAGTTTCCAATCGTTGTTACAGAATTTGGTATAGTTAATGATCCAGTAAATCCAGTACAAGAGTTAAATGCATTGCTTCCAATACTTGTTACGGAATTTGGTATAGTTAATGATCCAGTAAATCCAGTACAACTGTAAAATGCACTGCTTCCAATACTTGTTACGGAATTTGGTATAGTTAATGATCCAGTAAATCCAGTACAACCATAAAATGCACCGTCTGAAATACTTGTTATAGAATTTGGTATAGTTAATGATCCAGTAAATCCAGAACAATAAGAAAATGCATAGTTTCCAATACTTGTTACAGAATTTGGTATAGTTAATGATCCAGTAAATCCTGAACAACTGGCAAATGCACCTTCTGCAATACTTGTTACAGAACTTCCAATTGATAAGCTAGTAAGTCCAGTACAATAATAAAATGCATAGCTTCCAATCGTTGTTACAGAATTTGGTATAGTTAATGATCCAGTAAGTCCATTACAATTGGAAAATGCATAGGTTCCAATACTTGTTACAGAATTTGGCATAGTTAAACTAGTCCACAGAGTTTCAGATCCAAATTTATTATCATCTATTTTCTGTGGAAATCCAACAGCAGGTATATTAAGCGCAGTAGCTGATTGTGTTGGTGAGGTATCTAATACTCCAACCCCACTAGAGAATGTCCAATTCCAATCATCTATAGTTAATTTTTCACCATCGTTATGTTTAGTTACAATTTGATTTCCACCAGTGGTAACACCATCACCAATAGCTAACCTTCCATCAACTTGACCTAGAACATTGTCACCTAGAACTTGACCTGTTGCATCAGCAAGTTCTATGTTGGCTACAAATACACCATCTGTTGAGGTGAGAATTAGTTCCCAATCAGTATCTGTTGCTCCGACCTTCTTATAAAATTTTGGTGGTGACTCTGTATTATATCCTTCTGTACCGATAGGTGCAGTATAGCCGGTTATTGAAGGATCGATGACGAGCAATTCTATAAAATCTTGTTTTACTAAATATAATTCATCGAAATTATCATTGACCTTATCCATTCCATCCCGCAATGAATCACCGGTACCATCATTAGGCACTGCACCAATATTTAAAGTTTGTTTTGCCATGTTTCTATTTATATATTAGGTGTTATTATAGCTATACCTTCTTGTACTCGAGTGATATCTTCTATGCCAGATTCTGCAGAGTCTTTATAAATTTCAATATCATAGACATAACGATTAATATTAAATGTATTTAATGCTAATGTTTCTGCTGAGTTTAATGAGAACGTAATTTCTCCGGTTGCAGCATCAGTAATTACACAAGTAAAATCTATAGGTGATGCATCGGTATATGATTTACCAAGTGTTCCTCTCACAGCATAAGTACTTAAATCAACAGGGTCACCATTTCGATCTACTACATTTAGTGTAGATGAAAACGTAGCACCTTGTTCAATTAGAATATTTTTATAAATTGCTTTCATTTTTAATATGCTACAGAAGTATCAACTTTATATGTCCATGCAATAGTTTTAGCTGCTTCACCTGTTAATGTTAATACCAACGTGTCAATAGCATCATTAACAGTAATATTTGCATCCCATGCAGCAGTATCTTCTGCAATAACTGTTTTGCTCACCGGTGTAACAAAATCAACAGTACCAGAATTATTATCAATACATCCTTCAAATTTATATGCTGCTGCTTCGCCATCTGCGTCTGTTCGTTTAGCAACAACATGAACAGTAAATACCATAGCACTAGCAGGAAAACTTAATAATCCTATATTAAATGTAGCTGGTGTAGCATCTGTTGTAGTAATCTCAGAATCACCATTAATAGAAATTCTTTCTTTTACATAAAGAGCTTCAGACCATAAACTTCCGGCAGCCCTTAATGATGATCCAGCATTATCTAAATCTAAATAGTATGTTGTACCAGATTCTGGATAATAAATTGGTGACTTTACAGATATTCCCGCAAGAATATCACCATCTGCAGATATATCAGCTTTATCAAAATTAATAGACCCCTGAATAGCTTCAGCACTATCAACATTTCCACCAGAAGTAAATTCTATAGAAACAATTGATTCACTATCGTCTAAATTTGCGCCATCATTATAGTATATTATTTTCTTAGCAGTCACACCGGCATAATCGTCGATGATCATATTACCATTCATCTTAAGAGACGTGGTATTATTATTTAGATCAAGATAATAGTCAGTACCAGTTTCTGGATAAATGATAGGAACAGTTAATGACGTATCGACTTCTAACTTAGGTGTATAAAAAATATCGATGTTCGGATTAAAGTAAAAATCAGCACCAATACCACCAGTCCATGATTCTATATATCTATATCCATCTGAACCGTCTGTTGCAATCCAAGCTGGCCTTATTGCCGAATATGGTCCGAAGTCGTCTGTCAATTCATTAACAAATACTTTACCATTAAGATCTCCATCAATAACACCTGCAATCTTAAGTGATGTTCCGGAATTATCTAAATCTAAATAGTATGTTGTACCAGATTCTGGATAATAAATCTCAGCTCTTGAATAAGTACCTTTAATTGTGCCAGCTGCGTTTAAGGACGTTCCAGCATTATCTAAATCTAAATAGTATGTTGTACCAGATTCTGGATAATAAATCGGCGCACTAAGATTTCTATTTAAATACATTAAATTTGCAATACCATCATAATAAAGATCAGCGCCTGTTGCAGTATTATCATCAAATGATTGAAGAACACCACCTCCACTTGCAGCCATGGTTAATCTATTTCCGCCGCGAATATTTCTACCGGCAACAATATCTCTACCAACCGTTAAATTATAAATTTCCAGTTCTGCGTTTCCGTATGTGGGGCCATAGAAATAGTATTTGCTTTCACTTTGTACATATGAAAGATGAGGATCATCGGTTAGATATTGTACATCTTCAATAGTTACACCTGCGGTATTAATTTCAGCATAAGTAACATCTAATAAATTACCAGGCAATCCAGTTGCTGTAACTTGGAAAGTTTCATCATTGGCTTCAATAACATTGATTAACCTTACTAAATCATTATCACCCGATTGTAGAGTAATTCCTCCAGCATCAATTTCACCAATTACATATGTCCCAGATGAAATTTCCTGTGTAACAGTATCACCATCATTTAAATCCGATGCGTCAGATACTTCTAATTGTAATTGTGATGAACCAAAAATAATTTTCGTATCATCCGTATCATTTGAAAAAGATACACCGTTAATATTAAATTCTAATACATCCCCATTAAGTATTTCATTAATAGATGTTACTAAATCAATATTAGCGGTTTCAATTTCATAACTTGTTGAACCATTTCCAGCTCTTTCACCACGATATGTATCAGTATAACCATCTTCAACAACACTGCTAATAACTGCACCTACACCAGACGAATCATCATTAACTAAGGTTTCATTTGGCAAAAATTGACCATCTGCACCATATACAATTACTAAGTTATTTCTGGTAGATATTGCATATACCTTTCCGGTTATTCCAGACGTTGAACCTGAAACATTATCGCCTGCAGTAAATCCTGTAGGATCATCAACATATACCATATCCTTTTGTGTATTACTATCTAAGAATTCACCAGTAATATTTGTCAGTAAAACAGTGCTGTCAGTACTATTAAATGATAATACTGTCCCAGTAGCACCAGATATAGTCCCAGTTATAACATCACCTACATCAAAAACTCCACCACCACTTATAGTTGTAGGCTTAAGCCTTAATGTAACATTGCGAAATAGTGAATCTAATTTTGTTAAATCACCAACTTCCCGCAATCCTACATTTGTATTTTTGCGCCAGGTGTCGAATGTGTCCAGTTTTGTTGTACGTAATACGCTCATTATTTTTTAATTAATTGTGAAAGTATATGCTTTAATTCGACTAATTCATTTTTTAAAAGATTAATCTCATTTTCACGTTCTAAATTTTTTCTTTTCTTGGCTTTCCGTCTTTTATAATTATCAACATCATTATTAACAATGGCTTGTGACTCAGTGTCCTTTATATAATATTGTTGATCTTTTATAGCAATTTTTGACATTATGTAACGGCAATAGATTTGAAATTTTGAATACGTGGAATCTTAGACGAATTTTCTGATCTAAATTCTATCTTTACAGCGAAGGCAGTAAACTCTTCATCAGGTGTATATACAAATTTAACGGGATTCCATTCGTTAAGACCATTTGATGCAGGGAATTCTATATCACCTTCTAATTCAATTTTGGTCCATGACAATTCATCAAAAGCGGTAGCACCATCAATTGATGATTGCAATTTAACATACACATCTATATAAGACCCATTTGGTCTATTCGAATCAAACATAACATATACTTTATCAGCTGCCGTGTCCATTTCAACCTTTTTTGTAATGTATTTTGATAATACAGATCCATATTCAGGCAATGTTCCTGCACCGTAATTTTGATTGTATGTATATCCTGCAGTAACCGGAATAAATCTTATAATAGTTCCACTTGGAATATCGCCGGTTACAGAATTACTAAGTTCAAGATTTGGTGCGCTTATACTATCTACTACAGTGCCTTCTGGAATTTCAGGGCCTCTAACAATATCTCCAACGGATACACCTGTAACATCTGCAAATTGCAATTGTGTATCAGGGGCTGCTGGGTCATTTGTCAATTCCAGCGAAGTGATAGCAGCAGGATTATTTAATCGCATACTAATACCAAGTAATGAAGCGGTTTCTAAATCAATTACCGGTGATAAATTATTTTTGTTTGAGCTCAAATTAGCTTTTAGATATACAGATTTGTCATTAACATCATTAGCCTTTGAACATGTATGAGTAGCAGCATTTAAAACAACCTTTGGAGTGATTGTATAATTTGTATCATTAATAGTAGTTTGTGAATATTCATTCTCAATATTTAATAATTTACTATCATCATTCAATGTTTTAGCATCTGTTAATTTAATTTGCCAATCTATATCAGTATCAGGAAATTCTTTAGCATTAATATTAGGTTGATATACATTTACCAATACATTGGTTTTACATAGCCAACCTAAATCACCGCATACTCCAGATGATGTAGCCTTGGTGGCTACTCTAATAGTAAAATAATCTCTTTCAACATCTAATACATCATGTGTGGTATTTAAAAATGCGTTTTTTGAAATTCCATTTAAATCATCAGCGATATTATTGTTTGTGTCTAATGCAAATATCATCTTTGAATTAACGACCCCTGAAGCGTCTGCGGCAAAGAAACCATGATTAAGTAATTTAATACGAACAATATCAGATCCGCTAACTGTTTCAAATGGATCATCTTCTAATATTCTTAATGTCGTATTACTATCATTTAATAATACACTTCCACCTGACTCGGTATCAAATCGTGCACGATTTAAATTAAACTTAATAATGTTAATAGAATCTTTTTCCCATTGTTCACCCGATGATCTATACAAGTTTGACACATTGCTAGATCTGGTTACAATAGTATTTGTTGATATATCATACGATCCAAGTGCGGCAAACCATAATCTAGCAGCAGTAGATGTAGATTTTATGGTAAAGCAATATTGTTGATTTTGTTCTAAATAAACTGGTGCCGGAAACGAAAATGTTGTTGAAGCAGTTCCGTCATCAGAAACGTTTACATTGTTGGCAGATAGCGAACTCACACCAAACGGTAATACACTAACATCTGGTTTATCGTCTATAACTTTTCGAATATCTAACTGTACGCTGGTTGAACTTAAACCAATTTCTTTAAAAAATAAATCGATAGATGTAGCAAATAAGCCACCTTCTTCGCGGACAATAAATGATTGCGCAAAAGGTTCTAAACTTCTACTGATGCCATTTGTTCGAACAAATTCTGAAATTTCAATGCTCATAATTCTATTTATATTATATTTTATACTTTAGCATTTCCTACATCATTTACGAATGTGCTATTAATAAGAGTATTGTTAAAAGGATTGGATATACCCAATCGCACATGATTATGATGATTATATATACCAATTCCAGCAGTTGGTGTAATTATAGCTCTATTATATAAATCGCTAATAATTATTGGCCAACCCAAGCCTTCATCTAATGCTACATATTGGACAATATCATTATCCAATCCTAATCCATTACGAATAGTTTCTTCAGCACCATTGAGTGGTGGATTAATCACAGCTGCCTCAGTGGCCTCAAGAGTATTATTAATGTTACGATCCACATTTGATCGATCAAATGTATTAGCACTATATATAGAATTTGTAAAACTAATATTTTCTACACCATTTGATGTATCTAACAATTCAACATTTATATCTCCCGCTTCAATCTTATGTTCATCATTATTTGGAATGATAAATGAACCATGGATATCTCCATTAGCATCCGCAATTAATTTTGTTGAACCATCGGGATGAGAAGTATATCCCTTATAAGTTTGTTGATCACTATCATCTGCATAATAATTAGTTAATGCAACATTAGATTGTCTTGCATATGCGCTTGCATTAAAGTCATCAATAAATAACCAATGGCGTGTATATGGCTTTAACCCTGAAGCTGTAAAATGAATCATCCGCGATCTTATATACGGTGTCGCATCTAATGAATGATCATGTGGATTATGATAATGATGTTCGTGTTCAGCGAGTGCACGAGATACATCTCTACCACCATTTGATGTATAATATATTATTTCGCCTCTTCGCACACCTTTTGTTTTTGCTTTAACGTGGGTAGTTTTATTTACCCATCTTTCCCAAAGTGAACACCACATTAATTCGGGAAGCTCTTCATGAGCCATACCATCATAAACACCGTGCGGATCATCATGATGAATATCAGGTAGTGTTGTCGTATCGTACCATTCGTCAATACCAGGTGACAATGTAAGATCACCTTGCCAGTATATCAGTTCCGAAGTATTAATACGTTCTGAATAAGAAGCAAACTCCTGTTTAATTTGTGGAATTTGATAATAGTTTAATGTAACTAATGGTCCTGTTTGTCTATAATTTACAGACTCACCTGAAGCAGCATTAAATAATAACTTAACATTATTTTGGTAAAAATGTGGATATATAATATTATTATCAATATCAAATGATACTGCATAATCCAATGAATCAGTAGATCCCACAATGTGTCCTAATATTGGATCTACAACAGTACCATTTTTAAATTCATCATCACCGTTATCATCTAATAATTGTTGTGATAAAGCTTCTAATTCTAATTGATGCAATTCATATTTATTTTCTAAAATGGTTAATCGATTATCTAATTCACCAATATCTCTCATCGTATATCTACGATGTTCATGCCTATTTAATGTTACGTTACTCTTAGAAAAGGTATATGCATCTACCTTTAATGTATATAGCGTCATTGTTTCAGGAATATCTGCAGGAATAGTTGGATTTAATGAAGGAACCCCATATTTAATACCAACCTTTCCATTTTGTGTTAAATATACCTTATCATAACGAGGTAAGAAATATTCCAAATCTAATGTAATATTTGGATATCTTGATAGCGTTACACCTGTGCCAGCGTTAATTTCAATAATTGTTGGTCTAAAATCTAAGCTATCACGTAATTCAACACCATTATATGTTGGTATTAAATCATATTCAGCTGCATCAATTGCTGTGTCCAAATCAATATATGAATTGGTTGCAAAATAATCACCCGATCCAGTATGCTCATAATATTCATATTCAACTAGTATTTGCCCTGTTGGAATTGGCTTATCATTTAATAATCGAATACTACCATAATCGTAATAACTATCCCGTTGCCCATTGTCTAATACATAACTGCTTGTAATATTAGTATCACTAGAATTTGGTGTAGCTGAATCGGAACCAGACGTATATACACCAGTAATTGATATGATATCAACTCTATTTAATTGATCAGATTGACCAACTGTTTTGTTGGAACTTGTTACAATATATGATCCGGTTTTTCTAGTTTTAGATTTTCCCGGGCCCCCAGAAGTTGAACGTCGAACATTACTAATAACCGTAGTTGAACCATTTAATGTTTGAGCATATAATAGCGTCGCGGTTTTTTGATCCAAGCTTAATGAAACTGTAGTAGGATATATTAAACCATGTGAATCGGATTCGAGTGTTGGATAATCATTAACATTACTACTAATGAATGAATCATTGCCAGTTAAAACCCATGTATAAGTATTACTTAATGGAATTGTTTGTGTATTTTCAGCACGAATATAATATTCAACATTTTCTACTTCCCGCGTAACATTGCTCGGAAGCTTAAATACGTATGAATTAAAACCTGCCTCAAATAATTCGCTGGTATTTAATGATGCGCTAAAACCTCCACTTGTTTCAATATAATCAACATCAGCAAAAGTATCAGAGGTCAATGAAATATTGGCTAGATATACTTTAAGCTGATTAGCATCATGATATTCTATATTACGTACATATGCAGTACCAATTAAAGTAGTGTCAGCCTTATGTAAATTGATATTTTCATATTTGATACTAGGTAATAAATCCGGACCAGCTGTAGGTATTGCACCATAATCGATAACGATATAATTACCAACACGCGAATATGTTGCTATTGAAGTTTCAGCATTATATGTTCGTGCCTTTTCTAAAGTGACTAAATGCTCATCGTTAAATTCAATTCGACGACCTTGAACATAAGCAGTCGACCCACGTCTACCTACATATAAACCCAAGCGGTCTTGGCCATAATCAATTGCCGATTCACCTGAAGAAATTTCTTCATAATAAATATTATTCAATTGATCTTCAGTATATAAGCCATCATGATAATCTGAATCCAATGATGTTGTATCTTTATATAGCTCCTTTATTTTTAAATCAAAAGGTTTAAGCCAATAGTTACCTGATTCTTCGTACGTGCGTTTGGCAATAGTATTATCTAAATCTGAATATTCGCTTATATCTTTTGTTTTAACTAAGCCATTTTCAATTATTAATACATTTATATATTCAGAAACTCTAGCATCGCTTTCACGGTAATTGTCTAAAGCTAATTCTAAATCAATCTGATATCGATGAGCACCTGGTGCACCTGCGTTAGGCGTATTTAACGAATTATCTAATAAGGATACATCATCTGCAGATGTAATAATATTTTCATTAATTTTATAAATTACACGAACAAAAGGATTAATTACATACTTTGAAGTAATAATTGATTCTGCAGGCGCATGTACAAAACAACCATTTACAAAATAAATTGCTTCTGGTACATATGCTCGAGAACCAAAACCAGTTGGATATATCGTATTGCCTAGGGAATCAGTTTCAGTAGATTCTACCACTACTTCAATTTCATCCTCATCATCAGTAACCAAAGTTTCATCTGCTCTAAATGCAGCGACAACACCTTCATCATCAGCATTAGTTATACCACCTGATTTAAGATATTGGACAAAGAATGTTAAAGGATCTGTTTCAAGCCCAGAATCATCATATGTAGGAGGTGTAATATTTAGAATGGTAGCAGTAACATTTCCAACGTCAGTATCTTCAGCACCATTAGCAGTACCTCTTAATGTCTTACCAACAAATACATAATTACCATCTGAATCCTTTTCCAAGTAATCAACAGCGCTATTCTCCTTTATCTTAACATATGATACTCGATTATCAAACTTAGGAGCATCACCCAATACCCTTGCACCATTTTTTAATATGGCACTGCCAAACGTATCAATTTGATTTTGTAATGCTGATTGTAATTGATTTAGTTCTCTTACTTGTGCTGAATAACCAGGACGAAATAATACACGAAAATAATTTTTCGTTTTATCAAAATCGTCAAAATAAGGTTCCTGAGATTGTGTAGTAATCATAAATTTATTTATTTAGAATTCAATAACAAAACGAATGTCTTCAGTTTGTGATGCATGCCTAGCAACAACAGTCCGATTTTCTAATAGTAAAATTTCACCAGAGTGATGATCATATTCAGAATCAATTATTGTAGATTCAGATAATGTTCCGGTTGCTGCAGTAAGATTAACACCATTTGATTCTGTAAATGGACCAACCCATGTTGTATCATATCCAGTTTTATCATTTTGATGAATATGAACATGATAAATATCATCATCAACACCTGTTGCACCGGTTTGATCTTGTACTATTACAGCATCAATATATGCTTGGCTTCCTGATTGGTCAATTAATATATTACCAACTGTAAATGGTGTACCACTTTTCATCTGAATAGGAACGATAGTGGATCCACTTAATGTTTCGTCTGTTGCGGGCGAACCACTTGAATAAGGATCTTTAATAATACCAAGTTGTCTAAAACGTGTATCCAAATCTGAAAAGTCTAATGAAGTTCCATCGTTTTCTAATATACTCGAAATAGCAACGTAATAAGAACCAAGTTGGCTTACTGGGTCGAAGCCATGGCCGTTCTTTGGCGTAAGGACTAAATGCGCTTCTGCACCAGAACCTCCACCACCCGAAATAGTTACATAGCCATTTGTATAATTTGCACCAATATCAGTTACTTCAATCGCAGTAACAGCTCCTCCAACTACTGTTGCTGTTGCTGTTGCACCCGTACCATTTCCTGTAATAGTTACTGTAGGTGCTGATGTATATCCAGTTCCACCATCAGTAACAACGATATTATAGATTTGACCTGTTACTTGATTGGACGCGTATTGAACATTATAATTAAATTCATCTTCATCATCCATTCCTGTTATAACTGCATCCCATTTTCTAACTGGTACATATGAATCAGTAACAAAATTACCCTCAAGAGATGTTACATTATACATATATTTCCAGGTATATCCATCAGAATATTCAGTTGGATCAAGTGGATTTCCGGCAGTATCTTCTTCGAACTCTCCATCAGAATCAAATGTTGGAATGTGTGTTGGTTCTACAGTAGATCCAGCATCACCCGCTTTAAGGCACATGTACACATCCAAATTTGAATTAACCACGAAGAATGGTGTTACTGAATTTGTGTATAAATCCGTTGCCGAATCATCCCATGCAGTATATGTTTGTCCATAACCCCAATTATAACGAGGAATAACATGACATACATCAGTAGCATTAATTTTCTTTAATGCAATAATATGTTGATCTGCGTCATACATATCTTCTTGATTATTATTGGCCGTCATTAAAGATATATCTTCAGTCGATTCTCCCAATACTTCATTCCATGGATCTGATTTACCAATGAATGAGTATAAAATTTGGTGAGCATTCTCAATAGAATCAATGAAGGCTGCTGCAGCAGCAGTTTTAAATTTGGTTGTTGCAATTGTAGTCATAGATGTATATATTTATATCTGATACACAAGTTTATCAGATGTTTTTACGAATGTGGCTTCATCGCCCGGATTTAAAGTTATATCTGATATCAAAGTATTCCAGCTGGCATCAGCTTGAATGTCCATACTATGTGATCCACCTGCTTTAATTGTGGTAGTAAAACCTTCAGGTAATACATCCATCGACGCGACAATTGTCGGATCTAATTGAATAGGTAAATTTGCTGAAACATAATTATTTAATTTAATATAATCATCTTCAGGTTCCCATTCATATTCACCCGATGTGTTTAATGCTATAGGAAAAATATCAGCTTTATCTTCAATGGATCGTGTACCCCAATCATTACTATACCAAAGTGCTTTTACTTGCGATGCTAATGTAGTAGAACCATCGACGCAACTTTGTAATTCATTATTATAAATTTCATATCCGGTTCTATTTGCAACACTTGCGTTATGATTATCTGATATTAATAAATTCCAATTACCCGTTAAAGTATTATCATGGATTTTGAAATTCTTATTTGTAATATCTGTTCCAACCTGAACATAAATTACCTGACCGCCTGAAGGACCAGATCTTATAAATTCATTATTGGAAACTGTTACATCATCATAAGATTCAGGATCAACGTAAAGACTTAAATTAGTCATTCTAATTGGTGACGCACATTCATTATATTCGTTATTATCTATAGTAGTATCTTCAGCTGATTCAGCTAAATATGTTCCAACCTGCCAATTGGTAATAGTATTATTTGAGATATTAGTTGCTCCAGCACTAGCTAAACTTAATACTGCTATAGCGTTAAATTCAGCATAATCTGCATTGGCTGTTGATGTAAATGTATTATTAACTATAGTTATAAAATGAGTTGAAGTCCTAGCAAAATTCTCAATTCCATTATATCCATAACGGACAATTGAATTTGACATTTCTAAACTAGGTACAGAAATCATCGATCCATTACAATATTCAAATACTGAATTTGTAATTACGACATGAACTGCAGAATCACCACCTTGGTGAATGATTTCTCCTCTCCAGCGATCAAAAATACAATTTTGAATTCTTAATGGTGAATTAACATCACAACCTGCTGAGAATATAGCTTTATGATGCCAATCCCAACCATCTCCATCTGTTGCATAAAACGTTATACCCGGATCAGTCAATGTTTGAACTTCTCCTCCTTCAGATGTAGATACTTGAAACGTATCAGTTAATGCATTAATAACATAAAATGGTGTAGTACCATCATTAACTTCGGTTGGTGCAGTATTACCAAATCTTAAAATTGTTCCATTAGCCAATCCATGATTTGTGCTTTCTATAACATCATCAACTATAATTTCACATGCATAATTTACACCACCATTCGACGCATCCCCCGTCGCATTAGCATTCCCTGTAACTCTAATACTATCAAATTGTATATTTTCTAAAAATCCCGAAATATGAAATCCGCCACCTCTTCTAATTCTATCGCTACCATTACCAGAACCATTTACATACCAATTAGTTTCTGGATCTGTAAAGTCAACTGCTAAAAATGATATGATAGAATTATCAGGACCATCACCTAAAAATTTAATATCATCATGATCTAGTACAAAACAACCTGGTGTAGATGTTAACCAATTCGAATCACCCGATTTTATACTAGCTTTATATGTACCAGTTGGGAAATATATGGTAGCTACATTACCTGGATTATTATCAACAAATGAATTAGCTGCAGATATAGCATTTCTAATCGCATCGGTATCATCAGTAGCATCATCACCTAACGCCCCGTATAACTTAACATTGAATAAACCAAATCCAGCGGTAGGATCACCTGTTCTTTCTATAGTTGCAACCTTTTTAGGATACAAATTATAAACAGAAAATCCTTTCCATGAAACACCATTAATTTTTGTAAATGCCATATTATGTAAAGTCGTCGTAAAATTTAGTTTGTAATTCAGCTACTTGACTAACCGATCGGCGTTTATTCCATACATGAAAAGGTCCATATAGTCCAGATTGATTATACTGGTTACCATTTGAATCAGCCGAATTTAACGTAATGGTACCATCACAGTGTGTAGCAATTGATGCTGAAGAAATTGTTCTAGAATAAAATGTGCCTCCATCTAAGGAAACTTCTATAACCAAATCGGAACCTGAATTATAAACATTGGTAATTAAATTATGCCAACCAGATGCATCTGTTGGTCCAACTAAACCTGTAAATTTTTGGAAGTTTCCACCATCGTAAGCATGTCCTAATGTAGGATCGCTATTCCAATATACTGTAAATCCTCTAACTGCAGTATCACAGCACCATAATGAATTGGCGTTTATATATGATGGAATATTAAACCATTGTTGTGTAGAAAATTCAGTATATCCGCCAACACTAATAGGAGTTTCTATTCTATTTGAAACATCTATTGCTAAATTGGCTTCATCCACTATAACCATATTGAAATTAGATACTTCTACTGTAGCACTTGCTTCATTAAAGATGAACTTTGGTTTAAGTTTGTCGAATGTTAATGAGGCAGGAAAAGTAACATCAACTGATACCGAGCCTGTTGCTATAATATCAAATACGTTTGAATTATCTACTCCTCCAACTAAATTGCTTAATGTTCCAACAGTTGTTCCACTTCCAGTCCAGTCATTTTCTTCATCAAATAAAAATCGAAGAGTTCCGGCTGTTAATTGATCTACATCGAAGGTTATTCGTACGGTTTTATTTAAGAAAGATGCATCAAAGTCTTCTCTTATAATAGCTCTACTATTGCCATCAGAGACTCCAGTAAATCCAGACTTACTAGCTCCTGAGTAAGAGGTCCATGGATAGCTAGCTCCATCCGGAACAGACCAACTCTCAGTATAAGGCACATAAGAAGTATTAGGTCCTGTTTGTGAATACGTCCAACCTGCACCAGCAGTAATTGATTGGGCTGAGACTTCGTCAATTAAATTTCCAGAAGCCTCGTCCATTTTCCAAGAACCAATTATATTCTCTAAAAGGCCTGCAGAGCCTTGATTAACTATACCAAATGCTAATCTCATAAATTATGCTCCGCCATTAACAACCCATTCATCAGCAGCTCGTTGATATGCAACCATGCCTTTCCATTGACCCTGTGATACAACATCAGATTCACCTCCGCCGGCTTCATCGGTACCATTGATTTTTACTGCTTCTCCACTTGCAACATCTCCACGTATTGTAGTTGATCCAGCACCAGTTTGTTCAATATTAATAGTAGTTCCAACAGGGAATGCAATTGAAGAATTTAATGGAATTGTAAGAACATTGGCTGCTCCATTTTCCATTTCAATTAATTTACCAGCATCACTTAAAATAAGAGAATATGCTGTTCCAGTTTGTTTATTAATAGTAACAGGATCCGATCCATCACCAACTTCAATATATGTAATATCAGGTTTTATTACAAAATTTGTTGATGAAGTAGCGTATCCAATTGGACGAACAATTTCACCGACTGCAGATGGTGCAGTAGCTGTCATTTGTCCACCAACTATACTAAGATAATATATACTGCCTACAGTTAAACCGACGGTTGTATAATTTCCAGATATTTGCACCACCGCACTATTTCCTGTCAATGCGCCTGTCGTAACAATCCCTATTAGAACAGGACCTGCAGTGGCTTCTGCAGATGCATCGGTTTTCCAGAATTTACCGTCTGATTTAACATATACTACATCACCAGCAACTAAATCTTCTCCAGCTATTAACGAAATAGAAATTATATCAAGAAAGTTATCGTTGGTTTTATCAAAAGCGTCGCGAATGGTATCACCTGTACCATCATTTGCAACTGTACCAATATTAATTGTTTGTAATGCCATGGTTATATTTATATTGAATGGTTATCAGCAGTGTAATTAGTTGTGTCTGCTGTGAAATTAGTTGTGTCTGCTGTGAAATATGATGTGACAACTGGAGCTATTCCACCTTCATTTAAAAGTTGTACAGCAATATATATTGCACGATTTAATACGTTTTGTTCAAATTGGCTTATTGACTGACTAGTGAAAAATTTATTATGCTCAAGCATCGACAATAAATTATATGCGAAAAATACTTCAATATCATACATAAATTGAACTTTAGATATGTCTGATAATTTAGTACCAATAAAATCCTCTAAATAAAAATCTGTGTATGTTGTATCAAGCGTAATAGTATCCCAATCAAGTGTGATATCACC
>Ga0129345_1000041_pt1 | contig 36419 bp, 40 predicted proteins | sample CPBDNA_FD_94425 | JGI IMG/M metagenome (GOLD analysis project Ga0129345, IMG submission 94425) | Freshwater to marine salinity gradient microbial communities from Chesapeake Bay, USA - CPBay_Sum_20_0.8_DNA | ecosystem: Environmental > Aquatic > Marine > Coastal | place: USA: Chesapeake Bay...
GAGTTATCGAGTTTTTTTCGATCCTAACAAAAATATGGATCTTTTTTTCAGGGAAAAATCTAGTCGATCTCTAATCAGGGCGTACCGCCCTGTCGAGATTTGACTATGTTTTTTCTAACTCTTTTAATATCGAGCCTGAACATTTCAGAAGAAACTTCGTAGGATACCTCACAGACCCAGTCAACATCACGGACTTGTCCAATATATTTGACTGCTATAAGCAAACGCTGGATCTAGAGTAGGTTAGATCTTAATTATCCGTTATTAAAACCTGTATAGTGGAAACTATTTGGGGAAATTCTCCTTAAACCAGGATTCTTTCTATGATTAAAGCTGTAAAGGACATTCTTGAGAAGAAGATCTTAGAGTACTGTTGCAACAACAAACGAGTTTGCTTACTCTTCGATGAAGAAGGACTTAAACCGTCGGGCAAGCTCTTAGTTATTGGTTACATCTCCAACCCTTCCAAAGATACTTGTACAGTTGCTCAGTATTTAAAGAAGCAAGACTACTTCACTAAAGACCATCTGGGGAACTACAGAATCAATGAGTTAGGTAGAGCTCGCTTTGAGCAGATCAAAGATTTAGAGTGGGACCCCCATATTCCAGATCTGCGAGATGGGGACATGGATTACCTGAAGAGGGTCACCAACCGCTGGCAAACTCCTTCTGAGATGTGCGGTTCTTTCGAGTATAAATATTCCTCGATATTTGTCCGACTAGCAGCCCATGGTCATTGTGAGTGCCTCTACTTCGGAAAGGTGAGGTCTGGTAAAGATGTTTATCTGGAGCCCGAGCTTAAGGTAGACCATTCCCGATCCAAGAGAAAGTATAGAATCCCCTCAATCAAACTGACTTCTTAGTTGTACAGGAAAACCTGTATTGAGTTTAACTGTCCCTTTTCATTCTAAAAATATTCTGGGCCATTCTCAGATTTAAAGCGTTTTCTCCCTTCATAGCTTAATAAATTACTAACTATGTTAGTACTTTTTTCATACAGGGTTGGTAACAGTTGATCTAAAAACTAGAAAAATGTGGAAATATTTATAAAAATCTATTCGAAGATTTTAACTAAATACTTGACATCTGATAATATTTTATTATCATTTAGTTATATGAGTGAGAAAGAATATAAACAAACCGCCTTCCGGCTTTCTACTAAATCTCTAAAGATTTTAGATAAGCTGAAAGAAACAGAAGACCTTAATACTAGAACAATGGCTTTGGAGTTCTTCCTGAGAGAGATGGCTAGGATTAAAAACTTGAAAATTGATGAAGACTAAAGACTTGACTTTAACTATAGAATCCAAGATTCCTGATATTGGTAATCTCTACTCCAAGCTAGAATCTTACTCTGGGTTCTATACCCACTTGGAGAGAACTCTCTTTCAATTTCTAAAGACGGTTCCTAAAGTAAACGCTGAACTTCGAAAGAATCTAAAGGCTGAGTTTACTTCCAAATACAAAATTCAAGGGAGAATCTTCAATGCTCTTTGGGTTCAAGCGAAAGGAAAACTGGATTCTTTCAAAGAGATTAAGAAAAGAGAGGCTTCCCAGCTTAAGTCCAAAATAAAAGTACTGAAATCCAAAATCAAGAAAGTTAGTAAAGAAGTCACCGAAGGTAAAAGAAAACATGGGAGAGGTTTTATTGAGTTAAAGTCTCATGAAATTAAAATCAGAAAACAAAAGCTTCACTGGTGGAACCTAAAACTTAATAAGCTTGAGAACCTCAACACAGATGAGAACTTCACCTTCGGTGGGTTTTCTTTTTTCTTAAAGCAATTCACTGATCCTAAATATATTCAAGATCACGAACTCTGGCTTCAGGAGTGGAGAAGAAGACGTAATAATTACTTCTATTTTCTAGGCTCTAAGGACGAGCCAAATCAGAACCAGCACTGCCAGTACTTCAAGAATGAAGAATTAGAGACTTTAAGAATTACGTTTCCTTATTGTTTAGAGTCAAAACTAGGAAAGCATCTGGAAGTTCCAGTAAAATTTGAATCTTACTTTGACAAGAAGAATGAGAGGTATTACTCTTATTTCAAAGAAGCTTTAGATCAAGGAGTAGCCCTTAGTTACAAGTTCTTAAAGAGAGAAAATGGATTCTGGTATACTCAAGTTTCCTTTTCCTTACCCAAAGAAATTAAAGATTTTCATCAAGGTTATATCGGGATTGATGTTAATTATAACCTAATAGCTACCGCTGAGTGTGATCCTAAAGGGAACTGGGTTGGCTTTAAGAATTACTATCTAGACTCAGAAGAGTTAACTACTGATCAGGCTAAGAATGAACTTTCCTTGATAGTTAATGATATTGTTTCCAGAGCTAAAGATTCTGGAAAGGGGATTGTCCGAGAGAAGTTAGACTTCTCTGATTTGAAACTCAAGCCTAAAGGAAAAGTCACTAACCGGAAGTTGAATTCAATCCAGTACTCAATCTTTGGTCAATTATTAGAGTCCCGCTGTTTGAAGTCAGGAGTAGTATTAAAGTCGGTTAACCCGGCCTATACTTCAACTATTGGAAGAAATAAATATTCAAAGCGGTTTGGAGTTTCAGTTCACACCGCAGCAGCTTTTGTAATTGCCCGTAGGGGCTTTTACAGAATTAAAGAGAAGTTACCCAACCAAATGATCGGAGTCCTCCGCAGAGGAGAAGCGAATGGATTTGAAAAAGTCCTAAGATTTCGACACCATTGGAGTGCTTGGAGTTATCTCTCTAACAATCTTGAAAATTGTTTGAAGGGGGTCGTCAAGACCCTTGGAGATTCAGTTAATACTAGAACCAGTCTTGGAGCTTGCTCTGGGGCTGAGGAAAGAATTGATTTGAACTATCTAAGATCAAGATTTAATCCTGAGAAGAAGTCGTTCCTTCTCAGGTACTTGGGAGATTTATCTCATGGGTAAGTTTTTCCAAGTTTTATTGAACGGTAGGCTGTGATTCGACATTTAATCAGCCTTCCTTAAGAATTGTAGTTAATACTGATTCCGATGACATAGATGGTCGATCCAATGTTATGTATATTGACTAAAAGTCCACAGATATCGTTAGGACCGAGGTTGGTGAAAACCGAAGAAACATCAAGTTCGCGGTGAATGTTGGCTAATCCGGTGGGGAAGGTGATAGTGTCTGATTCGTTGTTTGCGGTGATGTTTTCACCCACAGTACCGTAACTGGAAGAGATGTCTGCAGTCTTTCCGGCGGATACCGTAGAGTCGGAGAAGTAAATTAGTTTGACGGAGTTTACAGATACGAATTGATTGGGGATGATGAAGTGGAAGGTGTCACTACCATTACTCGCGATTTTCTGACAACCGTAATTACCAAATGAGAACTTGTTCGTAGCGGGAATGAAACTAGTGATACCGGAGATTCCAGAACCGGCCTTTCTCGTTTCAAACTGGGCAGAAGTAGAATTGTAGATCAGATAATCATCATCAGTAATCCCAGTCGCGTTAACAGGGATGTTTTGAATTTGGTTTGCATTCCAGATATTAGAGGTATTGTTAGCGGAGATCTGAAGATCTTCGTCGCCTCCGTTATTCAACTCAGTCAAGGTGATCCCTGAGCCTGCTACGGTCTTAGTGATCAAATAGCCCGCAGTGGTATCGTCGACTGATACCAGAATTTGGCCATCAGAAAAGGAAACTTCGATATCGTTAATAGGTGTGTGTGCCGCTACAACCCCGTCTAAAAGAGTTTCTTCAGCGGGACTAATAGCCACTGTGAAGTAGATGTCGACTGTGTCTGCATCTTCATCGATATGAATTCCTTCTAGTGCCGTGGTGATTCCGGCTTCAGCTAATACCTCACTGTGAAGCTGTTGGGCCTTTGCTCCAGAAGTGAAGTCACCTGAAAGAGAATAATTATAAACAGCACTCATTAGGCTACCTTCCAAATGTCTATGCGAGCGTCAAATATGGAAGCATTTGTTCCTGAATTCTCAGATCGAAATTGTAGTAATAAGTCGATTGTCGCGGCAGAGGCCACGTTTAAGTAAAAAGACCCCGCAGTTCGAAGCCTCTGATCAGTTCCTGTTAAATTCCAGTTACCTCCGGATTCAGTAGGCTCTTGGACGTGCTCCATAACCACAGTAGAATCGGCCTGAAGCTCCGCTATAAAATTTGCATCGGTAGCGTTGTAGTTCCAACCGTAAGACCAGTTGACCTTGTAGATTCCAACAGGCTTGGATGCCGTAGTAACGTTTATTTTTGGTATGAAAGTGCTTAAGGTCGAAGTCGATACTCCTAAAGATTCAAAGTATTCGAACTCAGATCCGAAATCTCCTGCTGGAAGCGGTTCGAAAACAAAGACTCGAGTGGAGGTTCCATCGTAAACCTTGAACTCACCCTCGGTAGTGTTGTGCCAAGCGTTGCCCGGTTTGGGACTGACTGGATCTGAAGTCACTTCAGGAAAGTCAATTCTTGCTACTGATCTCATTGCTTTGCTCCACTAAAAAATTAATTAAACGCAGGGATTCCTTGAGTTTTTAATACCCAAGGGCTAACCTATTAAAGAGTGAAGTTATTTAGTAATTATTGAGTCCAAAAGGAGAGGCCCATGACCACAGAAGCTAAAAAGATTGAACGTCAAACAATGATCTGCAAATGCCCAGGGGAATCTGCTCTGGATCTTATCCCAAACGCGGTCTACGACTGTTACGAGATATCTGAAGAAACTTATGGAGTGAAAGTCAGAACAACCGGAGATCTCTATGAGTATCCAAAAGAGTTGTTCAAGGAAGCTGACAACCTCTCGAGCATCGATGTTGAACTTCCTGAAGACCTTTACAAGGCGGTTATGGAATCCTGCGAACGTTTGGAGATTACCCTGGAACATTACGTGGTCATGGCTCTTAACATGGTTATGGAAAATCCAGAGCTTTTCGAACCTAAACAAAAAGATTGAAAAAGAGCTTTTAATTGTACTAAATCTTTAATAGAATAGAAGTCGTTAGAGAAAGGCGGCTTCGATGTCAAAAGTACTCGTTCTGGTTCTGGACGTTATGGGGAATTGCCCAGTTTCTGAACTGGCTAAACTACCCCTTCTATTCAAATCGAGAAACAAGTCTAAACCTTCGTCGGGATTCACCCCCAAGGTTTCGTTCGCCGACAACTTCCTAATTCTGAGGGCCAATTGGTCTAAGGAAATAGAACGTGTTTTTGTCCGGGGAGACGTTCTGGACATTCACAATTCAGAGACCTCCAAGAAGATCGCTCAAGGGTCCATCTGCGAGAAAAGGATTGAAGTTCAGAATGGTAAATGCCCTGAGATCGAGATTGTGGCCAGGGCGACTCGTCAATCTTGGGAAGATTATAACTTCATCCCCAACACCTGGAGTCTAGTCTCGGTTTCGGCTTTTCAATCTATCTCGATTCCTCCTATGTCAGGACAGTTGATAATTCTCGATGAGGACTACTCAGACAGGGCCGAGTTTCGGGTGAAGATAGATCTAAACACCAACTTGATCCTCGACGTGGGAGAACGAGTTCATATTCTGGGAACGACCAGTAACACCTACCGAGGCGAGCTTATTGTCGAAGGATACGAGGTACTATAATGGAATTAACACTAGGAGTTCACTACATCAGTGACGAGGTAAAAGATCTCTACGAAAAAGAGGGTGGAGTCAAAACTGCCGGTTCAGCGGGGTTCGACTTAATTTGTGTCGAGGATATGGAGCTGGAACCGTTTGAACACTACTTCGTAAATTTGGGCTTGATCGTCAATATCCCTGAAGGGTACTATATGGAAATTAGTCCCCGGTCCTCCATCTTTTACAAGAACGGGGTGATCCAGACCAATAGTCATGGGATTATCGATCGAGACTACTCAGGCCCCGAAGACATCCTAAGATTGCCTATAATGTGGTGCGACTCCGATGCTCTCTATATCGGAACTCAGCCAGACTTGTTAGGTGGAAGAGAGCCACGAAAACTAAAAATCTCGAAAGGTACTCGATTGTGCCAGTTCGTTCTTAGAAAGAAGATCGAATTTAAGATCGAGGACTACGATCCTTCTGGATCAGAATCCCGTGGAGGGTTCGGGTCTACAGGACGTTAAACAAGAGTTGAGCTTATTGAAGCCGTTCGGTTAACACTGGACGGCTTTTTCTTTGTCACTAGAGGAGGATCGTGCTGCGTGTGCTAGTCCCGATCTACTTCTTATTGTTATTATTCTCTGCGAATTCTACTTAAATAGTGCTGCTGAGGCTTCTGCGATTAATCTGTGGTGATCCCCGCTCGTAGTGATGAAGGACAAGCCTTCACATCTATCTCGAATATTCAAACTCAATCATAAGTTTTTGATATTTTGTAGATGTTCGATGAAGTTTTATCCCAAAGACATCAAGAAAGTTCACGAAAAAGAAGAGGAATTCAAACCCAAATCAGAGCCCAGCCGAAAGACCCTGGAGCACGAGTTCAAATCTCTTTCTGAGAAGACCTGGGAAGTTCTGTTCGAGATGAGAAAGATCTCAATGGAGACCTCAGATCGAATGGAGATCGAGGACCGGATGGATGATATTGTTCGTAAGAGTAAGAACGAGGTCTACACTAGCCGAGCAGGTTCTAGAGTTTACTTTCTGGATGAGCACCTAGACTTCATTTCCGTATGTTTAGTGACTCCTACTCCAGAAGAAGACCAGAAGCACTTCAATGATCCTTTTGATGAGATATACGAGCAGGTTAGTTACTTTAAAGCTATGTTCGGACTTCCTTAGGAGTTCCCCTCATCGCTCTTCGGATAATCTGTGCAGTAGAACCCAGAGCCCTTGTAATGTACTGGAACCGCAGAGATCTTACGCTTTAAGGTAGTCCCGCACTTACTACACTCATGGTCGCTCTTATCATCCATTCCATGAAGTATTTCTTCGGCATGATCGCAGTCTGGGCATTGATAATCGTACATAGGCATAGTCAATCCTCCTAATATCCTGAAAATACCAAGAATCTATTGATCCCCTTCATCTGAGGATGGTATCGGTAGAACGTTTGACAATTTGCCTGCTTCTGGATTATTTCTAATCCACTCTCCATAGTTGAAGTCAGAGTCAGGATCAACTTCCAAACCAACTCTCTTTTCCATATGGGCCCGGAACTTCTTCATGGACTTGTTTTGCCACTTCTCGTATTCTTCAGCATTGAGTCCCAGGTAATGGACGAAGGTCATGATGAACTGCTCTAGATCAGCCAACTCTTTTAATAACTGCTCTTTGGTTCCTTTTCCTCTTCGAAGATGGGAGAGGGCCAGACCGACCTCACACATTTCTTCGTAGAAGTGTTCACGTTGAGATCCCATTCCATCTTCTTCAAAAAGGAACTATTCTAGAAATTCTTTGTTTTTAGAAGATTCATTATCATTCCTTAGGTTCACTCAGATCTTGTTGCTTTCTGAGTTCTGAGATTGGGACACCGGTTTTCCTCGATAAGAGAATCAATTCTCGATTCTCCCTATAATACCGTTTGGCTTTCAGAGTTAAAGCCTCTTTGTTCCTCTGGTAGTAGCTTTTCTTTTGATCTCGAAATTTATCAGGGTTCTCAGATCTTCTGCGACGATCGTATTGTCTAAGATACTCTTTGTTCTTATTCTTCCAGATTCGATTACACTCCAGACACTGTCCGTATTTTCTAAGAGACTGCCCCGTCCCTTCGTAGTCATGTCCTCTTCTGCAGAGGGTCCCCAGTTCTGTACCTTCAGGCAATTTCATCACGCACTCTCTTTAATTCTTTGTTAGTTCTAGCAACCGTTGTAGAACCAGGATTGGCCCGATCCATCAATCAAAACATCACCTTTGACCGACGAAGATGTATCAACTTCTTTAATATCATCGGCAAATCCTAAATAACGAATACTACTCACAATACCAAACCATCCTTTGGCTCAGTTACCGGAGGCTCGAAGTCCTCGAATAGGAAGGAGTCTTCAAACTTCTTCCAGGCCTTTTCATTTCTCTTCAATGCACTGTAGATCTTTAATCGATTTACTAGAGCTGTAAAGGACTTCCGGTGCTCTGGAGTGTCTTTAAGATTCGCGAAGAACACATCCCAAGGGTCTTCTCCTTTTAAGTTCTCAGATGCAAATACAGCATCACAATCAATAAGAACCTGAACGATCTCAGGATTCGGTTCCTTCAGATACAGATGGAATAGGTTGTTGTTCTCCTTGTCGGTGTACCGGTACTCGGGCTTCGTTACTTTGGTGAACTCCAGAAACAGTTGAGGGTCCCTCTTGATTATCTTCTGGTAAGTCCGAGCATACCCCACCTGACTCCGAAAGGTCTTCACTCCCAGAGCACCAACGGCTTTTCGGTAAGAAGCAGCAAGGTCCGTCAGATGTCCTGTAAGTATCTTGTTGTGTAAGTCCGCTATAATCTCTGCTATGTAAGGATGCATCCATCCCTCCTATGTCTTCAAAAATCCAGGCCCACCCGAATTCAACAATATCTTCTAGTAAAGTGTACCCGTTGATTTCATAGGACCGTATTACTTCTGTTCTGTCCTTGGAAAGAATATCAATCCTTAATGTCTTGTTGTCGCGGTAATACTCACCGAATAGATCAGAATTTGTGCGGGAGGCCTCGAGCCAGGGTGAGTCTTTAGTTTTGTCCCAGACTTTAAATCGAATGTTGTTCTTCCTAAGAACCTTGGTGTAGAAAGTTCGTAGGGTACTAGCCCAAGGATAATCATTTTCCCCATCCTGAACCCGAGTCCATTTAGGGAGGATGGGGTCCGCTTTATGAGCTTTTAGAAACTCTTCTGGGAATTCCTCGTAATCTTTCAAAAGATCTCTTAATCCACTGGAATGGAACCATTTAATAATGTTCCATCCCCTGCAGTCCTCATGAACTTCTAAGCCATTGTCTCTGAACAAGGCATTGTAAACAGTATCCGTGATCGCTTTGTGAATTACGTAGAGTCCTTTTGATTCTATTTTATCTATAAGAGACTGAACCTTAAAGACGCACTTTTGAGATTTTAGACCGTGTGCTTTCCTTTCGGTGTCCTCCAGGTAGAATATGAATTTACTTCCTTTGAATTCGAATTTTGGAAGGAGTAGTTCTTTACTGAAGACTGGCCAAATCTCTTCGTCGTAGTATTTGTGAAGTTCCCTTTTAGAAGCGTCTTCACTTTGCTTCCATACTGTGGTGGTGATCTCAAAATCGTATCTTTCCTTGAGTCTGTTCTTCTTAATTTTATTTATGATGAAAAAGAGGTTAAACTCTTCATTAGCCAACCCGAACCTGAAACGGACGGCCTTACTGGAACGTCTATACGCAGTGAGTTTAAAAACTTTCGGACTGTACAAGATCAAATAAAGAAGCTGATAGCCCGTGAACTTCTCGAGCTCGAATCGTTCGCGTATCCTGTCAACTGCGTGAGGTTTAACAAAAACGCGATTGGAACGAAAAGAATCATAGACTTTCAGAGCCTGCTCGTAGAACTCTTCAGCCTTTTCCTCTAGTGTTCTAATATCATTGTAATCCAGTTTCTCTTTCTTCCTCTTCTTCGTAATTGAGTTCTGGATCTTTTGTTTTGAGTTCACCTCGATCATCAGAGCACTAAATTCCTCTTTTTACCGCGTTCTCCGAAGTCAGAGACCATTTCCACAAGACTTTTTATATTCTGCAGGTTCTTCATCTTTTGTTGATTCTTTTTCAGGTCATCTCTTTTGGAAGCTTTCTTTTCGTACTTAGAAGCCATCTCGATTAATTTGTCTCGATGAGGGGCGACCTCTTTTTGAAACCCCACTATTTTTCTAAGTCTAAGAATTGTTTTGAGGTCTCCATTCGAAACAGCCTTGGAGACTATGGAGGCTCCGGATCGGTTCTTTTCAAAAATAGGGATCTTTAGTTCTAAAGAGAGATCAATGATATCATCAATGAACTTTGGGTGGTATTCCCCGTTGTAAACAACCATAGGGACATTTGATCCATAGGCGTTTTTTTCTTGGAAGAGCCAGATCTTAGTATCATGGTCCAGAGTTTCGAGAAAACTATTAAACTTTTTCCAGTAAGACTTCGGATTAGAATTCGCAATCCAGAAATTATTATGTACGAAAATCCTTTCAAAGAACGAGTACTCCTCGACCTCTGGACTCCAACGTATTCGTTCTCGGAAAAGCTTCCGAGCTTGAGTATAAGGTGACTTCATGATTTCTCTTTCATTTCTAGTAGATTTCCAATAATATACTAGCCCTTGAGACTTAAAATTAAAAGAGAGATGAGCTTATGCACAAAAATGTTCGAAAGATCGATAAGATCGCTTCGAGGAATGACTCCTCGGTAATTTTGTATGATGGTTATGAGGAAGCCCTTTGCGGATACTCCGTGACCAAGGACAATCAGTTTTTGGCCTGTTATGAGTACCAGAAGTGCCTCGATAGCCTAGTGAACGAGGGTATGGACATAGACGAGGCCATTGAGTTCTTCGACTACAACACCCTGGGGACTTATGTTGATGGTTGTCCGGTATTCATTACTTTCGTAAATCACTCAGCCTATGCATCTAAGCAGGCTATGGAAGTTGAGCTGGAATTAAACTTCCCCGATGGATTCCCGAACTTGGATGAAAGGTACTACCCGTTTATTATCGGGTTCTCGGAACGCTACGGTGAACTCACAGGTATTGTTCTGGATTATTATCGAGCCAGTACCCGTTTAAAGGACTACGAGATTGACTCGTTACTTACTCCTCGAGAAGATCTTGCAGTCCACCTTCTGCATTTCTTGAATATTTGATTCCAATCCAATTAAAATCGGGCTCCTCAGGGAGCCTTTTGTTATCCGTTGATTTCTCTCGAAACTTCTTTTTCAAAGGCTCTGACAGGTTTTTCATAGTTGTTTTTTAATTTTACTCCTAATAGTGATCCTATTCCGTTTATTAGATTGGTAATCCCTGTATTTTCAAAAGGGATAACCGTTATTTAGGAGAGAAATTATGCCTATTCTAGGTCAACTAAATAGAGAAACTTCAAGAGCCGTTTGGTTAGACGACTCTGCGAAGACTAAAGAGAACCTCGTAGGGGTTCAAAATCCAAACACTTCTACTCAGTACGTAAACTCCACTTTAGATGATCTTGAAGTTACTAAGGGTGTTTTGGCTGGAACTGCCGGGTGCGTAGATTCAACTTCTGGTTATTATCGTCAGTGTACTTTGAATACCGACATCGCGATCGGCCTTTTCGGGATCGACGCTAGTGGCGAGCCTCGCGAGTACAACGCTCCAAAAGATCATGAGAAGATCACTTTGGTTTCTGGTGGATTCCACGAGATTGAAGTTTACGAGACTGTATCTTACGCAGATAACGCTACTCCCTTGGTTTATGCTCCTGGAGATGAGCTTTTCGTATCGCCTTTTGGGTTTTTGACGAAAGAGTCAGGCCTTCCAGCAAACGACAGCCGTCCTGTGGCTCTGATTGAGAAAGCTCCGACTGCTGATGATCCTAAGATGATCATCAAGCTCTATGACTTCTCGCCTACAGGTGGACTTGGCAGCGGGCCTTTTGAGCCGGTTGATCCTACGATCTTAAGACAATCTGATGTAATCGATAACCTGACCTCAAATTCCACTATTTATCCTCTTTCAGCGAACCAGGGTATGATTTTGGCGGGAATGATCTCTATGAATCGAGTTCAGTCTGCTGTTATCTTACTAACCCCGGCGATTATTGCTCAAGGTTATGTGGATCTCGGAGCTACGCCAGCTAATCGTGAAGACGTGATGTTCTTCATCAAGTCTGGTGCTCCCCAACTTAACTACCATTCACCGGGTTACGACGAGCCTACTATGGGTCTAGCTGACTTCGCGATGGGAGATAAGGCTACTAATGCTAATCCTAGTCGGATCTACTTAAGATCAGATGTGGGTGGCGGTGGTTACGCATTGAATGAACTTCCTGATGGGGGAACAAACCCAGGGGATCTTCCTTCAGCTAACTCCATCCTGCTTGTTTACTATCAAGCCTAATTCGCAGCACTTTTAATTTAAGTTTTTTGTAGGAGAAGTACATGGCTTCTAAAATAGATGTTTCTTTTCAATTGGACCATGAAGTCGCTAAAGTCGACGCTGAGGGGGATACCACCGCAACGGAGGTACTAGAACTCTCTCAGACAGGTCCCCGCTTTGCCAACGCTGCGGGAAGTGTAGATGTCCAGGATTTAAACCGGGACACTATCTTCTTCATGGAGGCTGTTCCTTCTCCGGCTAATTACATTAAGGTCGGCAGCACTGCTTCAGGATCTTCCCCTTCTATCTCAGCCGATGGTTCTGATGCTAATCTAGATCTTTTGCTGAATGCTAAAGGGACGGGAGTACTGGAGACTAATGCTCCTATTAACTTGAATTATGCTCAGGTTGCTCCGCCATTCACCGTTCCTGTGAATGGAACGGGATTAGTGACTAACTTAAACGCTGATCTTCTGGACGGTTTTCAAGCTGCGGATCTTTTGGATCTAGGGAACTCTACAGGGGTTCTTCCAATTTCAGGAGGTGGTACTAATAATACTGCGTTCACCGCGAATGAGATCGTTGTTGCTGACGGAACTGGATCACAATTAATCTCTTCAGGTTTTACAACAGGAGATTTTGCGTTAGTTGGTCACAATCACGACGGAGTTTATGCTCCGGTCGGCCATAACCACGACACAATGTACGAGCCTCTCGATCCTACGATCTTGAGGCAAGCAGATGTGATTGATAACCTGACCTCGACCTCTACGATTTATCCTCTGAGTGCGAATCAAGGTAGAATCCTTAATGATACTAAGGCTCCTAAGCACAACCCGGTTTTTACTGGGGTTGTGACTGCGGACACTATTACCTCTTCAGCAGGTAATGACTTAGTTCTTCTGGCCTCAGCAGGTCAAGACGTTAAGATCCTTAATGATTCTTCTCAAGGACTCTTGATTGATTCTTCAGGAAATGCAGAGTTCTCCGATGATCTAACGGTTCAAGGTGACTTGATCGTTCAAGGTAATACTACCACGATCAATACCACTAACCTCGAAGTAGAAGATCAATTCGTTGAGATCAACAAGGGTACTCCTATTGTTGATCAAGACTCTGGAATTCATGTTAAGAGAACTACCGTAGATGCCAGTATAATTTGGGACCACACCAATTCTTATTGGGCTGCGGGTCTTGTAGGGTCAGAGCAGAAGATTCTTCTGGAAACAGATGTAATCGACAACCTGACTTCTTTGGATACTGATCGACCGCTGTCTGCTCGGCAAGGTAAAACTCTTCAAGACAACAAAGCTGATAAAGTTACTGGAGCGACCAATGGTAACTTGGCCGGTTTGGATGGATCGGGCAACCTAACCGATTCTGGGATCTCTGCTGCAACGGTTATTACTGATCCTCAGATTAGTCTTCGAGGATCTCACCTACTTTATGTAGATAGATTCAACACCGGAACATACACAGCGGATGGTTCCGTACTTAAGCCGTACAAAACTATTCAGGCTGCTTACGATGCTGCTCCCGCTGCTTCTACTATTTTGATCGCCCCAGGTTACTACTCTGAGAATGTAACCATGAGTGACGGTAAGGCCGAAGTTACTTTGATGGGTACGATCACCGACACCGGAGATGGTACTAGAATTCAAGGTAAGGTAACGATCAACAATCCTCTAGGCAAAGTCCAGATGAAGAATCTGAGGATTCAGTCTCCGAACAACGCACTACCGGCTTTGGATATTGTTGATGGTAGACTTTGTGTGTTCGAAGGTGTGACCGTTCGACACGGAACTCCAGGAGGAACTGCTCCAGTTCTTTCAGTAAGCGGTACTTCAGTTGAAGAGATTACTTTCCTAGAATGTTCCATCTTCAATGATGGTCTGGGTGGTTTGATCGATGGTACTTCAAGTCGAGTAGTTCGATTCATTGAATGTTACACAGGTCCAGACTTCTCCATCCCAGCCACTAATAACCATATTGTGTTTTTCCAGAGATGTACTGGATTCGGAACAATCACTCACGCTAAAGGAACTTTGGTAATTGAAAACTCTCAAATCACTGGCCTGAACTCAACTGCTTCTGCTCCTGATTTGGTAGTGTTGACTAATTCCAGCTTGAGGCTGCCTAACCTTACTCTAGGCTCGATCTCCAAGACAGGATCTGCTTCTTACTTAATAGGTAACAACGATTCTAATCCTAACGAGACCTACACTGGTGCTGACCTGGGTTATGTAAGACATGCTCGCGAAGACTTCTATGTAAAAACGGGTTGGTTGGGCGTAGACAACGTAAAAGAAGCTTTGGATTCCTTGAAGGACGACATCGACTCTCTTAAGTTTACTCAGACCTATTACGTTGATCCTATCGACGGGGATGATGTAAATGGTGACGGTTCCATTAATAATGCTCTACAGACTCTTCAGGCCGCGATTGACTTCGATACAGTGGCCAATAAGATTATCTACCTAGTTCGAGGGGACCACTCTGGCTCTATCCTAGTAAACAACGAGAGTAGAATTTTTGTTGAGGGTATCGGGACCAAGGAAGGATACCCTGTCACTCTTACCGGTGATAACGGAACTTCAGCGATCACTATCAATGGAACTTCCAATCAGATCTTCTTCAAGAACTTGAAAGTAATCGGGGACGGGGCTCCAGCTCTGTCGGTAACTGATTCTGATGGTCAGGTTAGCTTCGACAATGTTCAACTAGAGCGAACTGGAGCTGCTGGTAACGTAGTTGAGTTCAGTGGTAACCCAGAAAACTGGTATAAGTTCTACAATTCAACTCCAGTGGGTGCGGTTGATCTCGGAGGAATCCCCCTTAGCCAAGCTAAGGTTGAGTTCATTGGAAATTGCTCATTCGATACCCAGATAACAATCGGACACGGTAACTACAACGTTTTGATCAAAGACGCTACCAAGTTGGGTAAGACTACTCAAACTGCCGGTAACCTCCTGATGAGGAACGTTCAAGAGATTGAGCCTACCTTAGGGGTCGCTCTTGAATCAGCAGCCACCAACCTGAATTACCTACACCTACACAAGGTTAACTTTCAGAGACCAGATCTTACTTACGGATCAATCACTAAGACTGGAACTGCAGATTGGATTATCGAGAACACAAACACCAATGTAGATCGCTCTACGTTGACTGGATCTCGATCCAATTATGCTGAGTGGGCCCAGGACATTGACGCTGGGTTTACTCCTACTAACTACACGCCGACAACTAATAATATCACTTCCCACCTACAGGCCATCGATAACTCTTTGAGCTTGAGTGGGGCCGGAAATCCAGCCGCAATCCCAGATACTATTGTTCGTCGTGACCTTTCCGCAGGATTTGCAGCTAACATTATCGAAGCTGATCGAATTTCCGCGAAGTCCACAGCAGACCTTTTGTTGACTGACGGCTCTGAGAACGGGTTGACTATCGAAGATGGCGGTAACGGCGTGTTCTCTCACGACCTTACAGTTACTGGAGACTTGATTGTCGAAGGAAACACCACTACGATTAATACAACCAACCTTGAAGTAGAAGATCAGATCATCGAGATCAACAAGGCTTCTTCAATCGTAGACCAAGACTCAGGGATTCATGTTAAGAGAACTACTATAGACGCTAGTCTGATCTGGGATCATTCCAATTCTTACTGGGCTGCTGGCCTCGCGGGTTCCGAGCAAAAGATTCTTCTTGAGACCGATGTGGTTAATGATCTGGTGACTGGCGGGACTGCCGTTCCTCTTTCAGCGGAGCAAGGTAAGATTCTTCAAGACAATAAAGCAAATAAGGTATCTGGGGCTGTCGTCGGTAATTTCGCCGGACTAGATGCTTCAGGAGATTTGACAGACTCCGGGTTCGGGCCATCTTCTTTTGAGCCTGTTGATGCCTCGATTCTGAGAACTTCCGATGTAATCGATAATCTGACCTCGACTTCAGTTATTTATCCTCTGAGTGCAAACCAGGGGCGTATTCTGAATGACCTCAAGGCTCCTAAAAACAATCCTGTATTTACTGGAGTTGTGACCGCAGATAAGATCATCTCCTCTACGGGAAATGATTTGGAGCTGTGTGCTTCCGCCGGTCAAGGTGTGATCATCACAGATAATGCTGGGGAAGGTTTAAAAATCGATGATGGCGGAAACGCAACATTCTCCCAAAACCTCACAGTGGATGGGGACTTGGTAGTGAGCGGTACAACCACTTCAATCAATACAGTTGAGCTGGAAGTAGAAGATCCGATTATCGAGCTTAATAAGAGTACTACGATTGTAGATCAGGACTCTGGGCTTCATGTTAAGAGAACTACTACAGACGCTAGTCTGATCTGGGACCATTCCAATTCTTACTGGGCTGCTGGATTGGCAGGTTCCGAAGTTAAGATTCTTCTAGAAACTGATGTTGTGGACAATCTAACTTCGACTTCTACTATTCTTCCACTTTCAGCGAACCAGGGACGAATCCTTGATGAAACCAAAGCTAACAAAGAAGTTCCTTCTGCTGCGGGCAATATCGCAGGGTTGGATGCTACCGGTGATCTAATCGATCTCGGCGTAGGAATCGGAGACATCGCTTCAGACGCAGACTTGGATCTTAACGGTTCCAAGGTTTACTATGTTGATAAGCACAGAACCAATACTTACACTCAGGTTGGTTCCTATATCCGTCCGTTTAAGACTATTGCTGGAGCCTTAGCGGTTATTCCAGTAGACGCGACTATCCTAGTTAGTTCTGGATCTTATAACGAGAACCTAATTCTTAGCTCTGCTCATAATGGTTTGACCATTCGAGGAGAAGGAGGAACCTTCAACGGTGGGAATGTAATCATTAACGGTTACGTTCAATTCAATGATGCTGAGGGAGTCCGATTCGATGATCTAATTCTGGACTATACGGTTAATGATGCGAATCCTACAGTATTGATTACAGGTAACACCAACAACGGTCGACATCGTTTCCATAACGTCTCGATTAGTAGATTTCACCCAACACCAGCTTCTACGATTGCAGTTAAGGTAGAGGGCAATCTTCAAGATTCAATTTTATTCGACAATTGTTTCATCGACGGGATCTTCGAGAACTCATCAGTTAGTACAGCTTTTCACCGAGTTCGTATCGAAGGTGTTATCTCAGACACGATGCAACTTCAGTCTAAGACTTCCAATGCTGTGACCTATGTCCAGGGATGTTCTAAGATTGACTTCGTGACTCATGAAGACGGTATAGTTTACTTGTCGAACATCAATAGAATCGGTGTGGATGGTTCTGGAAGCTCTATTGTTTCCACCGCAAACCTATCTTCGACTTCCGCTTTGATTATCACAGAGTCTTCTTTACTTCAAGATGACCTTTCTACTTACGGTAAGATCAACAAGACTGGAACCTGTGATTGGATCATCAAGGATGTGAACAGAGATCCTGATGTGGACACTCTGGCTGGTGCTCGTGCGTACTACGCAGCCGTGGCGGTAGATCATGGGTATTCTAAATCAGGCTGGGTAGGAATTACCAACGTTAAAGAGGCTTTAGATGATCTTCAAGATAATAAGGCCGATGCGGGACATTCCCATACCCTACTAGATAATGCTACTCCGTTGGCTATCCCTAATACTCTGGTATTGAGAGATGCGAACGCTGACTTCGCAGCGGATGTTGTTGAAGTTGATCAAATCAAAGCCAAGCCCTCAGCTACTTTGGTACTTTCCGATGATTCTGGAAATGGACTATCTGTTTTCGACGGTGGGAATGCACAGTTCTCTCACGATCTAACAATAGACGGGAATTTTACCGTACTGGGCAACACTACCACGATTGATACCACTACCTTAACAGTAGAAGATAGGAACATTGAGATTGGGGTGGCAACTTCTCCAACCGATGCCACGGCAGACGGCGGTGGGATTACTCTTAAAGGAACCACTGATAAAACCATTGAGTGGATCGCTGGAACCGGGGCTTGGACTTTTAATCAAGATCTGGATTTGACTTCTGGTAATGAGTTTAAAATCAATAACACCTCGGTGCTGAATTCCACTACTTTAGGTTCTGGTGTGATCAATTCCTCGTTGGAATTAGTTTCCGGTTCTTTGGAGTTCGGAACTGGTGGGGTTAAGCTACTAGACGACTCTGGAGATCTGATCGTAAAAAGAAACGACGGAGCCACAAACGCGAATGTGACTGCGAATCAGTTCACTTCCACAGTAACTACTGGAACAGCTCCTTTAGTTGTGGCTTCTACTACTTTGGTAGATAATCTGAATGCAGACCTCTTGGACGGCCAAGAAGGTACATACTACTTAGACCCGGTCAACTTCGGATACACAAAGGTCGGTTGGGTTGGAGTAACTAACGTTAAAGAAGCTCTGGATGATCTTCGAGATGATGTGGATAGCATCAGCACCACCATCACGAACGCTACTCCGAATGCCGTGCCTAACACTCTGGTATTAAGAGACGCTAATGCTGACTTTGCAGCGGATGATATCCAGGCGGATGCAATTGTGGCTAAGACAGGAGCTTCGGTTAAAGTTACCGAGAACGGTGGTCTGGGAATGACCATCGCAGATACTACTGGTGACGCTACATTTGATGGAACAGTCCAAGCGACTCAGTACACTTCTACTGTGTCTACTGGAACTGCTCCTCTGGTAGTGAGTTCATCCACTTTGGTAACTAATTTTAACGCAGACTTGCTCGACGGTCTCCATGCCTCCGCTTTTGAGTTGGCAGACGCAACCATCCTGAAGCAAGCTGATGTTATAGATAATCTGGTTTCGACCTCTACTATCTTCCCACTGTCTGCGGATCAAGGACGGGTTCTTGACGAGTTGATGAATATCAACGGATCTCACGTTCTCTACGTAGATCAGAATAAGACCGGAACCTTTACTGAGGACGGCTCGGTTATTAAACCTTACTCCACAATCTCTGCTGCGATTACTGCGGCAGGTACTGGTTACACGATCATCGTGGCCTCTGGTACTTACAATGAGGATGTGACCATCACCTCTTCCCAAGACGGTTTGACTCTTCTTGGTGAAGGAGGCGGATACGCTGGGTCTAACTTAGTAATCAACGGTAAGGTTACAATCAATGCTGCTTCTGATGTGAGGATGAACAAAGTCCAGGTAAACAACCCAGGTGTTAATGCCACAGACTACGCTCTGCACATTATCGGATCTGGGGTTGAAGGATTGAACTTCACGGACTGTACTTTTAGAAGACTGAATAATCCTTTTTCTGAGACTTCAGTTAGAGTTGATGCTGTAATATCTGGAGCTTGTTATTTCTACAACACCCAGATGATCGGAGCTTTTGATAACAACTCGACTTCAGCTTCTTCTTTCCCAATCTATGTTTCCGGAGCGGCTTCAGATTCAATGAAGATCAACAACTTCAATCTGTCTTCTGCTACTGTGGTTTCAGACTCAGCAAGAATCGGTACAGTTACTCACACTAACGGTAAGGTTATTCTGAGAAACATTGGAGTCGTTGATAAGACTGGGTCGAACTCAGTAATCTCGCCTGCCGCTGACGCTGCGGGAGTTCTTCTTTGCATCACCAACACTTCTCTAAGACAAGATGATGGGACTTTCGGTGCAATCAATAAGACTGGTGATTGTGATTACTGTGTTATTGACGTGGATCATGACTCTGGGATCGATACTATCGGAGCCGGGTCGACTAAGATTTACGGAAGATACGCTGAGGATATTCTAGCGGACTACACTCCGACTAATTATACAGCTCTGGCTACTGATGATGTTCAAACTCATCTGGCCGCGATTGACTCGGCTTTGGGGATTGCAGTTTCTGGAACCCCATTAGCTACTCTGAACACTCTGGTGTTAAGAGACTCTAATGCTGACTTCGCAGCGAGATACATTACTGCAGAGAGGCTGATCGCTCCAACCGGCCAAGACTTGGAGCTGTTTGAGAACGGCGGAACAGGTCTGACAATTGCTGACTCCACTGGAGACGCAACATTCGATGCGAGTGTTCAAGCAGTTCAGTATACTTCCACTGTACTTACCGGTACTGCACCGATGGTAGTGAGTTCAACTACTCTGGTAGATAACTTTAATGCTGATCTTTTGGACGGGCAAGAAGGGACGTACTACTTAGACCCAGTAAACCATCCTTACACTAAGGTTGGATGGGCTGGAGTCACTAATGTGGAAGAAGCTCTAGATAGTATTAAGGATGATTTCGACATTCTGGATTCTAATGCTGTTCTTAGAGACGGATCTACTCCACTGACTGCCGACTGGGATGCTGGTGCTTTCGATATTCTGGCCAGTGAGTTTAGAGCTCGACCAGGATCTTCTGTGAAGCTCGTAGATAACGGGCTTCAAGGATTGACCATCGCTAATGGCGGAAACGCTACCTTCTCACAAGATCTAACAGTTACCGGAGATTTGATTGTAAGTGGATCGACCACTACAATCAACACTGTAACTTTAGAAGTAGAGGATCAGAATATTGAACTAGGTAAGGTCGTTACCCCAACGGACGCTACTGCGAACGATGGTGGGATTACTTTGTTGGGCACAACCGATAAGACCATTACCTGGGCCAATGATACTAATGAGAATTGGACTTCAAACCAAAACTGGAATCTAGACCTGGGTCGAGTTTACAGAATCAACAATGTTGATGTTCTAAGCTCAACCACTTTAGGATCTTCCGTAGTTTCATCTTCTTTGACTGCTGTTGGAACTCTGACCACTGGAACCTGGAATGCGAATATCATTTCAATGGAGTACGGTGGAACAGGAGCTAATCTAACTCCAGATGAGGGTGCGATCGTATACTCAGGATCTTCTAATATGGAACTCCTGGCGGCTAACACAACAGCCAACCATCCACTACTCTCTGGAGCGAATTCAGCTCCATTCTGGGCACCTTATGCACTTCCTGGGTCTGTTTCCCAAGGATCACTACTCTATGGGTCTTCGACCTCCCAAGTAAGTGCGTTGCCTAAGAGTACTACAGCCAATCAGGTTCTGATGAACACCGGGGTTAATAACAATCCTAAGTGGGATACCCTAGATGCTGGTGATATTGAGATTAACACCAGTATTCACACCACGACCACTGTGAATCAGGCTCTGGACAACGCGATTGTTCGAACAGAGATCCTGACTTATGTAGCGGCCAATGGTTATATCACATTGACTTACGAACCAGCGACTATCGACTCAATTCATATTGAGATCGTTTCCGGGGGAACTCAGATTAACTGGGATTGTCCTGGAAGAGCAGTTGCAGCAGTAACAGCCAACTACTGGATAGGCGATGTGAATAAGAAGCGAGTTTACTTGGATAAAACCAAGATCGCTGATGGGGATACTGATCCAGGTATTACTCTTGGGACTCTGCCATCAGATGGCGAGAAGTTTATCGTTGTGTACAACGCTAAGCGTGAAACCTAAGAGATAGATTAGGGCCCGCTCTTCGGAGCGGGCTTTTTTCATGTTCACTATTTTGCGATGTTCATTAAAAATGAACAGAGGAAATTAATGAACAGCGTTTGCTTTTTGAAAATGTTTACCAACGGTAAACAGTGGCGAATAAGTAAACAGAATCAGAGTACGATCTTTCTCTTCCGAGCCTTGGTCTTTCTGAATTTGTTGCGGTAAATATAACTCTCGACTTCGGTTAATATGTTCTTGTAAAACTCTTCTAAGTCTTCTGGATAGGTTCCTTTGAACTCTCGAAGGTAATCCACTGGGGATTTTCCAAAATCATCTTTATAAAGAAAATCTAGCTTCTTAGGAAACTGCTCGATCATGTAGATAAGATCGTGGAAGCGTTCTCTTTTAATCAGCCAGTGAAGGATGGACTCACCCTTGAAGTTGGTCTCGAATGGATCGATCTCGAAGTCTATGTAGATCGTAAGAACTTCTCGGAAGACATCCTCGTCTACCCGATTGAGTACGCTGAACATTAAAGCGGAATTACCGTCTTTGTCCTTTCTGGAGAACTCTTCACTAAAGTTATCTTCTGAGGTTAATCGGATGAACTCATTGAGAAAGTAGAGGAAATCATCTTTGTAAGCTACTTGGCAGAAATTGAGGAAGGTAGGATTATCGTTATCATCCATTCTCCCTTCTGCGAGGGCCCTAGCGAAGTAATTGAACTCTTTCTGTGAAAGCTTGAATATTAAAGGGTTTGAGGACATCCTCCCTCCGAAGAGAGAGGAGATATTTAGCCTTTAACACCCAGGTTAATTATTTTCTAGTCATGATCAGGATTCTCTTTTGAACTTGAGGTAGGATTCCATCAAAGAGCGTATGTTAGCGGCTCCCGGACCGTTTGCAGAGTGGACTCTGAAGTAGAATTCATCTGAGAGAATATTGTGCTCTTGATCGTGCTCTACTAACCACTTAGCGAAGTCCATCCCAGTAGGGAGAAGGTTTCCGTTCTCGTCCATTCCCATGTCGTGGTCGAAGCTAACTGCCTCGATATGCAGACGAAAGCCCATACCACCTGATGGTAGAAAATAATCTTTAGCCATTTCAACATTACGGGCTATTGTCCAGCCGGGTTCTTCTTGACATACTCCTGTCACTAAAGTAACGGGATTCTGGAATTCGAGACTGCGGAGCGAAGCTCCGTCTTACTGCCACATAGTCCAAGAGAAGATGCCCCTTCTCTTAAAAGGTTTTAATCTGAAGATTAAACCCAGCTATTTTACCAGTCTTGTAGTTTAATCTAAAATTCAGACTAAAAGAATCTTACCATAGCTTAATTTAAAAAGTCAAAAGGTTCGCTCTCATCCCCTCACTAAAGTAAGGGGCTTTCACGCTCACTTTTCGTAAGGACAATCCCTAATATCATCTAGGAATATTTTGACCAAGGATAGTCTCCAGCTTACGGCCTTCCCTTACAGTCTGATTACAGATTTCGAAAAGGTCAGGAATGTACTCAGAGTTTTGAATATAAGGTGAAAGTTGTTCTTGGTTAAGAATGAGTAAAGGAGCGTACTCATCGAATTCCTTTTCCAAAGCTATCTCCGCAGTCAGGTCAATGTAAGTCCCGGTAGGGCGATGAAAACTCCAAGCATGGGGAATCGGGATCACTGCGAGAGCGTAGCCCAGTACGTACTCGAAATTCTGGTCAAACTGCATTAGCTCGAAAGAGTTTGAGTAACATTGCTTAATCTGAGGCTCAGTAACACACTTTCTGAAGGATTCTACAGAGGATTCTATCTCTGGGTCCGATTTATAACTTAGGACCTCACATGAAGCTGGTAGAGCTTTGAGAGCAGTCTTGTAAAGCTCGACCTCACAGCTTCCTCTAGATCCGAACATCTGGGCGAGTGCCCGTAGGTAGCCTTTAATTGCTTTCATGTTTATATATTACGCTCAAATTTAAAAAATTAAAAGAGAATTCATGACGACAATTTTCTTTAGTTTTTAGATAATTTTGAATAGAATGGTGCGAATCTAATTAAAGGATGTGAAATGATTCGAGCAGAATTTGAAGTGAGTAAAGTCGTGGTCGTTGACCACAACGGCGAACTGGATTACTACCTAAGGTACATCGATCACGAAGGAGACCCTTCTTACAGAACACTAACTGCAGCAGAGATCACTCTTTACAAGCAGTCTGGTGAGGAGTTGCACTTCGTAACCGACACTGATCTCGGTCTGAAGTAAGCCTCATGTACAAAAAAGGTTGTTGATCCCAGTATTTAGTCCTCCTTGGTGGTTCTTTAAGATCACTTTCGGTTATAGATTTGGTCGAAAGTTATTAATATAGGAGAAAGCAAAGGAGACGCTAAAGATGGAAAGACAAGTTTTTGAACAGATCCTGACGGAGATCTCGCCGATAGAAGGCAAGCTTCCCGAAGGAAACCTTTTGAGGGACGTTGAGTTTCTTATGAGGGAAGAAAACTTGAGCTATTCAGAGGCTCTGGAAGCTCTTGGATTCTTTTACTCAAAAGAAGAGTTTATAGAAGCTCAGGAGTCCTCAACTTCCTCTTATGAAGTCCTAAGTGCTGTTTACGACCACTACGGGGGATTAGTCCGGGAAGTTTTGGTCGAGAATCGTGCTTTGAGTTTCTAAGTTAAAGCAAGGGCCCCGTGGTTAATCTGCGGGGCCTTTTTCTATGCTCGAAGATCGATAACTCTTCCCAGCTCAGAGATTAGCTCCTCTTTGTCCTTATGGACCTGGGGCGTGGCGATCTTAGGATTCGTCATAGTTTTAGTATCAAGAACCTGACGAGCGTATGTTTTAATCTGTCTGCTGATAATAGTTAGTTTCATATTCAATAATTGACGATTTATAAAACTTCTATAAGCATGAAGTTCGACTTAAAAACACTATTCAAAAGTCCTTGGATCACAGTCAAGGAAGTTACTACAGATAAGTTCTCCTATACTTACGTTAGTGGGGATTCCGACGATAAAGTTTTCATCACGATCATGCCTTTTCGAAGAGTGGGGAACAAACTAGAGTTCCTGGGTCGTTATGAGCTTAGGCCTTGTTGGTCACTAGATAGCCTCAAACTAACTTGTGTGACTGGGGCTATGCAAGAAAACAAAACCCCGGCGGAAACCGCCCAGGCTGAGCTTCGAGAAGAGACTGGTTATGATTGTGATCTGGAAGAGATAATTCCATTAGGCCAGTCGCATGTTAGCAAATCTTCTGACTCCCGTTGTGAGTTCTTCACGGTGGATCTGACCGGAAAAGAACCAGGAGAGATTCATGGAGATGGATCTTATCTCGAGACTCTGTCTAAGAATCATTGGACCAATCAAAGTACTCTGATCAAAAAATCAGAGGACTGCTTAACCTCAGCAGCCCTTCTAAAAACCTTAGCCTACTTACAATCTCAGTGATATTTTTCTATTGGGTTGCTTGGACCCAGATCTTAATTATCCATTGATAATACTGCAATTAACATGATGGACGCTAAGAAATTTATAGATGATGAGGTGGAGCTCAGACTGAAATCTGCGAATATCAGAACTTCTTCGAAGACGGCTTCTTACCACGCAATCGACCCTAATACCGAACTAGATCAGAATGCACCTGAGGTTTATAAAACCGTGGTGGTCACCGAGCACGCTCAAGGAAACCTTAAGAGTTACTCCGGGGAGTCGGCTATTATCACCGGGGTTCTTAAACGGTTTAATCAGGTGGTTGGTTACCGAGTAAACCTAGATAATAAAGAGTACTTCGCCGCTCCCGGAGATGTCTACGTTGACTTCAATTACCTGAAGAATATTCATGTAGATTCAGATTTCACTCAGGAGATTAAAGAGTGTCTTCGAGAATACAGCACTCAGAGCGACTACTACGGACCGGATTGGGAAGGTATTGAGAAGTTCTGTTTTCAATTAGCTAAAGTCACGGATTCATTAGCCGTTGAGTCCTCTGGATGGTATAAGTATCAGTCAAGTGGTTCTTCTGGAATGGATGGGAAAGATTGGCGAATGGTAATTCCAGATGGGATTAAGGATATCGCGGTGAACTGCCACTCCCTACTCCACGATAATGTCTGGACCTTAACCACTACTGTACTATCGACTACGAACATTGAAAGATCTCAATTAGACATAGTAGGGGACTTCGATATTTGGAAACGGTCCATGATCTGGGCGATCGGGACAGCTAAGGAATTGGCGACCTCAGGATATGACTACTCTAAGATTATTGAAGATATGGAGTCTCGATTGGCTAAAGTAGATGATCTTCACGAGGATCTTGAACGGGTTAAAAAAGAACTGAGAGTTTTTCCTGAAGATCATATTTCGATAGGATTAGCCCGCTGGCCGATTCACGTAGGTACTCTGGGAAACTATCAACACTCTAAGAAGAGAGGTTACAAAGTGATCTTTCTCCACCCTAAGTTACTTGAGATGGGTGAAGAGAAGATAGAGAACTCTTTTCGAACGCTACTTAGACAGGCCTCAGGAATTTAAGTTCCGCTTAATTCTAAAAAATCTGATGGAGCGTGGTATCTCATGTTCTTATGTTTTTGCAGAACCTCAACCACGAAAGAAACGCAGTTCATTCCATCGAATCTAAAAGAGATCTGATCTATCTCCTTCAAGAAGTAATTCAGATTGTAGAGGTATGAGTAGTCCTGATGCACTAAAGCTGAGATTCTCCCCAGGTAGACTTCTTCGCTGACATCATTGTATTCGCCTAAAGAAGCCACTTCATAGAACTCTCGGTAGAATGAAAGAGGAGCTTGAAAGTAGCCTTGAGTATCAAACTCATGGACGATTCCTTGGGAATCTAACAAAATGATGTGATTCCATTTTGATCTGGTAATAGCAGAAACCTGCTTACCCCAAAATCCTGTCTTAGCTACTAGCATTAATTCCATGGTCGTCTTTCCTCCATAAATATTCGATTTATGCAAGATCAATTGAAAGAAATATTGTGAATCTTGGGCTTCACTGGTAAATTAAATTCATGGGAAAAAGATTTTGGGCCGGGATAGGTTCCAGGCGTACTCCAGACGAGTTTAAGCCTATGATGGTGAACCTAGCTTCGGTTATGGAGTACCTTGGGTTTATTCTAAGGTCAGGAGGGGCAGACGGTCCGGATACTTGGTTCGAGCTAGGAGTCCGAGACCCCTCGAACAAAAGAATATACCTTCCTTGGAAGGGATTTAATGACCATCCTTCCCAACTATTCGGATTTGATCAAGAAGCTGAGGATCTAGCTCGCAGGTTCCACCCAGCCTGGGAAGCCATTCAATATAAGAGAGGAGTTAAAGCTCTTATCTGCAGGAACTCCCACCAGATTATCGGCCACGGAGAAGAGCGAGTTAATTCTCAGATTGTGGTTTGCTACACTCCAGATGGTAAGGCTTCGGGAGGAACCGGTCAGGCTCTTAGAATAGCCGAGACTCTAGGTGGAATCAAAATCTACAATCTTTACTACCCAGAAGTCCAAACTCTCATAAATCAATTGATCCGAGAACATTTACCAATGATTAATCCTTAATAGAATCTCCTTTTTTAAGGAGCAGTGATTTTCATTAAAAGGTTTTTCAATTGGATACGGACTCGGTTAACCCCCAAGCCAAAATATGTCTGGGTAACGGTTTCTTTTAGGAAAGTACCCAAAGGTAGTTTTTTCAGGTTTGTGGGAGCTTCTCGCCTGTACAAAAAGATAAGTAAGCAAAAAGCTATTTCTTATGACACCAATCAAAAAGGTACTGTCAGTAGGTTCGGAATCCAGGTTCGTCCGGCGGTTAAAGTCGAAGTTCCGATTGAACTTCCTTAACTATTCTTATTTTTCTTGAGAATTTTGAAAGCTAATCTCTTAAATTCCTCAGAAGAGAATGGTTTAGTCACTTAACTCTTTAGGAGAATATATTTTCCGGATATTCTTTAGAGAATACTAGGATTTGGGCCATACCAGGGGCAGTCCAGCAACAGGCACTAATTCTTTGTTAAATTGTCAAATAGTAGATGGTTGGCTACAAGAACAAAAAGAAAAAGAACCTGATTGATGCGTACTACTCTACAGAGAACCGCGATCATTTCATTGAACTTCAAGGTGTTCTTAAATCGTTGGATATTAAGTTTAAAGTAGTGGTTGCGGCTGACCTTCAGGAAAACTCCTCGAAACCATACCACGTTATGCTTCAAGATCTATGCAAAAAGAAAATCCAGGCTTTTCACAAGTCCTGGAAGCATGATCGCATCCGAATCCTTCAATAGTTCCTTTCTAAAATACGTAGATCGTAACGAATTGAATTCTACAAACAATGACGAAACCTAAAGTGAATTCGGCGTATTTAGACGCTCAGAATAATATCGTTGTGTTGGATGCTGAGACTGCTCTTAGAGGTGGAAACCGAAGAGGCCTCAACATATCTTCAGACATTAAAGTCCTTCAAGCTCAAATGCAGGGACTTCAGAACGATAACATTCGACTTCTTCGCGAGAACTCTGAATTAAGAGCTGAACTAGCTCAATCTCAACTAGATAAAACTCCAGTGGAAGATCAAGCTAGAGTTCAAGAGCTTCAAGAAGAGATTCAGAGATTGAAGGATAGACTTCAGTCCATGGAATCTGAGTTGGCGAAAGCCCAGGGAACTTCCTCATTCAAATCAGTGTCTTTAAGTGCATTGATGAATGAAGAGAAGGCGAAGGCTAAATCCGCGAATAAAATAGCGTTTCTGAAGAAGTTTGTAGAAGAGACTAAGAAGTTAAAGGAAGAGTAATGAGTGGTACTACATTTTATGTCGGAATTGATCTGGGAACCTCCCGAACCTCAATAGCAACCTCTACTGGAAAGAGACTCACCGAAGTATCTTGCGTTGGATACGCAAAAGACATCATCACCAAGAAACGATTCGGTAAAGATTATCTCCTAGGTGAAGAGGCTTTAGAAAATAGAATGGGCCTGAACATGGTATGGCCTCTGGGAGCCGGAGTTCTTAAAGAGGATGAAAAGTCTTTGGAAGCGGCTTCTTTGATTTTGAAGCATGTGGTGGCCAAGGCTATTCCAGACAAAAAGCCAGAAGATAAAATATTTGCTGCGATTGGTGTTCCCGCCGAGGCTTCTAATAACAGTAAGAAGCATATCCTGGAGATCGCTGATGGGATCTTCGATAAGATCATGGTAGTCTCCGAGCCCTTCGCCGTGGCGTACTCTCTGGAAAGATTTGATGAGACTTTGATCGTAGACATCGGAGCAGGATCTGCCGACCTTCTTAGAGTATGCGGAGCTCTTCCTACTCCAGAAGATTCGATTACGTTAGAAACCGCTGGAAACTTCCTTGATGCTCAGTTAGAAGCCGGGATTAAATCAATCAATGAGAATATCCAGCTTACCCCTCAGATTGTGAAGAAGATCAAAGAAAAGCATGGTTATGTTTCTGAGAACTCAGATCCGGCTTTAGTTACTTTAACTGTGGGCGGGAAACCTCAAGACTTCGACATTACCGAGGTGCTTAGAGAAGCTTGCTTGAAGCTCACTGACCCTATCTGTGAAGCTGTTCAACAACTAATCGCTACCTTCGATCCAGAGTTCCAACACAGACTAAGAAACAATATCGTAGTGGCTGGTGGAGGATCTCGACTTAAGGGTATAGATCGTGCCATCGAGTACTCTCTTAAAGAATACGGGGGCGGTTACGCTGAGTGTGTTCAAGATGCCGAATTCCAGGGAGCACTAGGATGTCTTTCCATGGCTTCTGAGCTTCCAGACGAGTACTGGGACGAGCTTTAAGAACAAAACCCCGAGGGACTCGAACAACTTTTGTCCGAACTCTGCAAAAAAGATTGTGGGCCGAACCTGGGACTCTCTACTTTAAGACGAGATTAAGATACTTTGTTTAGTTAAGTAAGGAGTTGAGGTGATCATAGACTACAAAGATTATTTGAAGCAAGAACGAGGCACATTCGAAGCCCTGTACGAGATGGACGGTCGGTATTTCGGTCTTAGGAAGGGAACCCTGGAGATCTTGAGCCAAGGACGCTACGGATTACTTAAAGAGGGGTTTACTGAATTGCACTCAGACGGAAAGACTACCCTTCTCGTAGCCGACCTTAGTACTGCTCAGGTAATCCCTTCGGACGAAGATTCAAAACTATTTTCTGTGTCTGAAAATCTCCTCGGCGTGATCACTATTGGCTAACCTGAACCTGTGTTAAAATCAATTTTGAAACTCACTTTTAGAATTGACCGAAATTGAATAATATAGTTTCAAGTCGCAATATTTTCACTTGAAATTGATTAGGAGAGCATCGAATGAGTGTAGAGAAAAGTCTGGTCGAGGTAATCAATCTGCGTTTTGGTACGAACTTCGAGAAGTTCGAGACCGTAGGATTAGAAGCTCACCTCACCGTCCCGAAAAACCCCGGAGTGTCTTATACGGACAAAATTAAACGAGTGGCGGAAGAGCTCAATCGTAAGCTTTTCACTTGTAAGGTTCAAGTTGAGGATCGTAAATCTGATTTTGTGATCAAGTTGGTGTGACCTTGGGGTGGAGACTACCACCACTCTTTAGATTTAAGAGTGGCGACTTTCAAGTCGTTAATTCACAACTAGTAGAATTCAAAAAGAAATTCCAACCCATCGGAATTCGTAAGCTCAATGAGCTAGCGGCCTACCATCTTATTGTAGAGATCGACAAAAAGAACAACCCCGATCCTCTGAAGAAGATCATTCGTAAAATCAAAGACGATTTCAGAGGAAAGCACGCTCAGCTTAAGGCTCCTGGTGCAGGACGGATGAAAGAGTACGACACTCTCTGCAATCTCTCCATAGCAGCTCACGAAGGGCAGCTACTAGCTTGTTTCTACTGTGAGCACTCGGAGTTCAGTGATTTCTTCGCTGCTCAACCCTTCATCGAAAGGTACGACTTCAGGTATGATGATTTATCCGAAGAAGAAGCCGAGGAGATAGAAGAAGTGTGGGAAGCTGTTTTTAAGGACTTCACGAGCTTCGCAGACCGTGGGGTCAACTTCGAGGTCTTCGAACCTTTCTACAAGTACTCTACTATTAATATGAAGGATATGAGGAAGTTCATTCCCAGTGAAGAACAGCGGAAGTATAGATTAGCCGAAGGCCAGATCTACAACGAAAAGCATACCGAGCTTACTGCTCTCGGAGGAGGGGTGTGCTGGCAGGAAGCCATGGACTACGTAAAATCCGAAGAAGGAATAGAAGCAATCAAAAGACGGGCAAAGACCATCATAGTGCGAAGTATCGAAGAGGAAGAGAATGAATAGAAGTAGATTATGCAGACTCAAAGAAGTTTTACTCGCAGGACAGATAGATCTCACAAAGGGTTACAATAATATTAGCTTTACAGATCTTCTCACTTCTGAAGAGATCGAAATGCCGAACTGCAGAATCCTTGCGTTTTATAAAAACGACGAGGCATGGATCAAGGTAGTTTGCTTTGATAACGCTTACTCGGCAGGGGGAGGCACTGACAATGAATCTGTTAGGAGCATCAAACTTTCTGACGGCGAGTTAGTTGATCGTGTCTGGAAATATACTCAAGAGCATAAGAAGATTTCTAATCAGAAAGCTTACAAAGATATTCTAAATAAGAAACTAACCGCTATCCAAGGCACCCGGATCGATAACCTCATTGGGGACGAAACTGTCATTTCAAGTACCGATAGCATAAGGAGGGTCAAATGAGATTTATTATTTTTCTAGCACTAGTTACTCTAGGATTCACTAACTCCCGAACCTCGAAATCAGATATTCGGGAAGCCGCAGAGTTCGCTCTGGCTTCTTACGACTCTCCAATGAGAATCGAGTCTGAGTACGGGAACGACATCGAGATATTCACAGTCAAAAGTGTGCAGATCGTAATCGATCATAAGATTAAAGACGAAGACTGGGGGATGATCGCCATTCGAGGAACGGCCAATCCCAAAAACGTTCTTCAGGACCTGGAGTACTTGAAGACCTACAACGCGGATCTGGATATGTACATTCATCGTGGATTTAATTACGACGCTAGATTCGCGAAGTACGAGATCAAAAAGAGAATCGACAAGAACAAACGCTGGAGAGTAACCGGTCATTCACTCGGAGGGGCCGTGGCGGCCATTGTCTCTATCTGGTTGGCCTCCGAAGGCTACGCCATCGTAGACTGCACCACGTTCGGCCAACCCATGTACACGACCCGCCCAGGTATACTCAGATACCAAGGTCTGGTGAATATCAATCGAGTGGTGAGGGAAAACGATCCCATTCCTCACGTACCTCCCAGAACTTTACTAGCCAAACTCCGAGGAGCCTATACCCACGGAGGAAACCTTTGGTTTATCAGTAAAGGAGGAACTCTGATCTATACTCCTGAGATTGATCTTAACGATCGAATGAAGGACTTCGGAAGATTAAAAAATCTTCTTCATGATAAGATCAAGTACCATTCGATGAAAGGATATCTGAAAGCTGTTCGGAGATTTTGATTTTTAAAAGAATTAATTTGGGCCTGGGGAAAATTCTCAGGCCTTTTTCTTTTAATTCCTAGATCATCTGCATAATATAGTAGGGAACTTAGAATGGACTGGTTAATATATTTACTGTATGCAATTCCGATTCTTCTGTTTTGTATTCTGATCAGAATGCTATTTTTCCGAGAGTGGAGACCGCCTAAAGTCGACATTAAAGAAGCAGAAAAATCTAAGGAGTGCGTGTACGAGAAGTACCGGCCTTATTCTGATGAAGAGATAACGGCTTCTACCTTTACTGAGCTAGAAGCTCGGCGAATGATTAGAGAAAAGGAAGACCGCGATGTCCAAGAAGCCCTGGATGGAGATAATTGAGGATCAGGATCTGGCTAAGGCCTATCTTAAAAAGCACTTCATCCAAAGAGTGCGGACTCGAAGCGATAACCTAAATGCAATCCTCCTCTCAATGACTCTAGTAATGGCCCTAGCAGTCATTTTGAAACCCGACTCGTTCACGTCCATTTTGATAGGCTACGGTCTTTTTATCGTTTTCATAGGGTCGTTTTACTTCAAACTCAAGAATTCTATTGATTCCTTGGCTCCGGACGACGAAGGGATCTGGTCTTTTGACCTTAAGACTCTTATGAGCTTCAAAGACTATCTCACGTTCGTACTTTCTCAACATAATTCATCATCCACTCGTGAGATTGATAAGATGATGGCAGAAACTCGGGATATCCAGAAGCAAAAAACTCGGGCTCAAATGCACCTCAACTCACTAAACCTTCCTGCTTCAGAACGAAAAGATCTAGAAGAGATGATTGCTGATTATGATCAAAGGATCAATAGCCTGGAGAAAAGAGTCGAGCGTATTCATACCACTCAAATTGAACTGGAGAGGTTCGGTCAGGGTTTGAAGATTTACCAAGACTCCAAAGTTAAATGGTCGGATTTAAAATACGTAGAGAATCGTGTGAATAAAGTTAATGAACTGGTAGGAAATTCAGATGGAAGTCAATCGGGAGATAATCGAGTCGAGATTCAGTCCTCAGTTGGTTGAATCCTACTACGAAGAGAAGTCTAAGCTACCACAAGAGAGCGTTACCGGCTATCTCAAAGACTGGATGGTTTTTGTAACCGCAGCTTTTGTGGGATTGGCTAGTTCTCAGTTTGGTGTATTAGCAACTATCATAGGATGTCTGACCACTTTGAGTTTGGTGATTCCTCTCCGCTCTTATATGAAGTCGAAGACTCGTAAAAAGAAGATTGTGCGTAAGGCTACTGTGGATATCGAGGACTTTGTGGACTTCAACCAGGAGAGAATTCTGGAGAGTATCAAGGACAAGATTAGTAATCTAGCGATGAATGCCAAGGAACAGCAAAGAAGGATGGAAGAGTACATAGAGCAGGTGACTAAAATTAAAAAGCTTATGTGCGATGATCCTCATGCTTGTAAAGTCGAACTGAATTCATCAATACAGGAGATTAGAAATCAATACGAGAATCATTTAGCGTTCTACAACGAGTTACTAGATGAAATTCAACAACATGAAAAGCTACGCTCCCAGGTAATACAGAACTCTCTGGATTTTAAGAAGCAGATTATGATGAACGCTGCTTTTGAAGAGCTCACTTCGATTGATAACCCCAGACATATTCCAGAAATCCCAGAAGCACTGGGAATACAAACTGAATCTGGGGAGTATGAATTACTGGAGCACCTAACCACAGACGTTTCGGAAGCTCATCAGGAGCTTAGATCATGAGCACCGCATTAGCCGAGTTGATGGACAAGGAATTCCGAAGAATGTACGAAGAGGAAGAACAAGCGTCCAAGTTCAAAAGAGTAATCGTCCAGCAGGAGTATTACTGTAAGGGCAAGGTCAACTCCTTTTTGGTTAGAAACTACCCAGACATTCGTGAGCCTGAGGAATTCACCTATGAAGGATTTATCCAGATCCCTTCATCGAAGTGGAGATCCGTGGCTTTGCCGAATACGGATTTTACCAAAGACATTTACCATAACTTCTGGACTTTCTCAGATCTGGAAGTATTTGGTGGGATAATCTATTTCGGTGACTTCATGTTATTCAGGAAAAGAGAGAATTACGGAGCCTCCACTGTAGGAAGGCCTCCCGGAGAGATAGAGCCAAATTTATTTGTAGAAGAGGAGTATCAGGGACTAATCGGGTTCAGTCTGGCCTGTGATTGGGAAACTAAACCCAAGTCATTCGCAGAGGCCGAGCTTGGTAAGTTGATGCTCCAGATTAAAGAAAGGATTCAAAATGGCTGACTCACTCGGCGATCGCATGAAAAAGTATTATGAAGAGAGATCAAGGTTCAAACTGACCAGAAGAGATAGAAACTGTTCCGGTTGTTATCTCACCAGTCACTTGATAAATCAAAGATTTAAACCACTTCTCTCACAAAGAATTAAATCGAAAAAAGAATACCGATATTCATGAGATGCTGCATGGTATCAGAGTCAACTGGGCTCATCTGGAACCTAGCTGGAAAAATGACATCTTCCTGTATAGAAAAGATGGATCATGGCTACGGGATGATGATATAATATTCACCCAAAACAGAGAGGTATTCGAGCCTCTGATTAACTCGGACTTAGTAGAGGAAGATGACGAGACAAGAATTATTGAACGAACTGAAGCAAGGTAAAATACTATACAACTCCGAGATCAAGGCCTGGGCCTTGATCGATCCGGAGAACCCCAGCGAGGTGCTGGTCAATCGAGAAGGACCGCAAAAAGTGATGTCTTGCCGCTGGTGGTTCGTCGAGGTCGTGGAGCTTAAAGATTTCCCGACAACTATGTGGGAGAGCTTCGGGAACGTCGGAGAGCTGGATATCATACGAAAGGAAGATCATGCAGAAGGATAGATTTAAAACACTGGTTCAGGAGATACCATACGGCAAGAACCTTCCAGGGACCAAGTATATTCATAACTCGGTTCTGAACGACCCTGGGTTCCCTAAGGAACTGTATGATTATCTAATGTATCTGCAAGGAAAGCTCAGATTGTCCGGGACCTGGAATATCCTAAAATTGGACTTCTACGAGTTCCAGATCTCGTTTCTGAACTATCCTGGTTTTGCGTTGAACCCCCACCCGGAGCTTCATCGTTCGATTCTGTTCGATCTGAATACCAACCAGTTGAAGGATCAAGACTACACTGCTAGGGAGTCCCCTCCTGTACTTCATCGTAAAGAGCTTTTTGTAGCTCCTGATTACGAGTATGGTCGGGGAGTCGGTTACGAGACTTATAAGGCTCTGACCGAAGCCGAAGAGAAGGCGGGGTTGCTTAACAACCACTCTTCGATTGGAACTCTTAAGAAGTGGGAAGAGGCCTTGGAAGAAGCTGGATACGCTATAGATTCTCATACTCTGGTAAAGGTTAAGAAGTCTGCCAAGAAAGCTCCAGTTAAGAAGACTACCAAGAAGAAAGAAAAACTTTCAGTGGTAGATCTTGAGGAGATCTCTAAGGAAGATAAGCCTAAGAAAGCCACAAAGAAAAAAGCCCCCGCGAAGAAAAAAGCTCCAGCTAAAAAGAAAGCGTCTCAGAAGAAAAAGAATGAATCCAAAAGTTAAACAAGCAATTAAGAATAAAGAAGATATTCATTCCGATGATATCAATGGTGCTCCTCCTAAGGATTACCAACTTTGTCTTAATTGCTGTGAGTACTTCCACCACTTGAACGAGTTTAAAGCCAAGCATTGCTCACATTGTAATGGAGAACCTGTACCAGACCTCACGCCCATAGTGAATAAGGTTGAGGAAGCCCCCGTTCGAGTTCAGGCTGTGGAAGCTCTGGCCAAGCCAAGAATCACTAAGAATCTTCAAAAAAGAATTCTAGGAAAGGACCCCGCCCGTGAGATTCGTTATGAATCGGTCGAGTGGGCTGGGACTATCTACGATCTGGATGATCATGTGGTGGCAGTCACCAAAGACCAGGATATCCTCTCCCTGAACATCTTTGAAGGAGACGCTTTCGTCAGGCTCAAGGTCAAGAAGTTCGGATTCGACACCAGCCATAAACTGAGCATGGTCCTCGCGGGCAAACTTCGTAAGGGACTCAGCCTGGAAGAGGCTAAGAAGATAATCGCTCCCCTGATTGAAAAATAGTCCGTAACTGAAGTCATATTAGAATTTCAGTAGATTTTTCAATCAAATTCCTAAAAATTGAAACTCGGCTTTAAGTTTTACCCCCGAGAACGTAATATACTCCCGGAGGTAAAATTTTATGGCTATAATGCAAGTGAAATCAACGAACCCGAATTTCTCAATGATGATGCTCAAGCATCCTCAACATCCCATGCATATCGAAGACTATCGAAAGGGTAAGCTCTTCGGATGGTACACTGAAGATGCTCAGGGATTTAATGTCTTCTTCAAAGATGGAGACAACGATATGTCGTTCATCTACGACCGAGATCAGAAGTTCGAGTTCATCAATACCACCAAGTACACTTCCCCTTCCGCCGTAATCGGATCGATCGACGCTTTCTTCCGAGATCCAATGAAGAAGCCCAAGGATCTGGACACCCA
>Ga0129345_1000045_pt1 | contig 35607 bp, 47 predicted proteins | sample CPBDNA_FD_94425 | JGI IMG/M metagenome (GOLD analysis project Ga0129345, IMG submission 94425) | Freshwater to marine salinity gradient microbial communities from Chesapeake Bay, USA - CPBay_Sum_20_0.8_DNA | ecosystem: Environmental > Aquatic > Marine > Coastal | place: USA: Chesapeake Bay...
CATTGTACCAGAGGCTATTTCTGGCGCGAAAGACGCAGTGGACGATGAAGGCAATCCGCAATATCAAGGCATCGACCAGAGCAAACTTGTTCCACTACTGACAGCCGCACTGCAAGAAGCAATCGCAAAGATTGAAACACTCGAAACCAAAGTAGCCGCACTGGAAGCGGCATAGACAGGAGAATAGACAATGGCCTACCAACACGACCTCACTATCACAGACCGCATCCGAGTCGGCACGGAAACTCTCGGTGACGGCAGCGTCCAGACCGATTGCATATCTGCCGTGGTATGCATCGCTAAATGCACGGACACGGACACTGGCGAAGTAGCAAGCACCGATCCATGGGTCTCACTCGATCTGAGCAGTCTGACCGCTGCTGACTATGTTGCGTTAGACGCACTAACAGGCTTACCACAGCGTGCGATTGATCAGCTGACCGCATGGGGGCAAGAGCAGCAGGCAGGCTTAGAGGCGCAGCTACAGGCGCGTGCAAGCGCACCGAAAGAGCAGACCGCTCCGTGGAGCAGCGCAGCCTAATGAGCGAGGTCGTGAGTGGTTTCTTTAGTAAAGCGCGGGTGCGCCAGATTATCGCACTCGCGCTGACCGCACTGGTTGTATACGAGACGATGTGGGCCGATCAGATTGACGCCACAACGCTCGTGGGGATCTACGGGACGGTGTTGGGATTCTATTTTGGCGAAGGGGATGAATGACAGATGCAGAGCGGCGCAGCCTCGATTACTACAAAGCCGAAATCAAGGCCGAGTTACAACGACTAGAAGCACAATCCACCGCTAAAGATGTTGCGGGCAAATCCATTGGCAAACACGGATTGCCCTATATCACTTCGATCGTAGTGATCGGCGTATTGGCCTCGCTATACCTGGAGGAGGCTAAGATTGCTGCCGTCATGGGTCTTTTGGGTAGCTCTTTGACGGCGTTGATCTCTATGTTGTCAAACATCTCTGGAGCAGCGCCAAAAGAGGAGCGCCCCGAGTTTGTGGTGATTGACAAATTGATCGAAAAATTAGACCGCCTCGACAAAGCCGAGCCACCCATGTCAGTTGATGTAGAGGGTGGTAATGTGACGGTCAAGCGCGGTGATGACGTGATATCCAGCACACTCAACAAGAAGGAGCGATAATGCCCTACGTGAATGGAAAGAAATACCCGTATACACCCGCAGGGAAGATGGCTGCAGCTAAAGCAAAGGCCAAGGCCAAGGCCAAGCCCAAGAGCCGCAAGACGGGCAGGGGTAAATAGCATGGCGGCGAAAAAGGACTCTAAGCTAGCTAAGATTGGCGCAAGCTCATACAATAAGCCCGTAAAGACGCCAGGGCACAAGACCAAGAGTCATGCCGTGGTGGCGCGCAAAGCAACGGGCGAGACCAAGCTGGTGAGGTTTGGTCAGCAGGGCGTCAAGGGCGCGGGGAGCAATCCGAAGACGGAAAAAGAGAAAGCGCGCAGAAAGAGCTACTACGCGCGCCACAACGCACAGAGCCCTAGTAAGCCCGATAAATTCAGCGCCAAGTATTGGTCACACCGCACGAAATGGTAATAGACAATGGACCCAGCTACCAGTAGCGATCCCGTAGCGATGCTACTCACAACGGGAGGTGGGGGCATAGGAGGCGGCGCACTCACTGCCTGGGTGTTAACGAGACTCGCCCAAAAAAATGGCAACGGCTCGGACTCCGCTGCGGCAGAGATGCGCGCTGTAGCTAACAAACTCGACCACACCAATGAATTGCTTAACGAGCTATTACGCTCACATGCCCGATTAGAGGGCTTACTACAACACACCCAAGGGAGGTGATCCATGGAGTTGATGGAGGCAGTTAAAACAGAAATGGCAAAGCGGGAGGCGCAGATTGTCAACGCGGATCCAACGTGGCAGCGATTGCGTGGGATGCTGGATGTGCTGGAAGGGAAAGTCAAGGTCACGGAGACCGAAGAGGCGCCTCCCGCAGAGCCAGAAAACATTGAGGAAGGCCAGGACTAATGTTCGGTGCAGTGGCAGCAGCCGTCCGTTTAGGGCGCGGGGCAAATGACCTGCGTAAGGCGGTAGGCGAGCTGCGTGATGTATTAGTATCCATGCGCGCGTTGACGGACTCGTATGAGCGCGCGCGGGAGGACGGCACTATAACGCCCGAGGAGGCAGAGCGACTACTGCAGCAGTTGGCGGTAGTTGCGCGCCAAGGCATGGAGGCGCGGGCTGTTATAGAGCGTTTGGTGTAGCATGTGGAGCGGGGTAGTGAAAGGGTATCATGTGGGGCTCATTACCCCAAGTTGCACGTTCGACTCGTGCCCCCGCCTCCATCGCAACGAAAGGGGAGGCGGCGATGGCAGCAGATACACTGATGGTGCATAGTCTGAGCAGTAACACGCTCAACAATGCCACCAAATTTTCGCATCACTCAATACAAGGTCACCATCACTCCATACAGGGCATAGAGCGGTTTGCCGACAAGGGTAAGCTGCGCTGGTCTATGTCTACTGGGTGCCTAGTAGACCCCGATTCGCCCTCTGCGCGCTATGGATCTAAGATGGTCCTCAAGCGCCCTATACTGGGCTGCGGGATGCTCTTAAGCAAGCGCGGCAATACGCTGGTCATACCCGACCTACACTTGCCGTATCATCACAGAGACGCGTATGCGTTCCTGCGCGCGCTGGATGCGCGCTACCAGTTCAAGCGCGTCCTGTGCGTGGGGGACATCTTCGACCATCACAGACCTAGCTATCACGAGTCGGAGACGGATGCTCTCAACGCGGAAGATGAGTATATGGCTGCGCGGGATGCAGCGCATGAATTGCAGGATATGTTTCCGCGCATGACGATCACGGTGGGCAACCATGACGCGATCCCCGTGCGCCAAGCCAAGACCGTTGGCTTGCCCATACAGATGCTGCACGATACCAACAAGATTTATGGGCTGCACTCCTCTTGGCAGTGGGTAGAGCAATACTGGTTTGATAGTTGGGGTAGCTACCCGATAGTGCTGCCCATGGTATTGCGCACAAACGGACGCTGGGACAAATCAATACTGGAGACGAGTTGAGCGACGAGCGAGAGATATACGTAGAGATCGAGGAGCCTGCAGAGACAACATTCAGCGATGCGTCAACCTACGCGCAGACCCTATCCAACACGGTCCTCGCGCTATCGCAGTGGTCCGTGGTAGACGCGGAGGAGCGCCTATTTGTGCGTATGCAACTCAAGCGATTGATAGACGCGCAGATCGCGCTGAAGGATTTATATATTGACGAGTGAGCATACCCTGCTATATTGGAAAGCAGGTGTTCCAATGAGGGGTATGATTTTCGTAACGTGTTGCAGCGCAGTGCTTTAGCTCAGTTGGTCAGAGCACCTGCCTTACAAGCAGGGGGTCGCTGGTTCGAGCCCAGCATCGCCCACCAAAACATTGCGCCGCAACGACTTACGCTGATACGCGCAAGCAAGAAAATACCCCTCTGAGAGCACCTGCTTTGTTCAAGGCAAGCGCACACCAGGGGGGTATTTTTATGCGCATATCTAAGGCACTTGAGGTTTTCCTCGCAGAAAAAAAGATCAGCGGGTTCACGCAGAAGACGCTCTCATTCTACCACGATTCGGCTGGCGCGCTCGTGCGATTTGTGCAAGAGGCGGAAGGGGACGTGGATGTAGACGCCCTGCAGGAGTGGATCGCGCCCTTCTTCCTCGCGGCGCAGGAGCGCGGCACGACCAACACAACGCGGCATACCTACTGGCGCGGCATAAAAACTTTCACGCGTTTCCTGCACGCGGAGGGGTATACCAAAGAAGCTATACGCCTACCAAAAGTAGTATCCTCGCAGACTACCGTGCGCCCATTATCAACAGACCAGATACGCGCCGTATTAAGCGCATTTGATACAAGCACCTTTCGCGGCCTGCGCAACCAGACGCTGGTGCGCCTGCTCTTCGATTCGGGGCTGCGCCTGCAAGAGGCGTGCGGTGTTACTACGCTGGATGTGGATCTGCAGGAGGGGTATATACTGGTGCGGCATGGCAAGGGGCAGAAGGAGCGCTCCGTGCCGTTTAGCAAGAGGACGCGCAAGGCACTGTGGACGTATCTCAAGCAGCGCGAGCGCTACGCGCGCCCACAGTATAGAGAGCTATTTATCACCGAAGAGGGGACGCCCTTCTCGGCGCGCGGTGTGCAGATGATGTTTAAGCGCTTACGCAAGCGTGTACAGATGGAGGGCATACGCCTCTCTCCACACACAGCACGACACTCATTCGCGCTGCACTACATTGAGGCAGGGGGTGATCCATTCAGCCTGCAGCGGATCTTGGGCCACTCAACGCAAGCCATGACGGCACGTTATGTAAACATGGCGCGGGCCAATGTAAAGTCGCAGCATGAAAAATTTAGTGTGGGGAACGACCTCTAATACGCCTTTCAGATGATTTTGAGCGTGTGTGGGTAGGATAGCCCTCGGTTACAGCTTTTGGCTAACCCACCCAACTGGTGTCTACTACCCACCAGTCCTTTTGGCACACGCCAACCATTTTACCCGTTCATTGCAAATACTCACTCGGTAATGACCTCTGATCGCCAAAAATATGGCCAATCTTCCTCGGGTATGACCTCTGCCGTCCTGTAGCCCAGCGCAAGTAGGTGTGCCGTGAGCACTCCTCGCAGCGCGCGCGGTCCCCTCGTCTCTGCGTATACCCACTCGCCCTGCTGGGGCCATTGTATACGCGCGCCCAATAAATACTTCGGCTGCGCGCGGTGCGTGTATTTGCGCAACTCCCACGCCTCAACGCGTATCCAATACGTATAATTCGGGCTGGCGGCACTGCAGCTAGATCGACCCATCGTGGCGTCACGGACACTCCCCTCGTGCTGGCTCTCTGCCAACACGCGTGCGCTCAGATCGACATACGGGCTCCCCTTCCCGTGTACCACAGTGCCGCCATCCCATTACTGATTATCTATGTAGTGCTCAAGGTCGTATCGATCTACCCGCCGCTTGCTGAGTAGCGCAATGAGCGCGCATAACGACACAACCAACGCAAAGATTTTCATACCCGCCTCCGTATTTTGTTCATGCGCCGCATAGCGCGTTGGACACACTGTCGCGGCGTCATCTCAGCTAGCGCGTGCGCCCATCCTGGCGTTGCCAGCCAGCGCACCAGATCGTCCTGCCGTTTGCGCCAGATGCCTCGCTGTTGCTTAGTGGCCCTTTTGCGCCGCTTGACCTTGCGCTCATAATCCAACAGCTCTCTCATTGCAGACTCAATCACTGCATGTGCGAGCCTGCCCTCGGGGCTCCTGCGTGCTCCTATGCCGCGTTTAGCTCGAGTGCCTGCTGCTCGTAGCGCGGCTCTCTCGCTGGCAAAATCGATATAGGCTGCTCGCTCAAGCTCCTCTTCTCGTCCTCCCATCGCTCCCCAATCCTCTGATAATCCAACGCCTGCCTGCGTATGTAAGCTAGCGTCCTGTAGTGCGGATGCGAACCCGTGCAGCCTGCCCGCGCCAACACCTGCATCAATAACTCAGCCCATGCCAATGTTGGGTTATCGCACTGAGTAAGACCGCGTGCGGCGTCCATCGGCACCAGTGCGGCGAGCCTGTAGTAGATTTGCTCGCGCTCTTTCTCTTCGGGTGAGATCAATTGCGGCACGTCTCATCTCCTCCAGTAGCGGACCTGTGATTGTTATCTGGTATTCCTCGCTCCCCACGCGTATCAAGCGCGTCATAGGGGAGGTGTAGCGCCATGCACGGGGCATCCTGCCTCGACTGTCCTCAATCTCTATCAACGCATTGATCCAGTCCCTGTTGGTCTCTGCCCACGTCAGTCCATGCACTACATCATCGTAATGCCTGCGCCGCTGCCAGTTTTCAAGCGGGATGGCCATCAGTGCATCGGCTAACTCACTCCGACTGCTCGTCATCATCGCGCATGTATATCCGTATGTGGGCGCCGTCCTGTTGATCGCCCAGCGCCTCAACCATGATGCTATCCACGATGCGCTGGCGTGCATCCATTATGTCCTGCAGTAACTGCTCGCGCTGCTCGGAAACGAACTTGTCGTATTTGTCCAGCAACTGCTGCTGCAATTGGACCAGCGCTTGATCGTATGCCATCTCAACGCGCGGGCGAAACATTTTCGCCGTCTCCTCCAGCAATCCTACTACCTGCGTCCCCATAATTGCTCCTTATTCACTGATTTGGCGCGACCGCTGCCAACACTGTAAAACGATGGACTCTAATTGACCACGCGATATCTGACCCGCCGCGTAGTATTGTTCGGCGTGGGCGATGATGCCCTCCAGACATGACCAGCGCTTTGCGCCCTCAATGGCCTGGCTCGCTGACGCTGGACTGCTCGATCCCTGTGTTGCTGTAGCCATATCGTATAATCCTCTTGGGTCATTGTGACCCATCCCCGATTCTGGGTGAGATTGTATAAGTGATATGTGGATAGGTCTTGCTTGTACGCTACTATGTATGCATTGCACTGCAGCGCTCTGCCCACATGCCGCGCAAACATGCCCTGCCCCTGCCGATCATACCTGTCCAGTATGGCCTGCAGGTAGGCAGGACCGATGCGCTCGTGGTCAATGCGCGTGAGCTCTAACACGGCAACGGGCACTACCCGACCATCCACGACGATCCACTCGACCTGGTCCACGTCAGACGTGTACGGAGATCCCTCAACCCCTCTACGCCAGATGCGATACGCGATCGTGCGGTCCTCCCTATCATCGCGCTGGTGGGCTTTAGCGCCCGTTGCCGTCCGTTTCACGTTGTTAGTAGCTCCACAGAGTGGGGCGGGGGGCGTGGAAGTTGTCTTCCTCTGCGATCGTGTCGAGATGTAAGAATCGCGCATCTCCCGACTGCGCCACGCCGATCCCCGTGAACCCAAGGCGCATTGCCTCGCGCAACACGATGTAGGCTTTTTTGTGGGACACTGCTAGATCCACCGCCTTGCCTGTAGTGTGGGCACCGCCAGGACCGCCACCTTCAATCTTCTTCGCCTCAATGGGATGCGTTTTGTCCCTATACCCACTGGTCACAGCGAGCCCGTAGTTGGACACAACGCGAAGCTCCTCCAGCAAGTCCATGAACGCCTCGTCCATGTCACAGATGCCAGAGTGCTTGCACTTCATCTCGTCGAATGAAAAGTGCGGCCAGCGCTCTGTGGGCCACGTCTCAGATGTGTATTGCATACTGTCTCACCTCCTTTGGTTTATGGTTTCCATGTTCATCCACTATTACATACATTTCCGTAACCAGTGCCTCGTCTCCTCCCAATAGTTCCATCTCACACCCGCAACAATCGCAGTATTCAAGGCAGCACTTCTTGTATTTCTTACCACTGCCACAAGGGCAGGGAGCGTTCCGCTTTACTTTAGCCATTGTTTCTCCTCGAGTTAACGCGCATGTTAACTTTTTGTTTGCTCCTTACAATTCCATTTGTTTTGACTCTGTGTTAGTCGTTACTGGCGTGCTGCGCTGATATCGTTTTACTACGATTTCCAAACACTCGGACGGTGTTAAATGCTTTGTGTCATTATTCGATTTTATCTTGAACGAATCTCTCCACCAATTCGTGCTATCCATTGAGTTGAAGCGCCTCATATACGAGTATCTGCGCAATGCCCACCCGTGTATGTGTAGATCATCTGGTATGCGCTCTAAGGTTTTGCGTAACCAATCCTCGCGCTTTGTGCGGGGGGGTAATAGTCCTATTCCAATCCAGCGCCCACGCTCGTAGGCCATTGGTATCAGATCGTCTAACAATTCTGCGGGGTCCGTATCGTGGATCGTTGGAAATCCACCATACTTTTCGTAATTGCGCATACTCCGCCGCCAATCACCAGATATGTCATCTAATCCTGCTATAGCATCTGCTATGTATGACCAGTTCGCTGCCCACTCCTTATACGCCTCGCCGTCTATTTTGACTCCAGTTGTCAACTCACTGTAAGCGCCACTATCAATCAGCAAATTGGAAAACGAGGCGATGTAATTTTCTATCCATTTGCCGCACGTTTTGCGGAGGTGATATGACAGCAGGACGGGCATTCCGCGTGCGTGAGATGCCTGCATTTGGTTGTTTGGACTAGCTAAATAGATTCTCATTTTTTATTGAGCGGTGTATTGAGCGGTGTGTTGACTTGGAATTTTGTACGCTCCTCTTTGCATATCGTTCCATCAATTCCCACGACATGTCCCGTAACGTTGAGGTAAAAATTGGCGCAAAAATGCATGCCCTCTTCAATCCCATGAAGTCCTTCCAAAATCCTGCGGCGTTGTGCTCCGTCTGGAAGTGCCTCTCTTATTTCGCTGTCTAATTCATTAAATGTCATGCTAATCGCAGTGTGTGCCGCGCCATCCGCGCGCGACCCATTTGCCGCTTGCTTCCAGCTTTGGCTTGTCAATCGTCGTAGACCAGCCAGCGGTGGGGTAACGCTCCAGCACCTCGCGGATCTGCTCAAGCGCTTCCTGTTCAGTCTGTGCCTCTATGTATATGCCCATTATATCTCCTGCATTAAGCGCGTTATGGGCGCGCAATCTGGAAACCTGTTGCCCTCATGTAGGGCGTCTATCGCCTCCGTTATCTGGCGCTGCTCCCACGGCTTGAGGTAGGGGCGCTGCGCCTGCAATGACGCGACCTCTATCTCCAGCATGAGTTCCTGCACGCGGCGCTTGTGTCGCTCGTGCAGGTTGCGGTTGATCTCACGCAGGCGATCTACCAGCGCGTGCAGCTCGTCTATCTCTGTTGTGTCCTCAATCAGAGCGATACTCAATTTTTTTGTCCCTCCGCTCGCACCGCGCGCTTGCGCCAGTGCGATAGCTCGATCTCCCGCATCCGCAGCTCATGGCGCACCTGCCGCAGTAGGTTGCCCAAGCGCTCCGTCTCGCGCTCCAGCTCGCCTATCTGCTGCACCTGCCGCACCATGTGCTGGTGCATCGGATCCATGTCATCGTAGGTCGTGCCTATCATCGCACAATCCTATACGCGTGCCGCGCATCATCCTTCACGCGCTTGATGTAGTTGTGATAGAGCAGGTACCTGAGTGTTGATAGGTAACCATTGGCCTTACCGTATTTGCTCTGGCTCATGTGTCTGACTGTTGGGCGCGCTATGTTGTCGTATGCCTCGTCAGCGAGCCGCACGAGCAGGTCATACATATTTTGCTGTTGTGGGTAGTGCATTGAGTTCGTCCTCTATGTCGGCTATGCGCGCATCCAGCGCGTTCAACTGCTCTTTTTTGTACTCTGATAGGTATTTGCCACTTAGTAAGTAGCCGATTTTCTCATCCAGTCGGTTTAGCTCGCTGCGGAGCCGTCCGATGTGACGGTCCCTGTCTGATCGTGTGTCCATTGTAATGCCTCCTGTAGTGTTTCAAATGGCCCGCCTGCCGTAACGCGCAGGGGTGTCTCTATTTCTACGAGCCAGCGGGGTTCGCCGTCATGCATCACATGAGTGCAGAGTGTTACCGACCAATACTCCTCGCGCACCGCTGCATCTATATCGTGCGTCATCCGACGATCCTGCTGGCTAGCTTGGTGTAGGGCGCACCCTCCACGACCTGCACATCAATGCCGTAGTTGGCCTTGAGCAGCTCGCAGCGCAAGCGGAATGCTGTCCAGCCCTTACCGCCCGCCACGCGGCGTTTGGTGCCATTTTTCCGCGTGATCGTTTTAGGCACCTGGCCCTTAATGTCTACGACCACGTATTTAGCCTGCTCGACATCGTAGTAGCGAAAATCCGCTGTGTATTTTCCAATCTTGCACCGCTCTACACGCGTTGGCCCAGTGGGTGCTGCTGCATACAGATCCCATGTGGGCTGTAGTTCGATCTCAGATATGAGACCCTGCCGCTGCTTGTCCAGCAGCTCCAGGTGATACCCAAGCTCTGCCCTACTGTCGTACGTAATACCTCTATAGGTCACTCGCCGCGATGGCATCCGCGTCCCTCCTTTCTCGTAGTGCCTGTAGGCCCTCGCGCAGTTGATTGCGCACCACCGCAATAGCCGCGCGATCAAACGCCTGCGGATCCAACTCCTCCCCATCCCTCGTCAGTTGCAGCCAGCCGCTGGGGGCAGAGGCGTCATACGCCCCCGCACCCCACATAGCCGCTGCACCGTGACGCATTGCTTCACATAGCGCATCGCGCACCTGCTCTACGCTCACCTCGTGATGCTCTGCCACCCTCTCCATCGCACGCCAAATCTGCATGATCAGAAGGGCAGATCATCGGGGTCAGCAGGATTGGACGTGTTGCTCTGCGGTATAGCCTGTGGCGCAAGATCCACCTCGGGCGGGGCGCCCTCAATGACCTCTGCAACGACTCGCTCCCAGGCACCCATCCTGCAGGTCTGGATGAATAGGGTAGTAGCGACCGCGTGCAGCTCCGTGGGCGTCACGTCGATCTCCTCTTCGGCCCATAGCTTGCGCGCCTCCCTCAGCGCGAACCCGTAGGTTGCGCTGATCTGGTAGGGGCTGGGCCTGCTCGTGGGGTGGGCAGACCCATTGGTGGAGGGGACAGGCGTGCCAGCGGAGGGGGCAGTTCCGCTGACACTACCTGCAGCGTGGTTTACGGGAGCAGCCACATCATCTAGTGTGACGCTCCACGTCTCCGTCCCACGTTTTCCGTTTTGCGCTACGGTGAGCTGAGTGATCGTGCACTCAACGCCACCTCGATCGTTTTTCGGGAGCGCTTGTATCTGCTGGTGCAGACTACCCTTTGAGTCGGTAAAGAATTTGAGGTTCGCATTGCCCTCCTGCCCTGCATGTTTGCACAGATAGAGCACCCAATGGTAGTTGCCCTTGCTGCCCATGCGGGGTGGGTTGGGTTCACCTGCGAACGGTAGATATAGGCGCACTGGGACGCCGACCTGGAATTCTAGAGTTTCCTCGTTGGCCATTCTTGTTACCTCATTATTAGGATTATTGTGATGATGATGACGGTGAGCGCAGCGGTGCCCATTGACCGATACTCGTGCTCGGTCATTGAGCGGCAGCGGACGCAGATTGGGCCAAACTTGCCTCTATTGCGTCACCGCACATGCTGCAGCTGTAGTAGTTGTAATCGCCCTGCGGTGAGCGGACGCCCACCAAGCGCATGGTGCCCTCGCAGTTGCTGCAAGGACGGAAGGTCGTTGACTGAGGTACAGATATTTTGTATATATACATACAGATACCCCCTGTGGGTGTTTAGGTAAGCGCGCTATCCGCCAAGATATTCCGCGCCTACTGTGTGTTTGTGAGGGTGGGTCTTTAGCGAGACTCACCCTCTTTTTATTTGACTTTTTGCTGCTCTTGTTGTAATTTACTTAACAGGTGTTGTTATTGTCAAGCAGAAAAATTAACGAAAGTATAATTTATGTCAAAAAAAACTGAGCCCATCGGCGTCCGATTTGCACCGCAAGTGCGTGAGGATTTGGAGCGCCTCGGCGTTATAATGGGCATAAGCGTTGCCGACATAGTTCGGTTAGCCGTCAAAGAGTATATTGACAAGCATATACAGACTGAGCCACCCGTTGATCGCATCGCAAGCGCGGTTGTCGCGCAGCTGATCTCAATGGGTGCCATAAATATACCTGCACAAAATAGCACTGTCAAGGAAGTTGTTGATGGCTGATAAACGCACTGAGCACATGATGATACGCATGACGCCCGCCATGAAGCAGGAGCTATCTGACGCGGCAGATAATTTGGGCTTAACGCGCACCAGTTACGTGCATATGGCTATTACGTATTACATGGCCATTACGCGCAATGGGGTCATCCCTACGCCACCACAGCGCATGGACAAAGCATAAGCCACAGCTTATATTTATAGTATTATCACGCCAGTACCTACGCGCTGTTAGCCTTTCACGGGTTAATGGCGCGTTTTTATTGGGCACCTCCCGCCCAATCAAGCTCATTCTCTGGGCATATCTCACCTAATCAAGCTCATTCCCTGGGCAACCTCGCTCTAATCAAGCTCATCTGCTGGGCACCCAAGCTCTAATCAGCCTCGCCGCCTGGGCAAATGCCCCCCAATCAACTTGGGCACATAGGCCCCTATCAAGTTGGTTTTACGCACGCGCACGCGCACGCGCGCCCAGGCGCGCACACACGCGCGGGCGGGCACGCGCCCGCGCGCGCGCACACGCGCGGGCATGGGCGGGCGCGCGTTTCATAGTGCGCTAGCATAGCGCGCTGCGCAAAAAAAAGCGCGCAACATGCAAAAAAAACTTGCGCTATAAGATAACATGTGTTATCGTTATGATAACAGCGCAATACAGCGCACTAAACAAAGGCGGATAGCAAATGTTGAGATTAAGAGAGTTAACACCCATTAGAGACGCGCGCGGGCGCTATACGGGGCGCTATGAGTACAAACTAAATCACGCGCTGCTAAATCGAATTGTCACGCATAGCACGATTGCGGGCGGGCTCATATCGGGCGCTTCAATAGCTATAGCGCTTTACATAGGGGGGTAAAAATGAAAACACTTTTAACGCCAGCACACGCAAATACAAAAATGGCAAAGGATCAGCGATTTGAAAGCGCTATTCTACATTTAGCACCCTATAAAACGCTAGATGGCCATAACACATGCGCCGCAGCGCACATGGACAACAGCGACATAGCGCGCTATAAACTAGAAAACAGCGACGAAAATATAGCCGTAATTTTTCGCGCGGATAAAGACGCGCCACTACCCTCTATGCTATGGGGGCGCGTAGTTATAGACGGCGATAAAAGCGACTTAAGGTTTTTGGATCCGCGCGGCGTCATTGTAGGGCTGCGCAGTAAAGGCAGCGCGAAAACAGAAAATAGGGAGTGTTGGCGCTATTGTCTAAACACCAGCGGGCGCGCAAAAATGCCAAGTATACAAGCGGCGCGCGTAGAAAAGACGCGTTTCTTTTTTGAAGATAGGTGCGCTTTTATTGCGCAGCTAGATAAAGAAATTAGCGCACTAGAGCGGCGCGCAGCGCGCAACAATAAACCATGTGCGCTGCGTTTAAATGGAACGTCGGATATACTTTGGGAACGCGTAGCGCCACAATTGTTCGAAAAATATGATAATATCCGCTTTTATGATTATACGAAAATACCTAAGCGAAAAAATTTACCTAGTAATTACAGCCTGACATACTCGCTGCAATATGTGCGCGCGTTCGACGGCAAAAAAATTTAATGGGAGTGTAAATCAATGATACACGAACATTGGCTTTTAGATGACGCTATACTACGCACCGAGCTACTAGCGCTTGCAGTGGTTGGGCTGCTTGTGTTTTTGGATAAGCGCAAGCGCGCGAAAAAGGAAAGCGCGCGTCGTAGGTATTTACGCGCTTGGATGAACTCGAATTTACACGTTTAAAGAAAGGGCGAAAAATGGCAAATATACTTATAGCGTGTGAACGATCTGGCAAAGTTAGGGATGCATTTAGAAGACTAGGACATAACGCTTGGTCGTGCGATATCGAGCCCGCAGATGATGGCAGTAAGTATCATATTCAAAGGGATGCCTTAAGCGTTATATTAGGACATAAATGGGCAAGTGCACATGGTTGGGATGCGCTGATAGCTTTCCCACCTTGCACACACCTTGCCAGTAGTGGTGCGCGCTGGTTTCCAGAAAAGCGCGCCGATGGGCGCCAGCAACAAGCTATAGACTTTTTTATGGCGCTAGTAGATGCGCCTATAAAGCATATAGCTGTTGAGAATCCAGTCGGGATTATGTCGACGGAGTATCGCAAACCGTCGCAAATTATCCAGCCGTGGCAATACGGGCATGGCGAAACAAAGGCCACTTGCTTGTGGCTAAAAAACTTGCCCAAGCTGCAGCCCACAGAGATAGTCGATGGTAGAGAGCAGCGCATTTGGAAGATGGGTCCAAGTGCTGACAGAGCCAAAAAACGGAGCGAAACATATGATGGCATTGCGCGCGCCATGGCAGCGCAATGGCATAAAGCAATAAAATAAACGCAGCACACAGCAGTAATAAAGCGCGCCCCTAGTCAATCGGCTGGGGGCGCTTTTTTGTGCGCGCTAGCGATGCGCGCTGCGCAACATGCGCAAGGGGGGGGATAGTGCGCGGGCTGCGATATCGAGCTTGGGGTAGATAGTGAGCTTGGGATAGCGTTACCGAACCCGCTCTAATCGATCCCATCGCTATATAGATACGCGCGCGTTCAGCGCAAGCGCGCGCCAGAGGGGCGCTCGACAGCTATACACGCGCGCCCTCATACGCCTATTTTTATACTAACGATAATCCCCCTTATAGTTAGTTAAAAGCGCATTATATACGCGCATTGGTGATACATGGCGCTATAAGGCGCTGTAAGCCATTCTGGCGGCCTATAGACCGCCTGGGCCCCTCAGTAGTGCTGTAAATGGCGATAGGGCGTCTATGGGGCGTTATAGGCGCTTGTGCGCGCTGTTCAGTAGTTTGGCGCTCCGTGCAGTGCTTATTTGGGCAGTATGGTGCACATTTGGGCAGGTGAAGCGATCGGCCCCCCCAGGGTGGAGTGGGGATGCGTATATACTCGCACCCACATTGCGCAAGCACCACATTGCGCGGATCCCGCAAGCGCCCCGAGCGCCCCCCACACGCTACAAACAAAAACGCGCGTCCCGTGCTGTAGCACGTACGCGCCATATGGCCCTTCGGTTGTCTCGACAGGAGGAGACGCAGAGAGGTCTAACCCTCCCCGCTGTATGCGTGCAGGAAGGGGTAGTCATCTCTGCGTTTATGGCCCTTTCGGAGCCCGACTATCGTCAACGCACGCAGCGAGGTGTCCACTGCGATCTGGGATCTACTGTATCTAGGCTATGACACCAGCCGCACCAGTCTTGCCGCTCATCCCGTTATGCCACGGCTGTCTCTTCGCTGGACCCTTTGGTAGAGACCCTACATCCTCGCGCGGCCAAAGTGTTTGCCCCAATGCCAACCCGCGCAAGAACTACTGCAAACGAAGGCCAAAACATCCGCTTGTGACGGATTGCCTTGACCCTCGTTTTTGCTTCGTAGTGGTTGCAAGAACTACTTCTCTATAAATATAAGCACACCCTGTAATAAAACAAGGCCCCCCCTGGGCATTTTTAAAACGTAAGTAGTTGTTATTAAATAGGTAGGGAAGAAAAAAAGTGCGGGAAAATAGCGCGTGTATTACGTAATTACCCGCACTTTCTTTAATCGTAAGATGTTGTCATGCATAAAGTTAAGGGAGTGAACCGACAGACCCCCCCCTTGTTTTATTACACCCCCCCTTATATTTATTATGTAAAGTTGATGAGCTTTTTAGAAGAAGCTCAAAATTTTTATTAACACTACACGTTATGCCCCCACAAAAACGAACAGAACTAACGGAGCAGCAGAAAAAAGCAGCGGACCTCTACGTCCTCGACACCTTTGCGCGCAAGCAAAAGACGCACAAGAGCTACATCGCGCAGAAGGTAGGCGTTAAGGAGGATACGGTAGTCAAGTGGTTTATGCGCTCTGAGCCGTTCAAAGAATATGTCAGCCAAGAGCTAGCGCGCATTAAAGACAACTTTAACGACCTGCCGATGGCCATGCGCCGCACGCGCATCCAGCGCCTCACAGACCTCTACGACACGATCGAGGATAGGCGCGTGGACCTAAAGATCAAGGTCCTGCGTGAGATCCGCGAAGAGGTGGGCGATCACAAGGTGCACGTTGAGGTGGAGCATAAGGGTAACGTGGCTGTGGCCATTCCGCCTCGCCCCGACTCTTACGAGGAGTGGTTAGAGCAAAATAAACTAGCGCAGCAGGCAGTTGATGCTGATTGGGAGGAGACCAATGGCCAGCAAGCCCTTTTGGGACAAATCGAACCCCAAGCCCAAGTCGAAGCGGTCCAAGCTAACGCCTAAACAAAAAGCTGCCGCCAAAGCGCGCGCTAAAAAAGCAGGACGCCCCTATCCCAATTTAGTGGATAACGCCGCTGTAGCGCGTAAGAAAAAGAGCAAATGAACCAAAGACCTTCTCGCATCGCAACATTGATGCGCTTGTTTTCCTATCAACCTCCTGCTGGTATGGGTGATAACCAAGAGGTGGGGCAGGCTCTAGCAGGTTTAGCTGATAAAGTGAGGCCGCAGGGAGCTAATAATATGCTGGAAGAGTTTGCAAACCTCCCAGGATATGCCTTGGCCAATACGATTGATGCGGCAGGTGTGGCGGTGCAGCCAGAGATGGTAGTCTCAGCATTAAAGCAATTGGCGTCTGACCCCACGTCAGCGATAGAAGGCGCAAAAGATTTTGCCAGTGAAGTAGCTCAACGCCCGATTGCTATAGCAGAGCAGATGAGCATAGGTGATCTTTTGGCGCCTGGTTTAGGTGCTATGCTACCTAAAGGCTCAAATAAATTATTAAAAAATTTAAGTGCGCGGTCTAAAAAGTTAATGCAGGAGCAATTAGATCGTGGTGAGGTGCTAGGTGCGCTGGAGCGTGGGCGACTGAAAGAAGAACAAAGAAAATATGCAGGTGTAAACGTTAAATTTGCTGAATTAGAAAATCAAAAAAACAGAATGTTACAAGATGCTCGGCAAATTATTAAAGATAGAAAAGAAGGTAAAATAGCAAAAGAAGAAGCGGATAATTGGATAAAAGAAAATTACACTAAATATCAAGATTTTAAAGAACAATTAAGTGCTTTAGCCACAAAAAAAGATCGATTTCGTAAAGCCTTAGAACAAGATCAAAATTTTACCAATCTAGACGATGTTGAAAAGGCGCGTCTTGACCGTGCCGTGCAACAGGGCTTTAACATTGACGCATTTCACGGTACCAAAGGCGACATTGAGTCGTTTGATCCAGGCTTGTTGGGCGCGACAACAGGTGCGCCGAGTGCGCGCCGTGGCTTTTTCTTTAGTGCCGATCCTGAGACGGCAAATTACTATGCGCGCGCAGCAGAAGGGTATAATTTGGGTAGGAGTGACCAGATTCGGGAAGCAATAAATCTTGCAGAAAAAGAAATACAAAAAGTCAACTTAGAGGCAGCAAAAATTGATATTGAAGCACGAAAAAAGGCAGGATATTACGAAAAGCTAAATGATCTTGTAAATAAAGAGCGCGCAGGTGAACTTTTAAATTTTGAACGCCAGAATAAAATGGAGGAATTGGATAGGCAAATGGCAGCAGAAATTGCCAAAAATCCAGCCTATTTAGAAGCAAAAGCTAAAGCCGATCAACTTAGCAAGGATCGAGCTAACATACCTTCCGATTATGGCATGAATATAATGCCCATCAAGCTACGCCTACAGAATCCACTGGAATACGACTTTGGCGGCCAGTCTTACCGCGAAGTGTCCTACCACGACTTGCTCAAGCAAGCGCAGGAGGCAGGCAACGATGGTGCCATATTCCGCAATACAACAGACGGCGGTGGTGTGACGGACATATACGTTGTGTTTGAGCCAGAACAAATAAGAAGTCGTTTTGCTATGTTTGATCCAGAAAAAACAGGATCTAAAGACATACTTGCTTCTGCTCCTCCTGTTTTATTCCCACTTGGCGTAGGTGCAGCAGCAGCGTCTTACAACGTAAATCAGCAGCAGTAAATGAGCATAGCGAGCCCCACGCCTGTCATATGGACACCACAGATTGGCCCCCAAGAGGAGGCCATCCGCACTGCGGGATTTGTGGACGAACTCCTATATGGCGGCGCAGCGGGGGGAGGGTAAGACGGCATGGCTCATCGGAGATTACGCAGCAGACATTGATCAAGGATCTGATTGGGTGGGCGTGCTCTTTCGCCGTTCGTATCCCGAGTTGGACGATATCATTGCTCAGACGCACGAGTTCTACCCTCAGTTAGGCGGTGAGTATAAGGTTGGCGCGCACGAGTGGCACTTTAAGACAGGCGCAATCCTACGCCTGCGCCACGCGGAAAATGAGCTTGACTTCCCACGCTACCAAGGATGGTCCTTGTCATGGGTAGGGTTTGACGAACTTACTAACTGGTCCGACCTCAAGTTTTACCAAATGATGAAGTCGCGCCTGCGCGGGCCTGCCAAACGCAAGCGCTTCCGCTGCACGGCAAACCCTGGTGGGGTAGGCCATGATGCAGTTAAGCAATATTTCATCAATGCGGGCCCACCCCGCACGCTGATACACGGCGATAACGGCGCAACGCGGATGTTTATCCCAGCGCGCGTGCAGGACAACAAGATCCTCATGCAGAATGATCCCGACTACGTGGATCGCCTGCGCGAGGTGGGTGACCCCGATTTGGTTCGGGCGTGGCTTGAGGGGGACTGGGACAGCATCGTTGGTGCCTACTTTTCCCTGTGGACTAAGGACGTGCAGGTTCCTTCGTTTGTGATACCCGAGCATTGGCCTTTGATTGGCGCGCTTGATTACGGCGAGAGTGCTCCCAGCGCGTTTCTGCTCGCCACAACAGACTACGATGGCAATGTATACGTCATCGCAGAATACTACCAGGGCAATGCCACAGCATCGCAGCACGCCTACGAGATTAACAAGCTCATAGAGACCTGCCCCTTTACGGGTGGACGTAGGCCAAGCGTTATCGTGTGTGACCCGAGCATGTTTGTGCGCAGGCGCCTATCCGAAGTGATCAATAACTCACCTGCCGACATCTTCCGACAGAACGGCCTGTATCTAACGCGCGGCGCTAACGAGCGCATAGCTGGATGGCGGGTGGTTAATGACGCATTGCTCAAGCAACGAGTATATGCCTTTGCAGGCTGGACCGACAACCTATGTCGCACCATGCCAAGCCTGCCTCGCGATCGACGCAACCCCGAAGACGTTGATACCAAGAGCGAAGATCACGCGGCAGATGCCCTGCGATACTTGATGATGTATGCGTATCGAGCTAGGGAACCTAAGAAGGCAAGCAACAAAGACCATAAGCTGGGCGCCAATGTCATCAACTCGCTCAAAAAGAAAAAACGCGGCGCACGATACGCCGCTTGAGTTTAGACCCCGAGGCCCTATGTTGGGCCAAATAGGAAAAAATGCAAGAAAAAGAGATACAAAAGTGGAAGCGCGAGCGAGAAATCGCTAAACGCTACATGGCTCCCAAGCATCGCCTATGGCGCAGGCTGCTCAAGGCGTATCGCATGGAATATGAGCATTTGGGCGTTGATGAGGTAGTGCGCATCTCGCGTTTTTACCCATTGACGCGCCAGCTTTTGGCGTCCATCTCTTTTCGTTATCCGCACATCATGGCCACGGTGGATAATCCTGTAGTGCGGGACCATGCTGAGATCATTGCATCCACTGCCAATGCGGCTAACCGCGTGATGGACGTGCGCCCCGAAGTGCAGCAGGCGCTCTTTGATGCGCTGTATTGTTATCTGGGCTGGCTAAAGTTTGACTACAATCCTGCGGGCAATGATGACATCATCGCGCCCTATGTCACGTCAGACACCATGGCCAACGACATGGTATCCGTGCGCCGCGTATCGCCATTCAATGTCTACATTGATCCGCTGACCCCTCCGCACAAGTTGCACGAGGCGCGCTATATCATGGAGGACATGATTGTGCCGCTGGAGTTTGTGCGCAAAGATCCGCGCTTTGATCGATACAAGAATAAGATCAAGCCGATTGTGCGCGAGGATCGCGATGAGATGCTCAACAACCTGCAAGAATCACCCATGACGCAGGATGAGCGCGAGGCATACACCGAAGCCCAAGAGAATGGCGAGATGGTGATGCTGACGGAGGTGCATGACCGCATCCACGGCAAGCGCGTTACGTTTGCGCGCGGCATCGACGAGCCTGTAGAAGAGATTGACCATCCATTCTTAGAGATGGACCCCATCACCATTCCCGACCCCATAACGGGCGAGCCCCTTATGACGGGGGAGATGGTGCCCACGGGTGCATGGCTGGTCAAGGGCGGGTTCCCATATCACCCAATCCAGTTTGACCTGCACGATGGCACGGACGGCCCAATGGGCCTGCCCATGATGGGCTACGTGGAAGATCAGCAGAAGATCCAAGTGGAAAGCATCTCGCGCCGCGCGGATCTACTCAAGCGCTACCCTCGATTGCTGTTGGGACAGAAGTCTGAGCGCGATGAGAACGAAATCGTAGCAGAGCAGATTGAAGAGGCTAAGGATGGCACGATCCTTTGGGTCAACGATGTCAACAACGCCTTCCGCGAGATGCAGATGGGCAACGTCCCACAAGATCAACTGCTTATAGACCGCTCGGCCAAGGAAGAAGAGGAGAGCATCCTCAACGTCTCGGGTGTGGCGCTAGCTGGTTCGGGTAAGATGACGGCTACGCAGAGCTCGCTGGTGGCATCCTTTGGACAGCTCAATCGTGAGTGGCTGCAGGATAGCGTCTCGCGCGCCTATGAGACCATCGCACATAACACGCTGCGCATCATGTCAGATCCGCGCTATACGCCCGAGGAGTTTATCGTTGAGGTGAGCGTAGGCGATCAGCGCTACCAGCAGGTGATACAGTCTGACATCCTCAAGGTGCCGTTTCGGATAAACATTGAGGCAAACTCCATGCGCCCCCTCTTTGAACAGATGGAGCGCGAGGATACGCTCGCTCTGGTTAATACGTTGGCTAACAGGCCAGAGGTTAATCAGATGGAGCTGATCAAGATGGTCTTGCGCACCTTTAAGGTGTCTGACCCCGATAAGCTGATAGGGCAAGGTGAGCGCGCTACGTCTGTCCGCAAGGCGCAGTTAGAAAACCAATTTATGGCAGCGCGCTTACAGGATCCTGGAGTGCTACCTACCGATGACCATCAAGCCGAATTGCAAGCACACCAGCAAGCCCAGCAAGACCCAGCCGTCACGCAGTTCTTGCAACAGGCCATGCAGGTCAACCCACAAGCCGTGCAGCAGTTCCAGCAGATCATGCAGGTGCACATGCAGCAGCACCAGCAGTTCCTGCAGCAGGGAGCGCGCGCAGGTGGCGGAACGGCAAAAGCCATCCCATCAGTAAACGATATCAATGGCCAGGTCCAGGCGATAGAAAGCACCGTGCGATCTAACGCCCAGCGTGTATCGCAAGCCGTATCCGCAGCAGATCCAAACCAAAACTAAATCATGCCCATATACGATTACGCTTGTAGTGCCTGCGGGCACAAGGAGCCCGATCTGTACTTCTCCTTGAGTGAACTGCCCAAGGTGCGTGCGTGCGGATCGTGTGGCAAGAAAAAGAGCACTCAGCATTTTGCGGGTGTAAAGCGACTGGGTCAGATTACCAGCGCCGCGTCCATGTATGGCGTGTGGCAACCTGCCGTTGGTCGCGTCTTCAATAGCTACGAAGAGAAGAAGAAGTACTTAAAAGAGCACAATCTGATAGAAACGAATGACCCCATAAAAGGCAGTCGATCCAAGCGGAGAGAAGAGCCTACAGTTGGGTTAGATAGAGCATCTTGGACAGAACGTCCACAGGATGCGCGGATGTAAACCACATAGGAGGCAACCTATACTATGAGCGAAATCACAACAGAGGACTCCATCAGCGTAGACGATGCACCCTCTTCGACTCCCAGTGAAGAATCCACGCCAGATTTTGGCGCCGATTTAGACGGGGACACTCGAGGCGAGAGCACGGAATCGCAAAGTGGACACTCCGATGCAAGATCAGGTGCAGACTTTGACCCCAACAGGGTTGACTGGCTGCGCGTAGACGCAAATACGCTACCAGATCAATACAAACCTGTAGCGCAGTTGGCTAAGAATTTCCAAGCCAGCTACACACAGGCGCAACAGCAAGCGCGCGCGGAGCAGACCCGCGCAGCAGAGGAGCGCCAGCAGTATCTGCAGGCCATAACGCAGATACAGCAGATGTATCAGCAGCCCCAGCAAGAGTCTACGCCGATGGAGCGCCTTGGCCAATACTTGGATGAGGACGAGCGGCGGGGCCTTGAAGTGGTCTCTACACTTTTTGAGCAACAGTCTGCTCCCATGTTGGAACAGATCAATCAGTTGCGATCACAGTTAGAGCAGGCCAATCAAGGCAATCAAGCATTTGCTCAATACCTACAGCAACAGCAGGTACAGCAGCGAATGAATCAGATTGCTGAAGTGCGGCAGGCATATGGCAATGAGGTGGACAACCTCAATGAACGCCAGATGTATGCGATGAAAGCGCTCGTTGACCAAGGCAGCACGGTCAAAGAGGCGTTTGAGTCGATCACGGGGAAAACCGCTGAACAGCTACAGGCAGCACGGCAGACAGATCGCAATGTGCGATCCACAGCCAAGCGCACGGCCAGCTCTGGCAATGCACGCGCAACGACCAACGGTGCGCGCGTAGAGACAGAGGCCGATCTGATGGCGGCTATGCGTAATCTGGGATTTGATTAACACCAACACACAACGAGAAACATAAATGGCAGCTTCTACTACCAACGAAACGTGGGACGAGGCTTGGACGCTATCTATGCGTGCAAAGCGCAAGCGTCTCACGGACAATATCAGCGATAGCTTCCCCACCGTCGACAGATTCCGCAAAGGCGGCGTCCTTGAAACCGAGGTCGGCGGGAAGGAAATCCAAGAGGACTTGATGTATGCCCTCGACACCTCGCAGTGGTTTGACGGCTATGACACCCTCAACACGGATGCTACGGATGGCGTAACGGCAGCGTTTTACAACTGGCGCTACTTGGCTACCCCCATCACGATCAGCATGACCGAAGAAAAGGAAAGCCGCAAGAGCGACAGCGCCGTCAAGTTGCTGGAGAGCAAGACGCGCCGCGCTATGACCACGCACTTCGACACGGTCAACTCTGCGCTACACACGGCTCAGAGTGGCAAGGCCATCATCGGCCTGCCCGACATCGTCTCAACCGCTTCGGGTGCTACTATTGGTGGCATCAACTCTGGCACGGAAACGTGGTGGGACAACAAGCGTGAGAACGCTACGTCTGACACGTCTTTCCTGACCGCCAGCGGTGACACGTTTGAAGGTTTGATCCGTATGAAGAACCTGTATAACGAGGTCTCCGAGGGGAATGACAAAGTTGACATGATCATCACGACCTTCGCCCTTGGTGGAGACTACGAATCGCTCTTTGAGGGCGGCACGTATCTGCGCTTGACGGGTAGCGATGCCAACGATCTTGACGGCTCCAACCCCATGTATCGCTTCGCGGAAGTCATCATGGACCGCGACTGCGGTAGTGGCTTGATGTACATGCTCCAGAGCAAGTATCTCAAGTTCAAGGTCCAGGAAGGTCTCAATTTCGCCAAGACGCCGTTCCGCGAGCCCGCCAACCAGTTGGCGCGCACGAGCTTCGTGGTGTTGTCGAGCCAGTTGACCACGAACAATCGTCGTCGTCAAGGCGTGATCTACAACCTAACCTCCTCCTAAACCCTAACAGATAGGAATAGCTAAATGGCTACTTGGAAGCGCATTGAGCCTGGGTATATCGGAGGCGCGCAGGCTATTGATGCAACCAGCACCACCGCCAATTTCCCGCTGGGCCTCACGGTCAAAGCGAAGGATTTGGCTAGCACCGACTATGGTGTCGGTGAGTTTATCTACCTCAAAGGCGTAGCGAGCACTGCAGTGGGTTCGGTTGTCACGTTCAATCGTGACGATCACTCCACTGCCCTGCTGGCCGCCGATGCCAAAGGCCCCGTGGCTGTTGCCATGAGTGCCAATGTTGCTAGCCAGTATGGCTGGTATCAGATCCGTGGCAAAGCCGTGGCGAAAGTGCTCGCCTCGTTTGCTGACAATGCGGACTGTTATGCCACGTCCACCGCTGGCAGTATTGACGATGCCGTTGTGGCGGGTGATGTCATTGTTGGAGCTAAGTCGGCTTCGGCTATCGGCACGCCCTCCTCTGGCTTGGCAGAGGTTGAGATTGATAACCCCTTCGTCTTTGACGGGGTCATCTAAACACACTGTGAGTGGGGAGGGCGCACGGCAGGCGTCCTCCCTATCCACATAAAGGGGAGGCAATATAATGGCTAAAAGCACTACAGAGAATAAAGCACCAACGGTGGAGGGCATGAGCCCCGAGCAGATGGCTGAGATGATTAAGGGCCTCGCTGCAAAGGTTGCCCAGATGGAGCGCGAGGCAGGAGGCGCAGAGGAGGAAGAGAGCTCACCCGAGACCTCTAAACTGTCCAACGCCAACGCTCGGCTCGTTGCTACCCAAGTTGGTGACTGTTTGCAGGTCGAAGGATACCAGACACCAATACCCGAAAGCGTTACCGAGAAAGGCCCCGCTGCTGTGGAGAAATTCCTCCGCAACTGGCGCAAGGGGCTCACTGCACAGGCTCGCTCGTTAGGTGGCCCCGCTGCAGATATGGCAACGCAGGCCCAAATGTAACTAATGCTACTAAACGATGTGTTGGACCGCGCTATACAGCGCGCTGGTCTCACGGAGACCAACTCCGAATACCGCTCACAGGCGCGCGTCTATGTCAATGCAACCTTGCAAGACATCGCTACGCGCGCTACGTGGTGGTGGATGTATGAGGAGAAGTCGCTCACCACGGTGGCGCTGCAGCGTGAGTATACACTGTCTACGGACGTGCAGCACCTGCTATCGTTCCGCGATGAGACCAACGACCGTCCTCTGTTAATCGTTAACAGCAGCGAGATTGATTCGGACGATCCCGACCAGTCACGCACGGGCGATGCTGCGTGGGTATACGTTGCAGGAACAGACGCCTCATCTGGCGCGCCCATCGTAGAGTTTCACCCCACGCCCGACACATCGGGTGAGATCATCAAGTATCGTTATTACAAAACCTTCCCCGAGCTAACGTCTGCAAACGACACCGATGACCTGCTGCAGGATCACGGTATACCGCTCCTGCTGCACCATGCCCTCTATATGGGCGCAGCCGCTGGCATCATGGTCGAATACGGCGATGACACAAGCGCGCGGCTCAACGCGGGTGAGATGGAGCGGTATATACGGCAGGCCAAAGAGGTCAATGGTCGCATGTCGGGTAATAGGGAGTATAGACTACGCCGCAGGGATTCGCGCTTTATGCTGAACTTCCGCATTGAGGAGGGATCGCTACAGTAATGGCGATACAGGCCGACACCGTACAATATGGACCTTGGACAGAGGGCGTCCTCTATAGCAACGCCGTAGAGGATGTCGGTCCCAAGGGCCTGTCGGATATGTGGAACATGCGCATTGGGAGTTCTGGCCAAGTGGAAACGCGCGCTGGAACCGCCTCCTACCAGAGTGCCGCTGCGCTGGCTGGAACTCCCACTATAACACTGTCTGCGGAGTTTAAGCCTAATGCATCCACCACGTATGTTGTCATTGCCGCAGGCGCGGCTCTCTACTACTACAATAGTGGATGGAGTGCTATAACAGGTGCGCTCACCATCACCCCTGGTGACACAAACACATTTGAGAGTGCCAACTGCAACGGCACGCTTGTTGCCACCAATGGCGTAGATGCGCCGTGGAAATGGACGGGCACAGGCAACGCCTCCGCTTTGAGTGTTGATGGCCGATTTACTACGGCCAAACACATGGCGTGGTATGACAACAGACTGTGGATGGCCAACACTAATGCCAATACCTCACAACTCTGGTATTCTGACATAGGAGACATAGAGGCATGGGGCGCTACATCATTCTACAATTTCCAAGCCGAGATCACGGCACTCGTCCCAGCCCAGAACGCACTGATCGTGCATACGCGCGATGGCATCTCCACGCTCATCCCTACGGGAAATACGACGATACCCTACCATCGCCAGCAGAGGACGGTGGAGGCAGGGGTCAATGGTTTAAGCACCGTATCATTGCCCGCCGATGTGCAGCTCTTCCTGCAAGATGACGGCATCTACTCGTGGTCGGGTGGCGCGCAGGTCACAAAAATCAGCTATCAGCTTGACGATGGCTATTGGCCCGAGATCAACACATCCGCTTTAGCCAATGCGTTCTCTATTCGGTACCCAGACGCCAATGAGGTGTGGTTTTTCTTGCCCTACGGGACGGGACAGACCAAGCCCAACCATATAGTAGCATACAACACACGCTACAATTGCTGGTCGGGCCCTTGGGAGTACGCAGCAGGAAGATCCTGTGTGGGGCTGATTGCAGGCAAACCGCACGCGGGTGGCTATGATGGCATCCTGTATGACATGGAGACGGGCACTAGCGATAATGGCTCGGCTATCTCCTGGTCTTTTACAACGGGCGCCCCTGCGCCCTTCGGTTCGGACGTGCGCCTGCGATGGCTGTATGCGCGCACATATTTCGATGGCGCGGGCGATTACTACGCGAGCGTCACGCAGGATTCCTCTGGTCTCATAGGCACTACGGAGCAGTTGTCTCTAAAGAGCAACTCGTTTGTGCTCGGCGCTGACGCGCTGGGAGCAGGCATCTTAGGCACAACGCGCATGATCGGTAGAGACACGGACTTAGCGGGGTATGACCCACACAGCAGCCTCAAGTATTCCAATGGTGGGATCAACCAAGTGGGCACCTTTCGACGGATACATCTTCAATACAAACCAATCGGACGTAAGCGCCGTAGGGCACGGAATAGCTAATGGCTAAAGTTTTTGGTGGTAGCACCAGCGGATTAGTGGGCGGCAAAAGAATCTACGATCCCAACAATACACTAAGCATGTTTGACAGATTCTTCATGGAGGCAGACAAGGGCCAGTATAGTGGTGCGCCTATGGGCACGGGTGGAAGTGGTGCGCCTATGGGAGCGCCCGTGCCTCCCAAGCAGGGCACTGATGTTCCTATAGTCACGGGCTTCCCCGATGGTTTTACTGGTCCCTTTGGCCCTAACAGCAACCCCACAATGGGCGTCAAGCCCGATCGCCCATTTGTTACAAGTGATTTAGTAAGCGGACCAGATACGGGAGTGGGTTCAACAAGTTCTACTGTCCCCTCTGGCGGGGGCGGTTCAGCTCCTCCACCTCCACCTCCACCTCCGCCTACGCCCCCTCCAAGTGGCCCCAGCGCAAAGCCAGTAGACCCTAACGCTATCCTTGCAAGCTCTGGGGCAGCAGCAAGTGATATGTTGCCCGATCGCCCAGCGACTGTGGTGAGTGATGGTGGCGGCGGCGGCGGCGGCGGCGGCGGGGTAGACCCAAATGCTGGACTTGCGGGCACCAATGCTGGGATGCTCAATGATTTCTTTGCGCAGGCTGATGCGCGTGAGGAGTTGATGGCGGCTATTCAGCGCAACCCTGCCGCATTTACTGGCGCAGGCATCGGCAACTGGCGCAGCAGCGGCGGGCTGACGGCAAACGACCTCTCGCAAAACATACAGGACGAGATTAATACATATCTGGGATCGGATGCCTACCGATCACTGCTGGGCAGCGATCCAACCTACCAAAATCAGCAGCAGGTCCAAGCATTACAGGCTGAGAATGACGCCCTGCGCGCATCTATCAGTGCTAACCCTGCACAGGCCGCGCCCACGATGACGAATATGGCAGCTACGCAGGGTGAGCGCGTAGCCTCCGCACCCACGACCACTGCAGTCTCTCCTGTAGAGACGTTATCCAACGCAGGTGCGCCCAGTGACGCCGCTGCGCGCGCTACGGGCGGTGCATCGGATCGCGAATTGCGCGAGCAGCAGATGCAGATGATACAGAATGCGATAGGGAAGGGTGAGACGTTTGGACAAAACGCTATAAGTGGCCTGCGTGATTTCAATATCGCAAATGCAGGGCTGCAGTTTAACTTGCCTGCAGCCACCTCGCAACAGATTGGGCTCGATCGGTTCACTCCTACCATCTCCACGCAGAATATCAACCTCGACCCTGTAAACTTCGATGCCCAAGCGCAGCAGGCATCGCTGGCAGCGATCAATCCCAATATACAGGCCCAGGCTCAGAGTCTCGCTGCATTTAACCCCACCATGTCAGCGCAAAATATTGGGTTAGGGGACTACAACAGCAACGTGCAGGCGCAGAATGCAGCGCTCAATGCCATGAATGAGCGCATTGCCTTGGGTGAGTTCGCCCCCACGGCAGGCGCATCTGACTTTGAGACGCAATTTGGCAACCTACTCCTTGGTCGGATACAGAATGCCAATGCAATGGGTGGCGCAGGCAATCCGCAGACAGCCGCACTGCTGGCAGACTTGGAGAACACAGCGGCGCGCCAGCGCGAGCAGGATATCGCCCAACTAAACAGGCTGGGCGTGCTGCAGTCGGGTAACACGGTGGATGTGTTTGAAGAGGGCAACCAGAACCTGCGCAGGGATCGGTTGAGTGCATTGGCCCAAGGGTATGCCCTAAGTCAGAGTGACCCCGCCCTGCAGGCTGCTATAGACCTGGCAGGATTAGCGTCAAATCGCGGAATAACGGGCGATGCGCAGAGGCTGCAGGCGCGTGGACAAGACCTCACGGCAGGCCAGAGTAACTTGGAGGCAGTGCTGGGCGCGCGTGGGCAGGATCTGAGTGCTGCGCTTGCGAACCAGCAGGCCAACCTTGACGCGCAGAGGTTTAATGAGCAGCAGGCACTGGCGGCGCGCGGACAGGACTTGAGCGCAGCGGAGTTAAACCAGCTTGCCAACCTACGCGCGCAGGAATCGCAGGCAGATGCGCGCTTGCGTGGACGCGAGCAGGATCGCCTCACTGCACTCGCCAACCAGCAGGCAGACCTTGATGCACAGCGCGCAAACTTAGATGCCGTGCTCGCAGGACGCCAGCAGGACTCCAACATTGCCCTTGCCAATCAAGCGGCAGGGCTGGACGCACAGCGGCTAAACCTTGAGGCACTGCTGACGGGACGCCAGCAAGACCTAACCGCTGGGCAATCGAACCAAGCCACATCGCTTCAAGGCCAGATTGCTGCTATGAATGCAGGCTTAACGGCGCGCGATCAAGACCTGCGTGGGGCCCTCGCTAACCAAGCCGCAGACCTAGATGCCCAGCGCCTCAATGCAGATCAGCAGTTTGGTATAGCAGATAGGCAGTTGGCCGATGCGGCGCGTAGAAGTGCCGACGAGCAGTTTGCTGCTGACCTTGGATTGCGTCAGTTGCAAGCGCAGCAGGACCTGGCGGATCGCGTAACGTCACGTCAACTGTTACAGGGCGGCGTGACAGATCGCGAACAGTTTGAAGAGGGTGTGCGTCAAGCGCGCGTGGGTGAGGGTCAGTTTGCGGCTGAGTTGCAAAACAGGCTGGACCAGATCAGCGCGCAGAGCACAGCGGACCAAGCTCTGCAAAACATTTTAGGCAGGCAGTCCCTCTCGCAGTTGGCTGCACAGGGCACCAACCAGCGTCTCTTGCAGGATCTGGTCAACCAGGGCGCATTGGGCCAACTCTCGCAGCAGGGCACCAACCAGCAGGCGCTACAGCGCATCTTAGGCCAGCAGGCCCTTTCTCAGATTGGCGCACAGGGCACGAGCGATAGGCTGCTACAGACGCTAATCAACCAGGGCAACATTGCTGGATTAGAGCAGCAGGGCACAAATGCGGAGGCGCTGCAGCGGATCCTCGGCCAGCAGGCTATCTCACAGATTGCCACGCAAGGGACAAACGATAGACTGCTGCAGGCGTTAGTCAACCAAGGTAATATCGGCAGTTTACAGCAACAGGGAACGAATGCTACTGCCTTACAGGAGTTGGTCAACCAAGGCGTGATGGATCAAACCACTGCCAACAACCTACTCCAGCAGAATCTCGCTACGGGGCAGTTTGGCGATAGGCAGACACTGGAAAGCCTACTGGCAAACCAGCAGATCGACTTTAACAACCTACTGCAGCCGTCACAGTTGGAAGCGGCTAACATAGCAAACCGTGACGCGTCGAGCCTCATTGATGAGCGCAGATTCGGCCAGTTGGTAAGCCTGTTAAGTGCTACGGATGGCAACAGTTTCTTGCAGGGCGCTTTGCCAGATGACCTAAATGCCAACATCACCAACGCTTTTGACGCGCTGTTTTCTGGACAGGATGTAAGCACTTCAACGGACACTAACTCGCCTAAAGATTCGCCACTATCACGCGCAGCGGCACAGGCTAGAGGATTAGATCGCTTTTTTCAGCAGAATGAAAACTTTAGCGCTTCTAACACGAGAGTAGATGGCAATGATTTGATCGCAGTAGGAAGTGGCACAGTCATAGCTACATGGAACAGGGAAACGGATACATGGGAAAGGAAAAGCTAAAGTGGACCCACTCACAATAGCACTCATCTCAACGGGTGTTGGTCAAGGGCTAAACTATTTGGCTGGCCGTAGCGCGCAGAGCGACATGGAAAAAGCGCGTAAGCGTCAAGAGGAAGAGCAAGCTGTGTTGGAGGCGATCGCTTCATTTCGCCGCACAACACCAGGACAAGCACAAGTCAATGCAAGACCATCGGGCACCACGCAGGGGTTGGGCATTTTGGCGCAATTGGCGCCGTTGGCTATGCAATTTGGCCTCTCGCGGATGCCCCAAGCGCCTAACCCCGTCAGCACCTCGGCGCAGTATCAAGGCTACGGTGGGGTTTCTGATCCTAACCTTGGCAACAACAGTCCATTCCAGCGATACACACCATAATCACAGGCTCTTACTAATGAACAACCCACCACTGAGTGTTCGCTTTAATAACCCAGGAAACCTTAGAGCTGTGGACCTTGGCACTGCTAGAGGATATTGGGGGGATAGGGTTACGGGTGTTAATAATAGGGGCTATGTGCAATTTGCGGACCCCCCCGCTGGCCTAAGTGCGCTCTATCAACAGTTGGGCATTGACGCAGGCCGCGACCTTACGCTGGGCGAGTTTATAAACAAATACACGCCCGCTTCGGATGACCCTTCTGGCAATGCCGCTGCTCTCGCTAATATACCCTCTTTTTTGGGAGTTGGATTGGGCGCAAAGCTATCCAGTATAGATCCACAGGGATTAGCCAATGCCATTATAAGGCAAGAGGGTGGCCAGCCTGCAGTTGATTACTTCACTACTCCAAATCAACAAACGATGGCGAGTGGGGCAGCGGGGGGGATCACGGCCAAGCGCCCCAATGAGGCTCAGTTCTATCCCGCCACAGACGATGAGATGGCCAACGCTAAAGCTCAGATGCGGCTTTCGGACATGGGCGGCAATGTGGGGCTAACTCAGTTTAATACTGCGCCAGACTTTGAAAAAATATTAACAGAAGCAATTGGATTGCGCGGCGCGGAGAACACCCCATCAGTGGAAATACGTGGCCTTAATGGCCAGACCATGCAGGGGGAGGAGGCCCTTCGCGCTTTAGGGGCAGAGAATCCAACTCTGACGGGGCAATCGCCAGAGTTGCAGCAGGTGGCGAGCCAAATGGCGCCCACTCTCGATCGGTCTATCCGCGCAAACACGTTAATACGGCAGGGGCCAATAAGGTTACGCGAAGACGTATCGCCAGCGCCACAGCTCGATACCGAAGAAGATGTGACAGTTGAAAATGCGGTGGACGTCCCTGCGCAGCCTGCTGCCAAGCCGCCCACTGCATTACAGCAACCCTCAGCGCCCCCTTCTCGGAATTTAATACTGTCCTTCTTGGGCAAGAATCCAGAGTTGATCAGTGCTCTCGGAGTATTAGGGCAGGGTGTTGGTGGCCTCATGCAAGGTCGCGCACAAGATCGCGCAAATAGATCAGCGGCAAAAGAGCAGCGCGTCAATAATGCAGTAGCGGCGTTCTTGGGAAGACCAGCGGAAATGGCAACACCTCGCACTGCCACGAGCACAGGTGGAGGGCTGTTGGGCGCACTGGGTGCAGCATTAAAAGGCGTTGGCGATACTAAGATTGCGCAAAACGCCTTGAATGCAGAATTGCAGTCCAAGGAGCGCATGGCTGGCCTCAAGGCGGGAGGTGGCCAAGTTAGCGGCGAGGGGGCTGAAGACCCCAATGCAATTTTGGACACCTATATGAAGGCACTCCAGGCTTCCCCTCAAAACACAAAACCATACGCTGAGATCATAGCGCAAATACCCTTTGTGAGAAGGTATTACCCCGAAGCAGTTGCTGCTATGGACTTGTCGCAAACCGCAGGTGTGGCACTTGCTGTAGCAGTGCAGGGCAGCAAGCCTACCGACAAGGATGCAGAGGCGCTGCAAAGGGCACTGCCGATGCCAAGTGATTCTCTTGAAACGCAACAAGCGAAACTTAGAAACCTGCGCGCTCTTATCAATTACGGGCGCAATCTGCAAGCGCAGGGCAATGTGCTTGCAGGTGGATGGGGCGCAAGCATAGGCGCAAATGGTGCATTCTCGGCAAGTGATCTCAATAGGTTTGCTGGACCACCAAAGCAAACTGGCACAAGCCTATTTGGCTCACTGGGCAGCGCGCAATCCGTCATGGCGGGGAACTGATGGCTACCTATAGAACATTTCGCGAACTGGGATTAGCGGTCCAGCGGGAACGTCCAGACTTCAGAGAGTATGACCCAGAAGAGGTGGGGCGGCGCGTCTCTAAGTTGATGAACATTGAAGTGGGCGATGATCGCTCATTTGCCGATAGAGCCATCGATGATTTGGGGCGCACGGTAGGCGAGGATATTGGGGGCATCATAGACGCGGTATCCTCTCCCCTACAGACAGCCAAGGGCATTGGGATGCTTGCGGGAGGCGCGGCAGACATCGCACTCGGCACAGACTTTGTCGATGACGAGGTTGAGCAGGCTGCACGCGGCGCGGGGCGTCAGTTTATAGATGAGATAAGGGACTTTGAAAATCGCCCAGTGCGCGCAGCATCCAACATTGCGCTCGGGGGCGGGTTACTGGGCGCGATAGGCAAGGCTGGGCGCGCGGGCAAGCTCGCGAGGGCTGGTCGGATGATTGAGAACTTAGACCCCCTCACAGCAGCCGCGCGCACTACAGGCGCTGTAGCGCGTGGGACGGGTAGAGCCGTATCGGCGCCCGTCCGCAAAGCTGCAAAAACCATCACGCGAGAAGGTGACACTCTTACAAACCAAGTCGCGCGCAACACGCTCGGCCTTTACTCCTCGGCAGGCGAAGAGGCTATCAATCAATTATCGCGCCGCTCACAGAAGCCCGAATCGCGCGCCATCATCGAGGATCAGCTGCTCCAGGGCGATGAGGCTGTTGCAAGGGCAGAGGATCGCTACCTGCGTGCCTATGTTGAGAACATTAGGCTGGCAAATAAGGAGTATGAAGCAGCTAAGAGCCAGTTGATTAGAGATGGCATTTGGGACGCACCATTGCAAGGCAACGCTGACGATTACATCGCACAGTTTTTCAATGACGCGTTTGCCTCAACACAGATCCCCATGCGGGTCAAGCCTAAGATAAGAAGGAATGATCGTGGTATAGAGTTTCAAGATGGGTTTGAGGTGGATCGCACCGACCAGCTTGGTGTAGATGTGGAATCCAGCAGTGAGATGGCAAAGCTATTCAACGAACTTGCACAAGACGCAAGAAGTGTTGGGACGTTAACCTTTGGTGGGTTGGATAGCATTAAGAAGCGAATAGACACGCGCTTGAGCGATCTAAACACGCAGCAAGCGGGAACGCAAAACACACGCCGCGTGCTCTCTGCATTACGCAAAAACATAAGTGGCCTGCTTGGGAAGAATGACAAGTACAGAGACCTTATGCGCGGCTATTCGGAGCGTATAAATCTCAAAGAGGCGCTTGATGAGCAGTTTGGCAAGATCAGCGTCGATGAGTTGAGCACACTCAAGAGAAAAGTAAGAAACGGAGAGCGTCTCACTAAGCCCGATGTGGGTGGGCGTCTCATGCGCGCATTTGACTCCGATGACAAGACCACTAAGCGCCAAGAGGCGCTTGAGATACTAGAGGGCGCTGTAGGCGATCAGAATCTAGGAGACCTCGCGCTGGGGGCAAAACTACAGCCCTTTAGTGGTAAAGGTCTTGTAGGTAGGTCAGAGCAGTCGCAGGCTATCCGCAAAGTGTTAAGTATCGCTGGGACTATTGGCCTTGGAACGGGCGTTGCTTTCGGGGCGGCGGCAGGTGCTGCAGCAGGCGCGCTTACGGCGATCCCCGCGTGGATCTTCCTCTCCCCTCGTGCATCATCACGCCTTATATCGCATATGGCGAGTAAGGGCTACAACATCTCGCGCGATGATGCGCGCCGCATTAAAGAGATCGCTCCCCTAATAGAGCAAGAGGGGCAGAAGTGGCGTAACGCTACGAGGAGCAGCGGAATCGCGCCACAGAAAGCGCTGGATGAACTCAAGCGCAGTGGCATTACAATCGGAGAGCTAGCGCGCATAGCGGCGCCTACAGCGCGCAGGTCAGCATCGCAGACGCAGCGTATTGGCGAGGAACAAGAGCAGCAGGGACAACCAAACATACTACGGACGTTGGGTAGGAGATAGGGTAAGGGAAAATGGCAAACTTTGGTCCGTCCAAGACGTGGACTGACGGTGAGATACTGTCACATACAGACCTCAATGCGGCGCTGTTGGACATCATCAACAACGTCACCAATAACAACATTGACGCGGATAACATAGACGAGACGGATGACTACACGTGGAGCGGCGCTAACAGCTACACGGGTGGACACAGCATAACAGTCCTCTCTAATGCTGCCGCCTCCATCGTGACGGGCACCACGCTGGAGTGGGATCCTGGCGATGGCGGTCAGATGACCGATAACTCATCGGGTATCTCGCTAGATTTTAAACTACCCGATGCAGCAGATAACCAGGACGTTTTCGCGTCTATTGCTGCCATCTGCCTAGATGACACCTCCACAAGCGAGGATGGCGAGCTCTCCTTCCGCGTGGCCACGGCAGGGACCAACACGGAGCAGATGACGCTCTCCAGCACAGCCCTCACTGTCACGCCTGCTATAACAGCCTCTGGCGGCATAACGTCGGGCGGTAATATCGTATCTGACACTGACTCGACAGACGACCTGGGAACGACGGGTGTGCGCTGGGCGAACTTGTTTGTCGATGATGTAACGGTCACTAACAACGTCACCATCGGCGGCACACTGACGCTAACGGGTGGCATAACGCTCAACGGTAATACTACCATTGGTGACTCTAGTGCCGACACTCTCACGGTAAACAGCACCATCACGAGCAACCTCATATTCACCGATGCGACCTACGACATTGGCGCGAGTGGTGCTACGCGCCCCCGTGACCTGTTTCTAAGCCGCAATGCAGTAATGGGTGGCACACTGGGCGTAACGGGCCTCATCACGGCTACAGGTGGCGTAAGCGGTGCGTTGACAGGTAACGTAACTGGCAATGTCACGGGTGATGTCACGGGAGATCTGACAGGAAACGTAACTGGCAACATCAGCGGCAACGTCACAGGCGGCACGATCAGCGGCAGCACGGGAACTTTCACCTCCACTATCTCAACGTCTGGCGGTTATGTCACTGTAGCTGGCAACCCATCCGCAAGTGCGATTGGCAGTAACGGCAATGGGCAGATTGGTGGACTCACGGGCAATGGTCTGTATATGTACGGCAAAGGCTCCACGTACGACCTTGCGCTTGCCAATGCCAATACTTCAGTAGCATTAGCTATACCTGCAGGTGGCAGCGCAACCCCAGACGTATATATACCTAATTTACTCGGCATAGGCACGTCCTCGCCAGATGGCACTCTGCACGTACATACTGGTTCGGCTGGGTCAGTTACTGCACATGGCTCGGCAGACGATTTAGTCATCGAGCACGCGAGCGATGCAGGACTGTCAATCCTAACTCCAGCAGCAAATAATGGTCGAATTTATTTCG
>Ga0129345_1000046_pt1 | contig 35585 bp, 32 predicted proteins | sample CPBDNA_FD_94425 | JGI IMG/M metagenome (GOLD analysis project Ga0129345, IMG submission 94425) | Freshwater to marine salinity gradient microbial communities from Chesapeake Bay, USA - CPBay_Sum_20_0.8_DNA | ecosystem: Environmental > Aquatic > Marine > Coastal | place: USA: Chesapeake Bay...
ACCAATTGCATTATTTAAATCTTCTATAAGATCATCTGAATCCTCAATCCCAACACTTAGCCTCAATAAAGAGTCTACTAGTCCTGATTTTTTTCTTTCCTCTGGAGGTATTGAAGCATGTGTCATACTCGCTGGATGACAGCAAAGACTTTCCACTCCGCCAAGTGATTCAGCTAGAGTGAATAATTTAAGATTCTCTGCTATTTTTTTTGCAGATTCAAAAGAATTGTCAATCGGGATGAATGAGACCATACCTCCAAATACATACATTTGCTTTTCAGCAATTTTGTAATTTTTATTATCTGAAAATCCTGCCCAGTATACATTACCTATTTTATCATGATTTCTCAAGAAGATTGCTACTTTTTCAGCATTTTCTGAATGCCTTTGCATTCTTAAATGCAATGTCTTAATTCCTCTTAGTGTAAGAAAACAATCCATTGGTCCAGGTGTAGCTCCAGAAGCATTTTGAATAAATGATAGCTTGTTATAAAGTTGCTCATCGTTAACAACAATAGCTCCTATAACAACATCACTATGACCAGCGATATATTTTGTAGCAGAATGCATAACTATATCTGCTCCTAGCTCAAGTGGTCTTTGTATATAAGGAGATGCAAAAGTATTATCAATGCAAAGAAGTGCTTGATTTTTTTTAGCAATTTTTGATATTGATTCTATATCAACAACATTCATCATAGGATTTGTAGGTGTTTCAACCCAAATAAGTTTAGTTTTCTTATTTAATTTATTTGAAACTTCGTCTAAATTTTCCATGTTTACGAAATGAAACTTTAAATGATATTTCTCAAATATTTGTTTAAATAATCTATAACTTCCACCATAAAGATCATTTGTAGATATTATCTCATCACCAGGATCTAGAGTCTTAATAATAGCATCAATTGCAGCTAATCCTGAGGCAAAGGCTAAACCATAATTGCCATTTTCAAGAGAAGCGATTGATCTTTCAAAATTAGTTCTAGTTGGATTATGGGTTCTGCTGTATTCATAACCTTTATGAACACCAGGAGAAGTTTGAGCATAAGTAGATGTTTGATAAATGGGTGTCATCACAGATCCATATGCAGGATCTAAAATTTGTCCACCATGTATAGTTCTAGAATTAAATCTTAATTTTTTCTTCATATTAAGCAAATATAAAGATATTGGACTTTAGCTATACTTTTAACCTAAAATGATTTTCTTTGTTGCAAATTAATAGATGAACAACAGATCTCTCGCATTAGCTGCAGCATTTATAGCAACAACAATATATGGAATCAATCATACTGTTGCTAAAGAACTAATGCCAGTGTATATAGGTTCATCAGGTTTTATTATGCTTAGACTTCTGGGAGCAACAGCTCTTTTTTGGTTGATTAGCTTTTTTACTCCAAAAGAAAAGATTGAATCCAAAGACATTCTCAAGATAGTTTTTGCTTCAATTCTAGGCATGTGCACAAATATGTTAGCTTTTTTTAGAGGTCTTGAATTATCGACTCCAATCAATAGTGGAGTAATAATAACTTTAGCTCCTATTCTTGTTCTAATTTTATCTTATTTTTTCTTAAAGGAAAAAGTTACAATTAAAAAGATATTAGGAATTATTATTGGATTTTCTGGCGCACTTTTTTTAATTATTAATAGTAGTAAAATAGGTATAAACGCACCAAATATTCCTTTAGGAAATTCATTTTTCTTACTTAATGCCTCTGCCTATGCAGGATATTTAATAATAGTTAAGCCTTTAACTGCGAAATACAACATTTTTACTTTAATGAAATGGTTATTCTTGATTGGATTAGTTTTATCAACCCCTATTACATATAATCAATTTATTGAAGTAGAATGGGCTAAATTACCTTGGTATGCTATTTGGAGAATGATTTATGTAATTATTGGCACAACATTTATGACATATCTATTAAATATCTATGCATTAAAGACATTATCTCCAACAGTAATTGGCTCATTCATATATCTTCAGCCAATAATAACCATAATATTTGCATTAATAACTGCTAACGACAATTTAGATTTAACAAAAATAATAGCATGTACATTAGTATTTATAGGAGTTTATCTTGTATCTATTAAGAATAAGAATGTTTGATTGTCAAATCAGAAATATTAATTAGTTTGTGTTGTGTATTTTAAATTTTCTATGATAAATTTGAACTAAATAAAACTTTTATGAAAAAGCTTCTTTCAATTCTAACAATTTTATTAATTCTTTCCTGTAATAATTCGAATACATCAAAAGAGAATTTTCAATATGAAAGAGTTAAAGAAGATAATGTTTCCGCTCAAAATAATTCAGTTTCAAATAATATAATCTTAAACTCTAATGATCAGATGAAATTTGATAAAAGAATTATTAGAGTGAAAGCGAATGAAATTGTTACTTTAACATTAAATCATAATGGTAAATTCCCTGCTATTTCAATGGGGCATAACTTTGTGCTAATAAAAAAAGATGTTGATATTGATGATTATGCTCTTAGAGCAGTTAGTGCAAGAGATAATGATTATATTCCTGAAGGTGGCGATGAAATTGCATATACAAAAATGTTAGGAGGAGGAGAGTCTGATACAATAACTTTCGATGCTCCTGAACCTGGCACCTATACATTTATTTGTTCATTTCCAGGTCACTATCAACTAATGATGGGTGAGTTTATTGTACTTTAAAAGATTAATTTTAAAAACTTATTTTAGTGAAAAAGGTTTTATTAATTCTTTTATTCATTTCAATCGGGTGTCAAAATAATCCTGAAAAATCTGATTCTTTGTCTAATAAAGGAATAGGTCCAATTACTAATGTTATACTTGAGGACAAAGTGAATATTTCAATGGCAAACTCTGGTGAAAAATTATTTAATCAACTTTGTACATCCTGTCACATGATCAATGAAGATTATATTGGTCCAGCTATGTCAGGAATTCTTGGTAGAAGGTCACCAGAGTGGATAATGAATATGATTTTAAACCCTATTCAAATGCTTGAAGAAGATCCAATTGCGATAGAGTTGCTAGAGGAATATAATTTTGAATATATGTATAATCAAAATTTATTGGAGGAAGAAGTAAGAGAAATTCTAGAGTACTATAGACTTATTGATTAAATATCAACATTACCATCATAATAACCAGGGATTGAAACAAATCCAAGTTTATTAACCATAACGTACTCGCTAGCCCTATAAGAATTAACAGCCATTTCACGAAACAAATCGCATATTTGAGAATAATTATTACCATCTTGAGCTATCATGCTTTCGTTATCTATATGTTCTGAAAAATATCTTTCTAGAGTTAAATTATCAACATCTTTAATAGATGACTTTTTTTCAGATAAAAGTATCATTTTGATAAATTCTTCAATCATTGCATTTAGATATTTTTGATCTTCAGTTCTAATGTTTTTGGAAACATAGGCATCAATAAATTTTGAAAGATTTAATGAATTTGCTCCTGGAGAATCAGTCTCAGGAATAATAATTTCTAGGATTCTGTCTAGAAAATTTATTTCATTGTTACTAAAAAAACTAAGCTCTTTGTCAGTAGTAGAAGAATTACATGATTGAACTAATGAAATAACTCCAGATGAAATTGTGATCGCGCCGAAAGAGGCTCCAATTCTTTTTATAGCCTTTCTTCTATCCATTTTACAAGTTTTGTTTTTTTAATTCCTCAACAGCATGATTAGCAGCTCTTGCAGTGAGTGCCATATATGTTATTGATGGGTTTTGATTTCCAGCAGAAGTCATACATGCACCATCTGTGACATATACATTTTTAACTTCATGGATTTGATTATTTGCATTCAAAACAGATGTCTTTGGATCTCTTCCCATTCTAGCAGTACCCATCTCATGAATACCATTCCCAAAAACATATTTACTCTCCCATCCATATACATCTTTAAAACCAGATCGTTCAAGCATTTCTTCTGCTTGTTCCTTCATATCCTTTCTCATAGCTAATTCATTTTCTTTAATTTTTGCGTCAAAAGTAACTGTTGGAAGACCCCATTTATCCTTCTTTTCATAATCTAAAGTCATCTTATTTTCATGATAAGGAAGAATCTCGCCAAAAGCAGTCATACTAGCAGTCCATTCATCATACTTAACTATATTTTCTTTTAACCTTGGTCCATATGATATTAACTCTTCTTTACTATCAGCTACACTTTGATAGCCCCTATATGCACCTCCTTGATATGCATATCCTCTTATAAAGTCACTTCTATTGGTTACACCACCGATATTTCTAAATCTTGGGATAAAAAAACCTGCAGGTTTTCTTCCATAAGTTGTTTTATTTTTAAATCCTTCAAAAGTTCCAGAGGCACCAACTTGAAAATGATGATCCATTAAATTATGACCTAGTTCTCCTGAGTCGTTACCCATTCCATTAGGAAATCTATTAGATTTTGATTGCATTAGTATTGAAGTTGAACCAATAGCTGACGAACATAAAAAAATTACTTTGGCAAAGTATTCGTAAGATTGATTATTTTCTGAATCTATTACTCTCACGCCTTTTGCTCTTTTCTTATCTTGATCATATATGATCTCATGTACAATTGAATTTGGCATAAGTGTCATATTACCAGTAGCTTCAGCTGCAGGTAAAGTTGATGAGTTACTACTAAAATAAGCTCCATATGGACAACCTCTCATACACCTATCTCTATATTGACATGTTACTCTTCCAAGGCCTGGTTTAGTTCCTTCAGTTATATGAGCAGTTCTTGCATTTGAAAGAATTCTACCATCTGAAAAATTATTTGCAATGCTATTTCTCATATGCTTCTCAAGTACATTAAGCTCAAAAGGTTTTAAAAACTTACCATCAGGAAATTGTGGAAGCCCTTCTGCCCTCCCTTGAACTCCAATGTATTGTTCAACATAATCATACCAAGCAGCAATATCTTTATATCTTATAGGCCAATCAACTGCAATTCCATCTTTTAAATTTGCTTCAAAATCAAACTCGCTTAGTCTGTAAGTGTGTCTCCCCCATGTTAAAGATCTCCCCCCTACATGATAACCCCTAATCCAATTAAATTTATTCTCATCATCATTATATGGATGATCAAAATCATCAACAAAAAAATGTTTGTGCGACTCTTGAGTTACATATCCTGTTCTACTTTGTTTAGGTTGCCTTTTCAATGTTTCTTGAGTAATAGTGTTTCCTCCTTCAAATTCCCATGGATCCATATTTGCTGTATGGTAGTCGTCAATATGTTTAATCATTCTACCTCTATCAAGCACTAGAGTTTTGAGGCCTTTCTCAGTTAATTCCTTTGCTGCCCATCCACCACTTATTCCAGTTCCAACAACTATAGCGTCAAATTTATTCTGCATTTTTATCTAATTTTTTTCAATTTAAAGAATTAATAATTCAAATCGTAATTAATTATTTAAATTTATATTTATACTAATATAAAAAACCGAATAGTATGAAAAGAAAAGAATTTATCAAATTAGCTTCAACTGGTGCGCTGGGTATATCATCTTTAGGATATATTTCTTGTGAAACTCAAAAAGAATTATTTTTTAAGCTATCTCTTGCTCAATGGTCACTTCATAAAGCAATTCGAGGTGGAGAAATGTCCCCCTATATGTTTGCAAAAAAATCGAATGAGCTTGGATTTTCTGGTCTTGAGTATGTTAATCAATTATATGATGATGTAATGAAAAGTGAAGATAAATCCTCAGCTATAAAAGAATTTATTAAAATGAATAATCAACTGGCAAATGATAATGGAGTCGAAAATGTACTTATAATGATAGATGAGGAAGGTGATTTAGCTGATGAGAATGAGGATGTGAGACTAAATGCAATAGATAATCACAAATTGTGGATTGATGCTGCTGCTGAGATGAATTGCTCATCAATAAGATTAAATCTATATGGTTCTAAAGATGTTGAGACATGGAAAAACTTATCAATTGATAGTTTATCAAGGCTCGGAGAGTATGCGAAAGGAACTGGGATAAATGTAATTGTTGAAAATCATGGTAGAATTACTTCCAATATTCCAGAGCTCATGAATGTTATTTATGGAACAAATATGGACAATGTTGGTACTCTACCTGATTTTGGCAATTTCTGTATGGCTGATGAGGGTTATGGTTCAGTATTTGATGGTTCTTGTGAAAAAATGTATGACTTTTATCAAGGTGTAGAAGAAATGATGCCAAAGGCATTTGCAGTTAGTGCTAAATCAAATGACTTTGATGATAATGGAGATGAAAAGACTATTGATTACATGAGAATGTTGAAAATTGTAAAAAGTTTTGGATACACTGGTTATGTTGGTGTTGAATATGAAGGTGAAGGGTTGTCTGAAGAAGAAGGAATCAAAGCTACTAGAGATTTATTAATTAAAGTTGGCAAATCCATTTAATATGAGTAAAACAATAAATATTAAACTTAGTGTAATGATGTTCCTTGAGTTTTTTATTTGGGGATGTTGGTTTGTTACAATGGGAACTTTTCTTTCACAAGCTTTTACTGCATCTGGAGGAGAAATTTCATTAGCATATGAGACTCAATCATGGGGTGCAATTATTGCTCCATTTATTATTGGATTAATTGCAGATAGATATTTTGATGCAGAAAAAATTCTAGCCATTATTCACATTGTTGGAGGAGGACTTCTCTTTATGTGTTCAATAGCTTTAGGTTTTGACGCATTCTATCCATACATATTAATATATATGATACTTTATATGCCAACCCTAGCTTTAGTTAATTCTATAGCCTTTAGACAAATGAAAGATCCTTCTAAGGAATTTCCAAAAATTAGAGTTTGGGGTACTATAGGATGGATTGTCGCTGGTCTTGTAATTAGTTATGGAGTTGGCTGGGAAGCTATGCAAACACTTGAATATACTTTTTATTTAGCTGCAATAGTGTCGGTAACATTAGGTGTTTTTAGTTTTACTTTACCAAAAACTCCTCCAAAAGCAAAAAACGAGAGTCCAAGCCTTAGAGAAATTTTAGGTCTTGATGCTCTTCAGCTTTTAAGAGATGGTAGATATTTAGTTTTTTTCCTATCATCTATACTGATATGTATACCTCTAGCTTTTTACTATCAGGATGCTAATTTATTTTTAAATGAACTTGGGATGGCTAACGCTGCAGGTGTTATGACATTAGGTCAAATATCTGAAGCATTATTTATTTTATTACTTCCAATTTTTCTTAATAAATATGGGATTAAAAAAACACTTATTATTGGAATGCTTGCATGGAGTTTAAGATATGTTCTATTTGCATTTGGAGATACTGGATCAAATATTTGGATGTTAATTTTCGGTATTGTTCTTCATGGAATTTGCTATGATTTTTTCTTTGTTTCTGGCCAAATATATACCGACTATAAAGCAGGTGAGAGATATAAAAGTGCAGCTCAAGGTTTAATTGCTCTTGCAACTTATGGAATTGGAATGTTAATTGGTTTTAGACTTGCAGGGATTATTACTGATCAATATGCTATTGAGTCAGGACATGACTGGACTCAAATTTGGACATTTCCAGCAATATTTGCAGCAGTGGTATTAGTGATTTTTATTGTAACATTTAAAAACGAGAAAATAGAAGTTGAAAAATAAAATTAGACTAGGAATCTTAGGTGGTGGTGGTGATTCTCTAATTGGAATAGTTCATAGAATTGCATCATCTATGCATGATAACTATGAAATAATTGGAGGTGTATTTAATCCAGATTTTTCTGAGAATTTAAAATTTGCTGAAGAAATAGGATTAAATAAAAAAAGAATATATGAGGACTATGAAAAGATGATTGAGGAGGAGTTAAAACTTGACGAAAATGAAAGAATTCAAGTTGTATCAATTCTAACACCTAATTTTCTTCATTATCCTATGGCTAAAAAGCTTTTAGAAAATAACTTCAATGTCATTTGTGAAAAGCCAATGACAACTACCTATGAAGAAGCCAGAGATTTAGAAAATATATACAAATCAAAGAAGCTAACATTTGCCGTAACATACACATATACTGGTTATCCAATGATAAGGCAAATGAAAGAAATGATTAAGGCTGGAGAAATAGGTGATATACAACGTGTTGATCTTCAATATTATCAAGGCTGGATAAACCCAATCATTCATGATTCCAAAAGACGTTCTGAAACCTGGAGACTTCAACCTGATAAGTCAGGAATTAGTTGTTGTATTGGAGACATAGGAACACATGCATTTGATATGCTAGAATATGTAACAGGAATGGAAGTGAAAGAACTTCTATCTGATTTAAACTACGTCTATGATGATAATATTATGGATGTAGATGGTACAATTTTAATTAGATTCTCTGATAAAATTAAAGGTGTTATTAGGGCTAGTCAAATAGCAACTGGAGAGGAGAATAATTTTACCGTTGCAATTTATGGCAAAGAGGGAGGCTTAAAATGGGAGCAACAAAACCCAAATTATTTATATCAATTAAGTGAGTCAGACCCATTAAAAATATTAAAGCCAGGACATGATTACAATTCTAATTTTGCTAAAATTTCAACTAAATTACCTCCAGGTCACCCTGAAGGAATGTTTGATTCAATGGCAAATATTTATAATGGAGTTGCTAGAGAGATAAATGGGACAATAGAATTTGATGGTGAATACCCTTCTTTAAATGATGGCTTAAGAGGTATGATGTTTATTGAGAAAGCTGTTGAATCTCATAAAAAAGGTAACATTTGGGTAAAATTAAATTGATTTTATAATGAAAACAATAAAAGGTCCTGCAGTTTTTTTAGCTCAGTTTGTAGATAAAAAAGCTCCGTTTAATTCTCTTGAAGGGATGTGTAAATGGGCTGCTGATCTTGGATATAAAGGAATTCAAATACCAACATGGGAGAGTTTTTTAATTGATTTAGATAAAGCTGCTGAGAGTCAAGATTATTGTGATGAACTTCTTGGTAAGGTAAAGTCTTATGGATTAGAAATTACAGAATTATCAACCCATCTTCAAGGTCAATTAGTAGCAGTTCATCCCTCATATGATCTGATGTTTGATAATTTTGCACCTGATAAACTAAAGAAGAATCCAAAAGAAAGAACCAAGTGGGCAATTGACACTGTGAAAAAGGCAGCAGTTGCTAGTAGAAGACTTGGCTTAAAAGCACATGCTACTTTTTCAGGTGCATTATTGTGGCATACTTGGCATCCTTGGCCCCAGGCTCCTAAAGGATTAGTTGAAATGGGATTTGAAGAGCTTGCAAAAAGATGGCTTCCAATTCTAGATGTTTTTGATGAGAATGGAGTCGATGTTTGTTATGAAATTCATCCTGGAGAAGATCTTCATGATGGAATTACTTTTGAAAGATTTCTTAAAGCAACTAAAAATCACAAGAGAGTAAACATACTATATGACCCAAGTCATTTTATTCTTCAACAACTTGACTATATAACATATATTGACCATTATCATGAATTTATAAAATCATTTCACGTTAAAGATGCTGAATTTAATCCAACAGGTAAAAAAGGAGCATTTGGTGGATATTTAGATTGGGCTGATAGAGCAGGTAGATATAGATCTTTGGGAGATGGGCAGATTGATTTTAAAACCATATTTTCAAAACTAACACAATACAGATGTGATGTTTGGGCAGTAATGGAGTGGGAATGTTGTATCAAAAGTCCTGAACAAGGAGCCATAGAAGGTTCAAAATTTATAAATGACTTAATTATAAATTGTACCAACAAAAAATTTGATGATTTTGCTGGTGGTGATACTAATGAAGAAGATTTAAAAAATATATTAGGTTTATAGTCATGAAAAAATTATTCATTACAACTCTTATATTAATTTCAAGTTTTTGTTTTTCTCAAAATAGTGAATGGACATATATATTTGATGGAAAGTCTTTTAATGGATGGCACCAATATAATGGTGAGTCTATAGGTAGTCAATGGTCAATTAGTAATGGTGAACTTGTTTTTACAAATAACAGAGATAGCAAACAGGACATTGTCACTGATAATGAATATTCAAATTTTGAACTATCCATTGAATGGAACATATCAAAGGGTGGGAATAGTGGAATATTTTATGGTGTTCAAGAACTTCCCGATTTCGACGAAGCATTTAAGACTGGCCCCGAAATACAAGTGTTAGACAATAAAAATTTCTTGACCTCAACTAAACTTCATAAAAGTCCATCTTTATATGATTTAGTTAGCACAGAAAACAAAGCCCTTCAAGTAAAGAACCACGGAGAGTGGAATCATTTAATTTTAACAATCGATCATAAGAATAATATAGGTACAGTAAAATTAAATGGTCAATTTGCTTTTTCATTTCCTCTATCTGGCCCTGAATGGGATAATCTTGTTTCAAAGTCTAAGTTTAGGTATAAAGAGTACTACACAAAAAAGGCTGGGTCAAACGAAGAATTTTTAGCTTTTGGTGCTTTTAAATCAGGTAAAATTGGTCTTCAAGACCACGGAAGTGACGTAAGGTTTAGAAATATCAAAATAAGAAAATTATATTAATATCTAGAATTCCAAAATATTATCCTCATAACAAACTATAGATGAATAGAAATAAGCTTATTGTTTTTTCAGCTCCTTCAGGAGCAGGAAAAACTACGCTTGTGAAACATATTTTATCTCAATTTAGTAATACAAATTTTTCAATATCTGCTACATCCAGATCACCTAGAGGGAACGAAAAAGATGGGCTTGATTATCACTTTTTATCAAATACCGAGTTCAAAAAAAAAATTGAGAACAATGAGTTTATTGAATTTGAAGAAGTTTATGGAGGTGTTCATTATGGAACTCTTAAATCTGAAGTTGAAAATATATGGGCAAATAATGAAATAGCACTTTTTGACATTGATGTTGTAGGAGGTTTTAATATTAAAAAAATGTATCCTGATAATACATTATCTATTTTTGTTATGCCACCAAGTATTGATACTTTGAAGAAAAGATTAGTTTCAAGAGGAGATATTTCAAATGATGAAATTAATAGGAGGATTAACAAAGCTGAATTAGAGCTAGATTATGCATCAAAATTTGATAAAATCATAATTAATAATGACCTTGAAGAATCAAAAAAAATAGCATCAAATCTTGTAAATGAATTTATAGAGAATGAGTAATGTAGGTTTGTATCTTGGAACTTTCAACCCAATTCATAATGGTCATGTTACATTAGCAAAGTATTTTTCAGAACTGCCAGAATTAGATGAAGTCCTTGTAGTGATTAGCCCTCAAAGTCCATTTAAAATTGAGGATGCTTTTATTAATGATATTGAAAGACTTGAACTAGCTAAAACTGTTTTTAAAAGCTTCAAAAATGTAAAGGTTTCTGATATTGAATTTAAAATGTCTAGGCCTAATTTCACAATTGACACATTAAAGGAGTTTAAGAAAAGACATGAATACAACAACCTTATCCTTTTAATTGGAGAGGATAACTTAGTAGGGTTTAATAAATGGAAAGATTATGAAGAAATTATAGAAATTGCTGAAGTTTATGTTTACCCTAGAGATACTGAACATAAAATTCCTGATGAAATATTAAAAAATAGTAACATAAAATTAGTTGATGCACCAAAAATTAAAATTTCAAGTAGCCACATTAGATACCTATTGAAAGAAGACCAGAAAATAGATCATCTTGTACCAAAGGAAGTAATCAGTTTTTTAAATTCTAAGAGTTAATTTTATTAATTATGTCAAGTAGTTTCTTTGTTAGACTCTCTCTTGATAAATAGTCAATGTTATCTACAGCGCTCTTTTTGTAATCTCCTGCTATCCAGTCATTATATTCATCAGTAATAAATTTTACAACTTTCTTTTCAGAAGAAGAATCTGCATTAAATGACTTTTTTGAAAGCTTTAAAACATTTTCAGACTCCTTCCCAGAGTTTGAAAAATTAATAATTGGTGTTCCACTTGCAATATACTCTATAAGTTTTCCTGACACCATATCTGTTTCCTCAGTATTTTCATACATGAAATTAACAAGTAAATGAGATGATTTTATTAACCTAATTGCTGTTTCATGATTTACATATCCTTTGTAATCTATTTCAATATTTTTAGAAAAAATATTTTTTAAATCCACATCAATTTTGCCAGCTAAAATTAACTTTATCCTAAGTCCATTTTTTTTTGGACTTAATACTTCAATTGCATCCCTGAAGACTTTATAATTATGATTTTTTGATAAAACACCTGTAAAAACAATATTAAAATGATTTGTTTTATCAATACTAATTTTCTCATAAACTGATTTATCAAACCCATTATAAATCTTAAAAATTTTTTCTTTATTAGACACTTTATCAGATAAAATTTTATGATATTTCTCTCCAACTGTAGTAATAATTGCATCAGAATTTTCTAAAACTTCTGATTCAAGTTTTTTGTTCTTTTGTCTTGAAAAATTAAATCTAAATCTATTTTTTAAGTAAAATATTTCAGTCCACGGATCTCTTAAGTCAACTATCCATTTGAATTTATATTTATTATGAATTTTTAGTCCTATTAAGTGAGTTGAATGAGGGGGACCAGTTGTTATTAGACAATCAATGTTTTTATTTCTAATTATATTAATAGCTTTATTATATGCATATTGATTCCAGCCAACTCTTGAATCAGGAATGAAGAAATTAAGTCTTAAAAATGATGTAAACTTATCAAAGAATGACTTATTTGGAATATATGATTGAGGTATACTTTTTGTTGTATTTCCAGATTTTATAAATGAGTATAGTTTTAGAAGATCAAAACTTTTTGTTTTGTATGTTTCAATATTATCTATTTCTTTTAATAGAGAGTAATCCTTTTGATTGTATGATGCGTATTTTTCATCTACTGTAATAACAATAGGATTATGCCCCATTTCTTTTAAATACTTTGAAAAATACATCCATCTCTGAACACCTGATCCACCTGATGGTGGCCAATAGTAAGTAATAATTAAAATGTTTAGTTTAGAAGTCAAACTAATTTAATTTTAGTTGAGCTCCTACTCCAAATACTTCTCTAACCTGTAGTCTAGATATTGCATTATCATCATATATTAATTGAAAAATTAATTGTGTAGATAACAGTGGGTTAATATCAAAATCAATTTGAACAAGATAATCAAGGTCAATGTTTGAGGCATCTTCTAAATAATTTGAGAAAAGCTTTAAATCCTGCTTGTAGTTTATATTCTCAAAGAGTAATCCCTCGGAATGAAATGTCAAATTTGCTCCCAACTCATATCTTGAAGACTTGCTTTTTTCAACACCAAAATATTTTTGATTATCTCTCAAATTTTCGGTAAACCTTTTACTAACCATGATTAATCTTGATGCTATTGGGGAATAATTAAGCCACAATTTTTCACTTTTTTTCCATAAAAAACCAGATCCTAATTGAAAATATGCCGGAGATAAGGCTTGAGTAGTTAGTTCTCTTATTTCATTATTCTCAGAATCTTTTATGTATTTGTAACCTCTGCCTATTTGAGATGTAAAATTAAAAAAAGCAGAAAATGATAAATTCTTTGTAAACTCTTTACCAATAATTGATTGTAATAAAATTCTATCATCAATTTTTCTAGCAAATGGAGCATTTTTAAACTTTGCTAAACCGTAAGCAGATTCTAGGTTGGTTAGCCAATCCCATCCAATATTTCTATATTCCCATTCATAGTCAAACTTTATCGTTCCAGAAAAATTATTTGTTCCACCTCCAACCCAATTACTAAATCCAGTTTGATTTAATAAAAAGGCAACATTTCCTCTTGTATTCCAGAGTGAATCTTTATTTATTGATTCTTGTGAAAAAAGATTTACATTTATAACAAGAAATAAAATGAATAAATTTTTTTTCATTAATTCCTACAAAAATCCTAGTTCTAGTTTTGCTTCTTCGCTCATTAGATCTTTAGTCCAAGGTGGATCAAAGGTGATCTCAACTTCGGCTGTTTTAACCTCATCAATAGATTTAATCTTCTCTTCAACTTCTTGGGGTAAAGTTTCTGCAACTGGACAATTTGGAGTTGTTAAAGTCATTAGGATTTTTACTTCATTATCTTCGTTTACAAAAACATCATAAATTAATCCTAGCTCATATATATCTACTGGAATTTCAGGGTCAAAGATTGATTTTAATTCTTTTACAATTTTTTCGCCAAGATCTTGTGAATTCATTTTATTATTTGACATATTCTATTTTTTAGACTGATATGCTAAAGCATATATTTTAATTTGTTTTATCATAGCTAGTAAACCATTTGCTCTAGTTTGTGATAGATGGTTATGTAATCCTATTTTTTCAATGAAGTCAATCTTTGCTTCTAAAATATCTTCTGGTTTATGACCAGAGAAGACTCTAATTAAAAGAGAAATAATTCCTTTTGAAATAATAGCATCACTATCCGCTTCAAATATAACTATGTTATTATTAAACGATGAATTTATCCATACCTTACTTTGACATCCTTTTATTAGATTTGAGTCTATTCTATACTTATTATCAAATTTGGGAAGATTCTTTCCTAAATCAATTAAGTATTGATATTTTTCAGACCAATCATCAAAAAATTCAAATTCATCAATAATTTCATTCTGTATTTGCTGTATTGTTTGCACATTTAAAAATAATGAATTATCCCAACATTTTCGAGGCTTTTAATAAAGCGTCAATGAATAAATCAATTTCACTTTTTGTATTATAAAATGAAAAAGATGCTCGAACAGTACCAGGTATTTTATAGAAATCCATTATTGGTTGAGTACAATGTTGACCAGTTCTCACAGCGATTCCAAACTGATCAAGAATTGAACCAATATCAGATGGATGATGATTCCCAATATTAAATGATATAACTGAAATTTTTTGTTTGTTATCTCCATATATTTTGACTCCATCAATCTTTTTTAGTTTTTCAGTAGCATATTCTAAAAGTTCTTTTTCATAGTTTTCGATATTATCAAATCCAATTGAATTCATATAATCAAGGGCTGTTCCAAAAGCAATTACACCTGCAATATTGGGTGTACCTGCTTCAAACTTATGAGGTAAATCAGCATATTCAGTTTTTTCAAAAGTTACATTTGAAATCATTTCACCTCCACCCTGATAAGCAGGAAGCGATTTTAAAAGTTCAGATTTCCCGTAAAGAAATCCTACTCCAGTTGGACCACAAAGTTTATGAGCTGAAGCAACATAATAGTCCACATTCAATTCCATAAGATTAATCTTTAAATGAGCTGCCCCTTGAGCTCCATCAATTAGTACTTTTGATTTATTCTTGTGGGCTAATTCTATAATTTGTTCAATTGGGTTAATTGTTCCTAAAGTGTTAGATACATGATTTACAAAAACAAACTTAACATTAGGATTTAGCATAGATTTATATTCTTCTATATTTAACGTACCGTCATTATTTATAGGAATAACTTTTAAATTTGTACCCGTTTTTTCACAAAGCATTTGCCATGGAACAATATTTGAGTGATGCTCCATTGCAGAAACAATAATCTCATCTTTTTTAGTTAAAAAGCTTTGAAGTCCAGATGATATAATATTTATACCATGAGTTGTTCCTGATGTAAAAATGACTTCATGGTTTTGAGAAATACCAAAGTGCTCTCTTACTTTTGATCTTGACTCTTCATATTGGCTAGTAGCTTCAGCACTTAGAGAGTGAAGACCTCTATGAATATTTGAATTATATTTTTTATAATAATTAGAGATCGAATCTATAACCTGATTTGGAGTCTGAGAAGTTGCAGCATTATCAAAGTAAACTAAATCGGTATTATTGACTTTACGACCTAGAATAGGGAAATCTTCTCTTATTTTGTAAACATCAAACATTATAAATCGAATCCTAGATTGACTCCTAATTTTTTCGCAATTAACGAATTAATTCTTTTTTTAAGATTAGGAATTTTTACACTCTCAAGTACATTATTTGCAAAAGCATATGTAAGTAGTGCTTTAGCTTCTTTTTCTGGAATTCCTCTTGTCTTTAGATAGAAAAGCGCTTCCTTATTAAGCTGTCCAACTGTACAACCATGAGAACATTTTACATCATCAGCAAAAATTTCTAGTTGAGGTTTTGTGTTTACTTTTGATTTATTATCTATAAGAATATTATTGTTCTGTTGGAAAGCATTGGTTTTTTGAGCAATTTTATCTACAATAATTTTGCCATTAAATACTCCTACAGACCTATCAGAAAAAATTCCTTTATAATCTTGATGACTTTCACAATTTGGTTGTGCGTGATAAACAAGTGTATTATGATCAACATGTTGATTCTCCTCTAAAATGGTAATACCCTTTAATGTTGAATTAATATTTTCACCCTTATGATAAAAATTAAGATTGTTTCTTGTTAGTTTACCCCCAAAGGAGAAAGTATGAACACTTACATTGCTATCTCTCTCTTGACTGATAAAAGTATTATCAATTAAGCAAGAAGTATTCAAGTCATTTTGAATCTTGTAGTAATCTATGAAAGCATTTTTTTCAGCGTAAATTTCAGTTAGGCTATTTGTTACAACTGAATGATCTTTAAGACTTTGGTGTCTTTCAATAATTTCAACTTTAGATCCTTTGTCAGCAATTATTAAATTTCTAGGTTGTAGCCATATTGAATTTTGATTTCCCGTTGAAAAATGCATTATTTGAACTGGATCTTCAGGAGATATAGATTCTGGAATATAAACATAAGCGCCTTCTTTTGTGTAAGAAGTATTTAATGATGCTAAGCTTTCTGAACTTGGTACTACTTTGTTAAAATATTTCTTAATTCTTTTTTTGTATTTGTCTTTTGATAATGCAGCTGAAAGAACACATATATCCACACCATCATGAGTAGTTTTTGAAAGGAATGGACTGTATACTCCATCTATAAATACAATTTTAAATGAGTCAATATCATTAAGAAAATATTTTTTAACATCTTTTAATTCAATATGAATATTAGATTTTGGATATAAATTATAGTCCTTTTGAACTAAAGGTTTAAGAGAGGTATACTTCCAAGATTCATCCTTTTTTGAAGGAAAGCCTAAATCTTCAAATCTTTTTAATGCATCCTTTCTGTATTTGTGAATTGGATTTAGCAAATCAATATCTTGTTCAAAAGCAATAAAGGAGTCCAATAATTTTTCTTGAAAGTTCATGTTATGACTTCTCATTTTTTAACCAATCGTATCCTATTTCTTCAATTTTTTTTGCAAGGTCTTTGTCTCCAGATTTTACAACTTTACCATCCATCACTACATGAACAAAATCTGGAACAATGTAATCAAGTAGCCTTTGATAATGGGTAATTACTAGAACAGAATTATTTTCATTACTGCACTTAATAACTCCATTAGCTACTATCTTAAGAGCATCAATGTCTAAACCAGAATCTGTCTCATCAAGAACAGCTAATTCAGGTTCCATCATAGCCATTTGAAAAATTTCATTTCTTTTCTTTTCTCCACCAGAGAAGCCATCATTAAGAGATCTTGATAAAAAGTTTGAGTCTATTTGAAGTAAAGCTGCCTTTTCTCTAATCTTTTTCAGCATTTCACTAGAAGGCATTTCGTCTAAACCTTTTGATTTTCTTGATTCATTGATAGCAGTTTTTATAAAATTAGTTACCGTAACTCCTGGAATCTCTACAGGATATTGAAATGACATAAATACTCCTTCATGTGCTCTCTCCTCTGGACTAAATTCATTAATTTCTTGACCTTTAAAGAAAATATTTCCTTTAGTGATTTCGTAATCTTCGTGTCCTGAGATAACATTTGCAAGTGTGCTTTTACCAGAACCGTTAGGACCCATAATTGCATGAATTTCACCTTTATTAATTTTCAGGTTTATCCCCTTTAAAATTGATCTACCTTCTATTTTACAATGTAAATTATTTATTTCTAACATATCTTAATTTTATCCGACTGATCCCTCAAGAGAGATTTCTAATAATTTTTGTGCTTCAACGGCAAATTCCATGGGTAATTTATTTAGAACTTCTTTGCTAAAGCCATTAACTATTAATGCAATAGCTTTTTCTGTATCGATTCCCCTTTGATTACAATAAAATATTTGGTCCTCACCTATTTTACTAGTTGTAGCTTCATGCTCAATTTGAGCAGTTTTATTTTGAACTTCAATATATGGAAATGTGTGAGCTCCACATTCATTTCCCATTAATAAAGAATCACACTGTGAAAAGTTTCTGGCATTTTTAGCAAGGGGTGATATTTGTACAAGTCCTCTATAGCTATTTTGAGATTTTCCAGCAGAAATACCTTTAGAAATAATTGTGCTTTTGGTGTTTTTGCCAATATGTATCATTTTAGTTCCTGTATCTGCTTGCTGAAAATTGTTTGTAACAGCAATAGAATAGAATTCACCAATTGAATGATTCCCTTTTAAAATACAAGATGGGTATTTCCATGTAACAGCAGACCCGGTTTCAACTTGAGTCCAAGATATTTTTGACCTTTCATGACACACACCTCTTTTTGTAACAAAATTATAGACTCCTCCTTTTCCTTTTTTATCTCCAGGAAACCAATTTTGAACTGTTGAATATTTTATCTCAGCATCATCTAAAGCAATTAATTCTACAACAGCAGCGTGAAGCTGATTTTCATCTCTTGAGGGAGCTGTGCAACCCTCAAGATAACTGACATAGCTTGATTTATCCGCTATTACAAGTGTTCTTTCAAATTGTCCAGTACCTGCCTGATTTATTCTAAAATAAGTTGATAATTCCATAGGGCATTTTACACCTTTGGGAATGTAACAAAAAGAGCCGTCAGAGAAAACTGCAGAGTTTAATGCAGCATAATAGTTATCTTTCTTTGGAACAACTGTACCAATGTATTTTCTTACTAATTCAGGATGATTTTGAATAGCTTCAGAAATTGAGCAAAATATAATTCCTTTCTGCTCTAGTGTATCCTTGAAAGAGGTAGCAACCGAAACAGAATCAACAACAACATCCATTGCAACACCACTAAGCTTTTTTTGTTCATCCAGAGATATACCTAATTTATCAAATGTCTTTAATAACTCAGGGTCAACTTCATCAAGAGATTTTAAATCTGGCTTCTTTTTTGGTGCTGAGTAATAAGAAATATCTTGAAAGTTAGGCTTTGCATACTTTAAATTATGCCAGTTAGGTTCAGCCATAGATTTCCATGTTGAGTATGCATCTAATCTCCAATCAGTCATCCATTTTGGTTCATTTTTTTTCTTTGAAATTGCTTTCACAACTTCTTCATTTAAACCTACAGGGAATGTTTCAGAGTCTATCTCTGTGTAAAAACCATATTCATACTCTTTGGTTTCAAGCTGTTTTTTTAATTCTTCTTCCGTGTACGCCATAAAAAAAAATCCTTGATAACTTTTTGCAAATATACAATTAAATAAGGGTTTATGGAATATTTCTGAGTGTTAATAAATCCATAATTATGTTATAATTCATAAGTAAAATAAATGATTCATTTGAGTTAATTTTGAACTATGGATGATAAAGAAGAAGATACTTCAGATGATGTTCAAAGTATCAGTGAAATAGAGCTTATTAAAAGGATAACAAAATCTTTTAAAAACAAGAATAATTCTACAAAAGTTGATATTGGTGATGATGCAGCAATTTTATGTTTTGATAAAACCAACATAGCAATATCTCAAGATATTTTGGTTGAAGGTGTTCATTTTGATTTATCTTATGTTCCTTTAAAACATCTTGGTTACAAGAGTGTTGTAGTAAATATATCTGATGTAATTTCAATGAATGTAAAACCATCACAGGTATTAGTTTCTATTGCTGTTTCAAACAGATTTAAAATTGATGCTTTAGAGGAACTGTATGAGGGCATAAAACTTGCATGCTCATTTTATGGAGTTGACTTAATTGGTGGTGATACAACTTCTACTAATAAAGGATTAATGATATCTGTTACATGTATTGGTAATACGGAGAGTAATAAGTTTACACTAAGAAAAGGCTTTAAAGAAGAAGATTTACTTGTAGTTTCAGGTGACCTAGGGTCTGCATATATGGGACTCCAAGTACTTGAAAGAGAGAAAAAAGTTTTTGAGGTTAATCCTAAATCTCAACCAGATCTTTCTAATTATAGTTATTGTATAGAAAGACAGCTAAAGCCAGAAGCAAGATTAGATATTATAAACCATCTAAAAGAACTAAATATAAATCCAACCTCAATGATAGACATAAGTGATGGTCTTTCGTCAGAAATTAATCATCTCTCTGATAATTCAGGTTTATCTTTTCATATATATGAAGATAAAATACCTATTTCAGAGGAGACCAAGAGAGTATGTGATGAGTTTAAAATTAGTCCAACAATTGCTGCTCTTAATGGAGGAGAAGACTATGAATTATTATTTACTGTTCCCAAAAGATTTAAGAAAAAAATTGAAAATTCTGACTTCTTGTCAATTATTGGATCATGTTTAAATAAAAAAAATGATAATTGTATGATCACTAGTTTGGGTCAAAAAATAAATCTTAGTAGCTCAGGCTGGGATTCTTTTAGAAATAGAGATTAACCCAATGCTACATCAAGGATCATCATTACTATAAATCCACCTATAAATCCTAAAGTTGCAATATCAGTGTATTTATCAAGCTGAGTCTCAGGAATGACCTCTTCAACTACAACAAATATCATAGCTCCTGCTGCAAATGATAATGCATAAGGTAAAATAGGTGTAAAGAAAGTTACTGCAAGTGCTCCAATAACTCCAGCTATCGGCTCCACAATAGCAGAAAGCTGACCATACCAGAAGCTTTTAAATTTACTCAAACCTGCCCTTCTTAGAGGCATTGCTACAGCTATTCCTTCGGGAAAGTTCTGAAGTCCAATACCAAAAGCAAGAACAACAGCACCAGCAACAGATGCTTCAGGAATTCCAGCAGCTACCCCACCAAATAAAACACCTACAGCAAGTCCCTCTGGTATATTATGTAAAGTAATCGCAAGAGTTAGAAGGGTTGTCCTTCTCCATGGAGTTTTAATACCCTCAGCTTCTTCTTGTTTAAAATTAATATGTAAATGAGGTAATATTTTATCAAATGCAAATATGAATAATGCTCCTAAACCAAATCCAATTGCAGATGGCATAACCTTGATAAAGCCTTCGCCTGCACTCATTTCAATTGCTGGAGACAAAAGACTCCAAAAACTAGCTGCAACCATTACACCACCAGTGAAACCTAACATGCCATCCAAAGTCGCTCTACTCATTGATTTAAAAAGAAATACTAAAGAAGCTCCAAGTGCAGTTAGACCCCAGGTAAATAAGGTTGCATACAATGCTCCCAATACTGGATCTAGATTTGAGAAATATTCAATTATTTGATCCATATTTGTATATTGTTTCTTTAATTTATCTACAAAAATAAATATAAGGCCTACCATAACCAATGAAAATTGATGAAAAATATGATTATATAATTTGTGGTGGTGGTGCTACTGGTCTCCTTCTTTCCAATTTATTAATTTCCGATAGTTTTTTTGATAATAAAAGAGTTCTAGTTATTGAAAAAGAGAAAAAAATTAATAATGATAAAACATTTAGTTTTTGGGATAATCAAAAAAACATTCTAGACAAAATAGTTTTTAAATCATGGGGGAAAGCTGAATTTAGAGACTTGGAATTTAGTAACTCTTTTAGTCTTAAACCATATAAATATAAAATGATTAGATCTGATGAATTCTATTCATTTACGAAAAGAAAGATCGATAGAGCTTCAAATTTTACTTATTTAAATGCAGTTGTTACGGATATTATTAAGGAATCTGGTCTAAATTATATTCAAACTGATAAAGGAAATTTTCAATGCTCAATAGCTTTTTCAAGTATTTATAATCCAGATGAATTTGAATTTAAGAAGTACCCACTAATAAAGCAGCACTTTCTTGGATGGACAATTGAAACCCAAGAAGATTTTTTTGATGAAGAAAAAATAAGATTTATGGATTTTAGTATTGATCAACATCAAGAAATTAGGTTCATGTATGTACTACCTTTTTCTAAAAAAAGTGCTCTCTTCGAATATACTTTTTTTGGGGGTGAAATCATGAAGAATTCAGATTATGAAAAAGAGATTAAAAAGTATCTTGATTTAGAGGGTATTAAAAAATATAAAATAACTGAAATAGAAAAGGGGGTGATTCCAATGACCTGTTATCCTTTTTTTAATGCAAATACTGACAATTTTATAAAAATTGGAACTTCTGGTGGTTGGACAAAACCCAGCACTGGATATACTATTAAAAACTCAATTGAAAAAATTGAGATTATTCTTAAATTTCTTAAAGAAGATAAGCCTTTATCAAAACTAAAATTTAAAAATAGATTTTGGTATTATGATGTGTTATTTTTAGATGTTCTTGTTGATTCAAAAGGAAGAGGAAGTAGGGTTTTTTCTGATCTTTTTAGAAATAATGACCCACTTTTACTATTTAAATTTCTTAGTGAAAAAACTAATATTTTTGAAGAGATTAGAATTTTTATATCAGTAGACATTGTGACTTTTGTTAAATCTTTAATTAAAAGAGTTAAATCTGTCTATCTAAAAGATTTCTTGAGAAATTAAGTATTTGATCCTTCTTGTCTGTGTCTAAATCTAGTTGACTAATATTATAAGAAGCTTTATCTGAATATTCTTTAACTTTTTGTTTTAGATAATCTACAGATCCGGAATCTTGATAGAAAGTTTTAATTACATTAATCTTTGACTTTTCATTTAACTCATCTGAGTAAAATGTTTTTTCAAATTCTATTCTCTGATTTTTACTTAAATTTTGAATCGTATTAATGTAAAGTAATGTCTTTTTTTTCTCAATAATATCTCCCCCAATTCTTTTTCCAAATTTTTTTTCATCTCCAAAACAATCTAGTAAATCGTCCTCTAACTGAAATGCAATTCCAAGATTCAATCCTATTTCATACAATATTTGTTTATTTATATCTTTTGTATTTGAAACAATACCACCAAATTTGTATGAACAAGCAATTAATTCAGCAGTTTTATTTTGAATCATTTTAAAATATTTATCTTCAGCTACGATATCTTGACTAGAAAAGTCAATATCATATTGCTGCCCCTCACATAAAAGTCTAGAAGTTTCTATAAGTTGTTTAGACAATTCTATATAAATCAGATCATCATATTTTTTTAGAAACTCATAAGAGATTATAAGCATTACATCTCCTGATAAAATTCCTGTATTTATGTTCCATTTAGAGTGTAGAGTTTCTCTACCTCTTCTCATTAATGAGTTATCCATAATATCATCATGGGCCAAAGTAAAATTGTGAAATATCTCAAGAGAAGCAGATGCAGGCAGAGCTTTTATTGAATCATTTGACAAAATATCACAGATATTCATTGTAATTAGAGGCCTTAACCTTTTACCTCCAGATTCAAGAATGTATTTAACTGGCTGATAAAGATTTTTAGGATAAGAATAAATCAATTCTGACTTTAGAAAACTTTCAAAATTTGTAATTAAATTTTTCATTAATTAAAAACAATAAATATACTATTTAATTAATTGTTAATTTTTTATTAATCATTTGTTTAATTCATGTGATTAATTTTATTTTGCAGCACAAATTTAGTATTGTGAAAAACAATTATTCCGATACAGAAATTAAAATTAAGGATGCTGCTAAATCACTTTTTTTAAAAAAAGGATATAGTGCAACTACAACCAGGGATATTGCTCGAGAATCAGATATTAACCTTGCAATGTTAAATTATTATTTCAGAAGTAAAAGAAAGCTATTTGAAATTATAATGTTTGAGACCTTGTATGAATTTCTCAGTAAAATGGTTGAAGTTTATAATGATGAGAAGACTTCACTTGAACAAAAACTAAAACTGTGTTCTGAAAAATATATTGATATGATTATTGCTGAGCCTTTACTTCCAACTTTTGTTTTAAATGAATTAAAAAATAATCCTACATCTTTCTTAAAAATGCCTACAACAAAAATGATAATGAAGTCAAACTTTGTAGCTCAATATCAAGAGGGTGTAAAAAAGGGTATTTACATAAAGGTTGATCCCATTCATTTTGTAACTAATGTTTTAAGTATAATTGTTTTTCCATTTATGTGTAGTCCAATAATTATGAAGATTGAAAATCTTTCTAAAAAAGATTTTAACATAATGATGACTAAAAGAAAAAAATTAATTCCTGCTTGGATAATTCAAATGATAAAAAAATGAGAAAATTATTATTAATAATATTTTTTAGTTCTACAGTATTTGCTCAAGATGACGTACTAAGTCTAAGTTTAGATGAGGCAGTGGAATACGGTATTGAAAATAATAGAAATTTAAAAAATGCTGAAAGAGAGATTCAAATGGCGTTTAAGGAAAGGTGGAAAACTATTGCAATTGGACTACCAAATGTTTCATTAGAATTAAATTATTTAAATAACCTTGAACTCCAAACATCACTTATACCAGCTGAATTTTTTGGGGGCAATAAAGGAGATTTCTCAGAGATTCAATTTGGAACTGAGCAATCTGCAATTGGCTCAGTTAGAATGGAGCAACTACTTTTTGATGGTTCATGGCTTGTTGGACTTGAGTATAGTCAGATTTATTTATCTGGTTCAGAAAACTTTTATGAAAAGACTTTTCTGCAAATAAGAGAGTCTATTATAAAGCTTTACAGTCTAGTAGTGACTCTTAACGAGGGAATAATATTATTAGAGAATAATTTAGAAAATTTTAAGAGAGATTTATTTGAAGTAACTAAACTTTACGAAAATGGATTTGAAGAGGTTGAAAATGTTGAGCAGATTAAAATAACTCTCGCCCAAGCTGAGCTTTCACTTCTTCAAACAAAAAAAACAAAGGAAAACCAGCTCAATTTATTGAAATTGATTTTAGGCATCAATCTTGAAGATGAATTAATGCTTACAACCTCAATTGATGATTTTATTCGAGAAAATATTATTTTTTCAAATTCAATAGATGGTTTTAATGCTGATAAAAATATAGACGTAAAGATTTCTCAAAATTTATTTGATACTAAACGAATAGAATATAAACTAGAAAAATCAAAGCAACTCCCAAAACTTTCTGGATTTATAAGTGGAACCTACATAGGATACAATAATGAATTTGACTTTACCAGCAAAACACAGAATTGGTTTGGATCATCAGTTTTTGGAGTAAAGTTTGAACTTCCACTTACAAATGCAAATAAATTAAATGTCTCATCTCAAAAAGCTAAAATTGCAATGGATAAGGCAGCAACAAATCTCGAGGAACAAAAAGAAAAAAAACGCGCAGAGGTCCAACAAAAATTAAACGAGTATCAGCTAGCTATTCAATCTCTTAGTGTTAATGAAAAGAATATGAGATTATCAATGTCTATTGAAGATAAGAACTCTATAAAGTTCTTTGAAGGCATAGTAAATTCTTTTGAACTTAGACAAGCTCAGCTCCAATTATTAGATTCTCAACAAAAATATTTGAATTCAGTTTTAGAGATTATCTCAGTCAAAACAGAGTTAGAAACATTATATAACAATTAATCATGAATAAAATTTATACCCTTTTACTAATCATAATAATAAGTGCATGTAACTCTTCTAGAAATACATCAATCGAATCATTAATTGAATCAGGAGATATAGAGGAGCTTAAAAAACGAAAGAAAGAATATGTTGATGCAATGAATACAATGACAGTAGAACTTAACGAAATAAACAAAGGAATCTCATTTTTAGATGAAAATGAAAGGCTTACGCTTGTATCAAAATATGAAATTAAACAAACTAATTTTAATACTTACATTGAGGCACAAGCAAATCTTAAAACTAGAAAAAACGTTTTAATACTTTCAGAATTTCAAGGAACACTAGAAAAAGTTTTTGTAAGTGAGGGTCAAGAGGTAAAAAAAGGACAGCTTTTGGCAGAAATCAATGATTCTGGTCTTAATGAACAATATGAACAGATGGTTATACAGTCAGAGTTTACTAAAGAGAATTTTGAAAGAACACAAAGATTATGGGACAATAATATTGGCTCTGAAATTCAATTTTTAAAGAGTAAAACAGATTATGAAGCAAGTAAAAAAATGGTTGCACAAATGAAAGATAGACTTTCAAAAACAAAAATATATGCTCCATTTGATGGAAAAATAGATGAAATTATTTCTAATGTTGGATCTAACTTAATACCTGGTGTTTCTCAAATTCTTAGACTGGTAAATCTTGACATAATTTATGCTGAGTCCTTCGTTTCTGAAAAATATATCTCATTTATTACTGAGGGCACTGAAGCAATTGTTCAAATACCCCTTTTAAATATGGAGTATAAATCATCAGTTAATCAGACAGGTAACTTTATAAATCCTAATAGTAGAACATTTAGAATTGAAGTACCTGTAGAAAATTTTGATAATAGAATTAAGCAAAACCTCGATGCAAAAATCAAAATTAACATATATAAAAAAGATGATGCAATAGTAATTCCACTTAGAATAGTTAGAGAAGATGCTCTTGGTAAAAATTTTGTATACGTGATGTCTAAAGATAACAAAGAGGGAGTTTATTTAACTTCTAAAAAATTTATTACACTTGGAAATAAAAGTGAAGATGATGTTGAAGTTACACAAGGTCTTAATATAGGGGATATAGTTGTTTTAGAAGGAGCTTATAGTGTAGAGGATTCTCAAAGAGTAAAACTTATAGATTAAAATGGATAAAAAAAATAAAGAGTTTTTTCTCTCAAGCTGGGCAATAAATAATAAGACTATTATTTATGTTTTAATGACAATTTTTTTAGTCTCAGGTATTACCGCATATAAAACCATGCCAAGAGAGTTATTCCCAGAAATTAATTCCTCAAATATTTTTGTAACAACTATTTATCCTGGAAACAATGCTGAAGAAATTGAAAAGTTAATAACAGATCCATTAGAACAAGAAATTAAAGGTGTTATTGGACTTATTGAGATTGAATCAACTTCAAGTGAAGGTATATCAATTATAAATATTGAATTTGATGATGACATACCTACTGAAGTTGCAAGGCTAAGAGTAAAAGATTTAGTAGATAATGTAACTGTAGGTGACGATTGGCCAACTTTTAATAATGCTAAAGTTGATCCAAATATTTTTGAATTTGATATAGCGGAGAGATTCCCTGTATTAAACATAAGTCTAGTTGGTAATTATACAGTTGAAGAGCTAAAAGAATATGCAGAATATCTAGATACAAGAATTGAAAGGCTACCTCAAGTTAAGACTGTAGAGGTAAGAGGTATACAAGACTTTGAAGTTGAAATTGCTGTAAATCCTTATAAAATGAAGGCTACTAAAACAAGTTTTGGTAATATCATAGATGCAATATCTCAAGAAAATATTACTATTTCAGCTGGTAGTTTAATTTCAGATGGACAAAGAAGGAATGTAAAAATAATTGGAGAAGTATCTGATCCTTCGCAATTAAATAGGCTTATAGTTAAGAGGGATGATGGTCCAGTTTATCTAGAAGATGTTGCATCAGTTAGTTTTAAAGAGAAAGAAGCAACTTCATTTACTCGATCATTTGACCAAAAGACAGTTATGCTTGAGGTTATTAAAAGAGGTGGGGAAAATGCAATTTTTGCATCAAATTCAATTCAAGAGATTATTAAAGATGCAAAAGAGAATTTTTTACCTGAAAATTTAGATGTAGTTATTCAAAATGATCAATCTGAATATACAATTAATTCAGTTAATGACTTAATGAATAATTTAATCTTTGGAATAATACTAGTTGTTACTGTTCTAACATTTTTTCTTGGTCTTAGAAACGCACTTTTTGTTGGGTTTGCAATTCCAATGTCCATGTTCATGTCACTGGTAATCTTATCTGCTTTTGGTTTTACTTTAAATAGGATGGTTTTATTTGGACTTGTAATGGGTCTTGGTCTTTTAGTAGATAATGGTATCGTTGTTGTAGAGAACATATATAGATTAATGTCTAAAGAGGGTATGTCAAGAGTTCAAGCTGCAAAATTAGGTATTGGTGAAGTTGCCCTTCCTATTATTGTTTCTACTGCTACTACTATTGCTGCATTTATTCCTTTAGGCACTTGGCCTGGAACTCTTGGTGAATTTATGATATACTTCCCTATTACACTCTCTGCAATTTTAGGATCATCATTGATAGTTGCAATTTTTTTCAATTCAATGCTAGTTTCAAGTTTCATGGATTTAAGTGAGCGAGAAATTAGTAGAACAAATCTTATGAAGATGACATATATCCTTGGAGGACTTGCTATAGTTTTTGTTTTATTCCAGAACACTAGAGCAATTGGATCTTTACTTGCGTTTATATGTTTTTTATTCTGGTCTTACAAGTATTTTATTAAAAATTCTGCTGTAAAATTTCAAAATACATTATTGGTAAAATTGGAAAATAGGTATAACGAATTTCTATCATTTGCACTTGCAGGATTTAGACCTTATTTATTTCTGTTTGGAACAATTTCTTTATTCTTTGTTTCAATTTTACTAATGGCTATATTTCCGCCTAAAGTTGAATTCTTTCCTGATAATGAACCCCAACAAATACTAGTTTATTTAGAGTATCCTGAAGGCACAGATATTAAGAAAACAAATGAAACTTCAATGCAAATTGAGTCAGAGATTTACAAGGTAGTAAATAACTCAAAGTACATCGATAATGGCTATAATTTTTTAGTTGAATCTGCTATATCTCAGGTAGGAGAAGGTGCTGGAAACCCTGAGACAGATGCCGGAGGTACTGGCGAAATTCCTCACAAATCTTTGATTACAATGACAATGCGAGAATTCAAATTTAGAAGAGGAATGTCAAGTGAAGAATTAAGAAAAGAAATTCAAGTTGAATTAATTGATAAGTTTCCAGGAATTGCAATTTCTGTAGAAAAAGATTCACAAGGACCTCCAGGAGGATACCCTGTAAATATTGAAATTTACGGAGAAGATTATGAGCAATTAATTGAAACTGCAATTTCAATGAAGAATTATTTAAATCAGGAGAACATTGAGGGAATAGAACAACTAAAGATTGATGTTAGCAGGAGTAAGCCGGGGCTTGAGTTTAACGTAGATAGAGAAAAAGCTGGCGAACTTGGAATTCCTACTGGACTGGTTGGACAAACAATTAGGAATTCAATAATAGGGTCTAAAGCTGGAATATATAAACTCAGAGGAGAAGATTATGAGATTAATGTAAGATTTGATGAAGAATTTAAAAATGATATAAACTCTATTATTAATCAGAACATTGTTTTTAGAGACCAGTCAACTGGTAAAACAAAGGAGGTTCCAATAGCATCAATTGTTGATCAAAAAAATATTACATCATTTAGTGCAATTAAGCATATTGATCTTCAAAGAGTAGTGACTTTATATTCATCAATACTTGCAGGATCAAATGCTAATGAGATTGTAAATACTGCTGAAATTGCTTTATCTGGTTATGAGGCACCACAGGGTGTAGAATATAAATTTACTGGTGAAATTAAACAACAATCCGAAAATCAAGAATTTTTATCTGGAGCTCTTTTATCAGGTATAGCATTAATTATTTTATTACTTGTGTTTCAATTTAACTCAATATCTAAACCATTTATTGTTCTTGCATCAATTGTATTAAGCTTTACTGGAGTATTTCTGGGTATAGTAATTTTTAATTTAACATTCAGTATACTTATGACCATGCTTGGGATAATTTCTCTTACTGGAATTATTGTAAATAATGCAGTTGTATTAATAGACTATACTCAACTATTATTTGATAGAAAAAAAATAGATTTAAACATGTCAAAAGATGATATAATTGATAAGGTCACAGCTATGGAGCTTATTAAAATAGCAGGTAAGGCAAGACTTAAGCCTGTTTTACTCACAGCTATTACTACTATTTTTGGATTGATTCCACTTGCGATTGGTTTAAATATTGATTTCTTCTCTCTTTTTGCTAATTGGAATCCAAATGTATACTTAGGTGGAGATAATGTTGTTTTCTGGGGACCTCTTGCTTGGACCGTTATTTTTGGAATAACATTTGCAACTTTTCTTACTTTAATTATTGTTCCATCTATGTATTATATAATACATCTTGCCAGAATTAAACTAAAAAATATCTAGTTATATTTACACAATAATTTATGAATAGGACTAATAACTGTGGTGAATTAACAAAATCTAACCTTGGGCAAAAAGTAAAACTTTCTGGCTGGGTAAATAAAATCAGAGAAAAGGGTTTTATAATTTGGGTTGATCTAAGAGATAGATATGGTATTACTCAACTTGTATTTGACAAAGATAGATCTACCGACAAGATTTTTACCACTGCTAGTCAACTTGGAAGGGAATTTGTAATTGAAGTTGAAGGTTCAGTTATTGAAAGAAAGAGTATTAATGAAAACATTAATACTGGTGAAATTGAAATTTTAGTTACCAGTTTAATTATACTGAATAAGTCTTTAACACCACCATTTACAATAGAAAATGAGTCAGATGGGGGTGAAGAATTAAGAATGAAGTATAGATATCTTGATATAAGAAGAGAGCCAATAAAAGAAAACTTAATTTTTAGACACAGTTTATCTCTAGAAGTTAGAAATTATTTGTCAGAAAATAATTTTATTGATGTTGAAACTCCTTATCTGATTAAGTCAACACCTGAGGGTGCAAGAGATTTTATTGTTCCAAGTAGGTTGAATCCTGATCATTATTATGCTCTCCCTCAGTCTCCGCAAATCTTTAAGCAGCTTCTAATGATAGGTGGTATTGATAAATATTATCAGATTGTAAAATGTTTTAGAGATGAAGATTTACGTGCTGACAGGCAGCCTGAATTTACTCAAATTGATTGTGAAATGTCGTTTGTTAATCAAGAGGATGTGCTTCAACAATTTGAAGGTTTAATGAAAAGAATTTTTTCAAAATTTTTAGGTTCTAACAACGTAACTTTTGATAGAATGACATATGAGTCTGCCCTAGAAAAATATGGAACTGATAAACCCGATTTAAGATATGAGCTTTTAATAAATAACATTTCAGATGAAGTAAAGGGTAAAAACTTTCAAATTTTTGATAATAATGAATTAAGTGTTTGTATTAATGTTAAAGGAAAATCTGATCTTACACGAAAAGAAATTGACGAAATTACTGATTGGGTTAAAAGACCTCAAATAGGAGCTTCAGGTTTATTATGGATAAAACATAACAATGACTCATCATTAAAATCTTCATTTGATAAGTTTTTTTCAGAGTCAGATTTAGGGGTTATTTCTGAAAAAATTTCTTCAAAGCCTGGAGATATAATTTTTATTTTGTCTGGAGAATATAAAAAAACACTTGAACAGTTAGGATCACTTAGAGTTGAATTAGCAAGTAGATTTAATTTAATTGATCAAGAAAAAATTTGCCCTTTATGGGTTACTGATTTTCCTTTATTTGAATGGGACGAAGAGGAAAATAGATTCTTTTCAATGCATCACCCTTTTACTTCACCAAAACCAGAATTTTTAGATATTCTGAATAAAGAGCCTGAAAAAGTTTTAGCAAATGCATACGATTTAGTCTTAAATGGGAATGAGATTGGTGGTGGTTCAATTAGAATTCATGATTTTGACACACAAATGAAAGTTTTTGAATTATTAGGAATGAGTAAAGAAGAATACACAAGTCAGTTTGGTTTTTTAATTGAGGCGTTGAAGTATGGTGCTCCACCTCATGGTGGTATTGCCTTTGGACTTGATAGACTCGCTGCAGTTCTTAAAGGAAAAGATGTAATCAGGGATTTTATTGCTTTTCCTAAAAATAATAGTGGGAAAGACTTAATGATTGATGCTCCATCAAAATTAACTAAAGAGCAGTTAAAAGATTTATCACAAAAGTAGAAATGAAAATTTTTGTTAAAATATTATCCTATTTAGTTTTTATAGGTGTATTTATTGGAATTTTTTCAAAAGAATTAATAGGTGATCAAACAGGAGATTTAATTATTGGAATATCTGTTTTAATAGGAACTTTGATTTTCATGCCATTATTTCTTGCAATTAGATGGAAAGGAAAGAAGCTAAAAGATTATACTCTTAGTAATGAAAACTTAAAAAAAATGAGAGAGAAAGCTGGTGACTTTAATCTCTGATTTTTTTAAAAAAGCTATCTATTAACTCCTTAGACTCTGCTTCTAAAACCCCTTTAATAATTTTAATATCTCTATCTAAATTTACTATCTGATTTGAAAAGCCTCTTTTTAGGTCAGGAGCACCATAGACTATAGTTTTAATCTTTGACCAGTAAATAGCTCCAAAACACATCATACATGGTTCAAGTGTTGTATATAAGGTACACTTTTCTAAATTCTTACTATTCAAATTGTTTTGAGCTGATGTAATAGCAATTAATTCAGCATGAGCTGTTGAGTCATTTAATAATTCAACCATATTTGAAGACCTTGAAATAATTTCGTTATTATGAACAATAACGCACCCAACAGGAACTTCATCTTTAAAAAAAGCATAGTTTGCCTCTTGAAGAGCTTTTTTCATAAATTGATTATGATTTAGTTCCATATAGCTAATTTACAAAATAGAGGCATTTGAATTAACGATGATTTATCTTTGTATATTCATAAAATATTCATGTATTAATGGAAAACTCGAAGAATCTTTTTTTATTGGATGCTTATGCATTAATTTATAGAGGATATTATGCTTTCATTAAAAATCCAAGGATTAATTCAAAGGGCACTGACACTTCTGCTATTTTAGGTTTTATGAATTCTTTATTTGACATAATAAGAACTCAAAATCCAGATTACTTAGCAGTTGCATTTGATAAAGGTGGATCTGTAACTCGTTCTGAAATGTTTGAGGAGTATAAGAGTAACAGAGATAAAACACCTGAACCAATCCTTGTTGCAATTCCATATATAAAAGAAATATTAAAGGGAATGAAAATTCCAATTCTTGAAAAAGAAGGCTTTGAAGCAGATGACATTATTGGAACTGTTGCAAAAGATGCAGAGGAGAATAATTTTAAAGTATATATGGTTACTCCTGATAAGGACTTTGCCCAATTAGTTTCAAATAATATTTTTTTATGTAAACCTGCAAGAATGGGTAATAGTATGGAGATATGGGGAGTAGATGAGGTTAAAGATAAATTTGAGGTTGGATCGCCTGATCAAGTAATTGATTATTTAGGAATGATGGGGGACTCAGTTGATAATATTCCTGGACTTCCAGGTGTTGGTGACAAAACTGCAAAAAAATTTATTAAACAATATGGGAGTTTAGAAAATTTGCTTCAAAATGCTCATAAAGTAACCGGGAAACTTGGTGAAAAGATAATCGAAAATAAAGAATTGGGTGTATTGTCAAAAAAATTAGCAAAAATTATCTTGGATGTTCCAATCGATTATAATCTCGATGAATTTAAATTATCAGATCCTGATAAAGAGAAAGTTTTAAAAGTATTTGACGAATTAGAGTTTAAAAGAATAAAAGAGACTTTTTTTAAAATTTTTGGAACTATTTCTATCAAATCACAAGAAAAAGGTGCTGAAGCTGTTCAGGGAGATTTATTTAGTGAAACCTATAATTTAAAATCCAATATAGACAACTTAAATGACTTAAAGTCAACATATCAAAAAGTAGAATCATTTGAAGAGTTAAATTTATTAGTAGATAAAATGATGAAGCAAGAAGTTGTAGCATTTGATACTGAAACAGAGGGATTAAATGCATTTGAAACAAATATTGTTGGAATATCTTTTTCTTGGAAAAAGGGAATAGGTTATTATTTGCCTATAACAAATAATAAGTCAGTCCATGAAAAATCATTTGAAATTTTAAAACCTTTTTTTGAATCTACTGAAATTATTAAAGTTGGACACAATATAAAATTTGATATCCAAGTATTAAAAAAGTATAATATTAATGTGTCGTATCCAATATATGATACAATGGTTGCGCATTACCTTATTAATCCAGATATGAGGCATAACCTAGATACCCTTTCTGAATCTTACCTAAATTATTCTCCAATTTCAATTGAATCTTTAATAGGAAAGAAAGGAAAAAATCAAATATCAATGAGGGATGTTTCAATTGATGAAATTACAAATTATGCAAGTGAAGATGCAGATATCACTCTTCAGCTGAAAGGTGTTTTTGATAAAGAAATTGAAGTCAATAATTTTAATAAGATTTTTTATGATATTGAGATTCCAATGATTAATGTATTAAGTGATATGGAAACAGAAGGGATAAAAATAGATACCAGCTATCTAAAAAAACTAGATAAAGAGTTTGAAGAGGATTTAGGAAAATTAAAAAAAGAAATCTTCAAAAAAGCTGGTGAAGAATTTAATCTGAATTCACCCAAACAACTAGGTGAAATCTTATTTGATAAGTTAAAGCTAGTAAGCAAGGCAAAAAAAACTAAAACTGGTCAATATTCTACATCAGAAGAAGTTCTTTCAAGTTTAGCTAATGATCATAAAATTATAGAGAAAATTCTTGAATGGAGATCTCTTGATAAACTTCAAAATACTTATGTAAAATCTTTACCTAAAGAGGTAAGTAGGTTAACTAATAGAGTTCATAGTAGTTTTAATCAAACTGTAACCACAACTGGAAGACTCTCTAGCAATAATCCTAATTTACAAAACATTCCAATAAGAACTGCAAACGGTCAGAAAATCAGAAGAGCTTTCATACCTAGAAATAGTGATTATATATTGATGGCAGCTGATTATTCTCAAATTGAATTAAGAGTAATCGCATCTATAAGTAATGAAGAAAATATGATTGATGCATTTACAAATAATCAAGATATTCATACAATGACCGCCTCTAAAATATATAATGTTGACCCAGAAAATGTAACACGTGAACAAAGGGGAAATGCAAAAACAGTAAATTTTGGAATTATTTATGGGGTTTCAGCATTTGGACTTAGTCAACAAACTAATTTAAATAGATCTGAATCTAAAATTATGATAGATAACTATTTTCTAAACTATCCTGGTTTAAAAAAATATATATCTGATCAAATTGATTTTGCAAGAAATAATGGATATGTTGAAACTATAATGGGTAGAAAAAGATATTTACAGAATATCAATTCTCAAAATAATATGATTAGAAGCAGTGCAGAAAGAAATGCAATTAATGCTCCTATTCAGGGTAGCGCAGCTGATATTATAAAAATTGCTATGATTAATATTAATTCTGAATTCAAAAAACAGTCTTTTAAATCAAAAATGGTTCTTCAAGTTCATGATGAGCTTGTATTTGATGTACACAACTCTGAAAAAGATCAGATTAAAGATATCGTTAAAACCACTATGGAATCAGCTGTTAAGCTTAAAGTACCTCTAAAAATTGACATAGAATTTGGTAAAAACTGGCTAGAAGCACATTAATTAGAAAAAAGTTTTTTTAAAATTCATTAAAATAGTACATTTGCACGCCAAGAATTTATAATAATATTAATGACTAAAACTAGTTACA
>Ga0129345_1000048_pt1 | contig 34834 bp, 56 predicted proteins | sample CPBDNA_FD_94425 | JGI IMG/M metagenome (GOLD analysis project Ga0129345, IMG submission 94425) | Freshwater to marine salinity gradient microbial communities from Chesapeake Bay, USA - CPBay_Sum_20_0.8_DNA | ecosystem: Environmental > Aquatic > Marine > Coastal | place: USA: Chesapeake Bay...
GGAACTGACCATTCTGTTCCGTCTGTATAGATTACTTTGTAAGTAAATTCTGTGCCTTGATATATTTTCTCTACTGAACTAATCATAATTCTGCGTCTGCTCCTACTTTACTATCATTAACATTGGTATTTTGTCCTGCAGGTCTAAATTGTGTTAAACCACTAAAATTAACAAAATATAATTGTACTCCTAAAGTAGTAACTCTACTTGCAGGTATAGAAACACTTGTAGAAGATTGTGTAAAATCAGCATTACCATCAGTAATTTGTAAAGCACCTGACTGTGTTACAGATGGTGCAGAACGCATTTGTGTTCTAAACATAGTAGTACAACCAAATCCAACACTGGTTCTCATAGAACCTTCAAATCCTTGAAGTATTTGATAATATCTTTCACATCTTTTTAAATTCACATCATAAGGTAAGAACTCAAAGTTACTAGCAGATGTACCGACTTCTGCTTGTATTCCTGTAATGTTTAAATCATAAGCAGTTGAACTTGAGTTAGAATATTGACCAACAAAAATTGCAAGATAACTTCCAGCTCCAATAGTTATTCCGTCTATAGAAGGCAAAGTTAATTGTGCTGAATAACGAACCCAACTACTAGTTAAACTAGATGTTATTTGTGTATTAACAACAACATCAGCAGGTCCACCAGAACCAAAATGTTGAGTTGCTGATACATAAAGACCACCCGTAGGTGCTGTACCTTTTGCATAAAAAGAAATAGTAATTGTTCCTTCGGGAACAGAAGTAACATCTTCAATAGGTTGTCTAATCCCTGTATAATCACTAGATGAAGAAACATTTAATCTAGCATACTTTTGCAATCCCCCTGTTTCACTTGGGTTACTATTTGTTTCTTGACTGAATGTCGTTGAACCACCAGATTGATTTACATACCATCTATCAAGAGATACATAACCATTAGAACTGCTTGATGTTCCTCTTTGTGCAACAGACATATCTCCATTGATTAAACGATTTTTGTAAGGGTGTAAGTTAGATACTTTAGAAGGTGAGATAGAACCCGCTAACATATCGTTAGTAACAGAACCGACTGCGGGTGTCTTTGTGCCGACTGTTCTTCCTAAGAATAATACCCAACAGCTATCACTAGCAGAGATAGTTCCCCCTAGTGTTAATGATGTGCCTGATACAGTATAGGTAGATACATTCTGTCTAACATTATTGACAAAGACAGCTACACTCTCCTCATCACTGACCGAATAATCTAAAGTATAAGTAGCAATCCCTGTACCAGTAATCTGTTGGGAAGCAATACTTAGATAAGTATCTGTAGGTTGTACTCCAATATATGCCATTTATAAATCCTTTAAGTTGATATGCTATCAACGTAGCTAGTTAATACATCAACAGCAGAGGCAGTATCTGCGTAAACTTTTAAAACATCGCCTGACTGCATTACAATCTTTGATCCAGAGTCAATTAATTCTAATGAACCACCTAAAGGAATAGGTGCATCTTTAATTACATAAAAATCTGTACCACTAGAACTAATTAAAACAGTCACATTAACTGCTGTAGTATATTTATTTACACATCGAATAGAGATCAAAGCATCATCGGAATTTGAAGTAACCAAAGTTGTTGGTGATCCTGATGCGTTTGAGACCGATGAGCTATAACTTCTTTCAAAATCTTGAGCCATTGTTTCTCCTTATAAAGCTATTGCCATCGCTACAGCAAAACCAGCTCCAGCTTTAGCGTCAATTTGAGTTTGTATGTTTGATGTAGCACCATTGAGATAACCAAACTCGGTGTTATCGACAGTGCCAGAACCTATCTTGGTAGCGTTAATACTATTAACAGCTAAAGATATAGTTCCACTTGATGTCACTGGGGAACCAGTAATTGTAAATTCAGAACTACCACTATCTGCAACAGCTACCGAAGTTACTGTTCCTGTATTGGCTGGTTCGATAATTGTAAAAGTAATATTACTTGATCCTAAAGTTGCGTCAGTGTCAGTAGTACATAAATAGATTGTATCTCCATTGGTCGTACCTTCTTGAACAACAACAATCTGACCAGCTAATTCTGCTATTGTATCATAGTCAGTATTTCGAGTAGCAGTACCACTGGCCACCACATCATAAATACCATTCTCACTAGCATCTGATTGGTTTTTAACTAAAACCTTGTTTCCTGTAACAAGAGTAATACCATCAATCGTGTCGCCATTTTGTAGGTCAGCAGTAAGATCAATATTTGTAGTTGTTGCTACTCTTGTAATAATTCTTGTTTTTAATCCAGCGACTAAGTTATCGACATAAGTCTTAGTAGCGACATCAGATCCAGCACTTGGTGAACCCATGCCTGTAACAGAACCACCGGTGATTGCCACACTACTCGCATTTTGTGTAGCCATTGTGCCTAATCCAAGATTAGTTCTTGCTGTTGAGGCAGTAGTTATATCGGATAAGTTATTAGAAGCTGTTAACTTAGAGTCAATCTGTGTTTGAATAGCAGAAGTAACTCCATTTAAATATCCAAACTCTGTATTAGATATAGTTCCGTCATGAATTTTAGTAGCATCAATCGTACCAGCTAATTGTGCATTACTTATTGTTCCTGTTAAGGCACTTGCTGGATAACTAGTGGCATCTTGTAAGTCAAAAGCTGGAGTAGCGTCAGTAGCTCCAAGAGCTAGAGAAACACCACCATAACTGACAGTTGAGTTTGTCAGGCTAGAATTACCAATGTTCGATAAGGTATTAGAAGAACCACTAATCGTTTTGTTTGTTAGTGTTTGTGTTCCTGTTAGTGTTGCAACAGTAGAGTCAATAGCCAGGGTAACATTGTTGCCTGATGCTGTGGAGTCAATACCAGTGCCACCTAAAATGCCTAAAGTTTCACTATCCAGGTCAATCGCTATTGTTGAAGTTCCGTCTGTAAGGTCTAAATCCTGGGCCGTTAATTGAGCATCAACATAAGCTTTAATAGATTGTTGTGAAGCAACAGCAGTAGCACTGTCTGATACCATGTCATCTTCGTCTTTAAAGGCAGTACCAGAGATAGCTGTGTTAAGGACAGGGCTAGTTAGTGTTTTGTTAGTAAGGGTTTCAGTTCCAGCTAATGTAGCAAAGTCATTATCAGATAAGGCAGTATTAAATTCAGCAGTTGTTCCTGTTAGGGTGTTTGTGCTGAGATCGATTGATTTATTCGATAGGGTGACAGTACCAGAAGTGACAAATGCTTTTGTGGATTGTTGTGAAGGAGGAAGAATAGCTGAGTCAGAAGACATATCATCTTCATCAATAACAGGAGTAGCTGGATTACTAAAAGTAGAACCTACATATACATCAACTGTGGTGTCTGAGCTAGAAATTGTACCGGAGTCAAAAGTAAATGTAATTGTTGTATTAGGTGAAGAATAAGAACTAGTTGCTATCTTTCCGTAAATAGTACCGGTGTTCGATCCAACAACTTTAACTCTTCTTCCTACATGGTGACTAGATGAAATATCTGAAGCAACAGTAATACTACTTGCCGAGGCTCTCGTAAATGTCGTACCCTGGTCGCCATCACCTAAGATGAACCACTCTTTATCATTAAATCCATCTCTGATGTCTTTAACAATTTCACGCATGGAGTTATTCACTGCTGAAGGTGACATACCCTCTGCTAGTGAACTGCCGTTAACGGCTGTATTGCTTGAAGCTGTTGTGCTGTAATTTTTTATTGCCATTTTTTAATTCCCCAATAATCCCATGTTGTTCATCATCATTTGTCCTCTATCTTTAATCTCTACTGAACCTGGATTAGTTGCAGAGCGTAAATAATTACTTGCTCCAGGTATTATGAAATTTGTCATTGCCTTATTTGTTATGGGTGTTGCATAACTTGCAAAAGGAATAGATGCACTTCCTATAGCCATTAAAGGATCAACTCCTTGGCCCATTGCGTAACCAGTTCCTATACCTCCACCTAGTAACAAGCTTTGAGTTCCTAATCTTGATTGTGTTCCTGAGTCGCCTACCTTATCTCCAATAACATTTTTCGCTGTAGATGCTATATCTTGGTAAGGAGCTTTACCTGAAGCATATTTAACAGAACCACCTTTTCCTAATTTACCTGAACTTAAAATATTCGTTGGAGTAATTGTGTCAGTCGTACTTTTACCAACAGATTTCTCGATTGTTTTAAAATAAGGAAAGTATTTTTTTACGTTGTTATAAGCAGTTAACGCACCCGTTTTACTATTCATTGTTAAATTAGACTTAAACAAACCCTCATAAAACTCTTCATATAATTCTTGTGTATATCGATCTAACTGAGGATCATTCATTAATTCTCTAAAAAAACGATCTGTATCTTGAACATAAGATCCTGTTATTTTGTTATCTTTTAAATTAATTATTTCTTTAGAAGCTTTTCTGACAAACTCATTTGCCTGGTTCTTGTTCAGGCCCTTAGAAATAGCAAAGTCTGTCATCTCTTTGGTAAATTGATCTTTATCTAAAACTAGCTTACCAACTGCATCATTATATTTTTTTCTGTAAGCTTCATTCACTTTGTTAAAGATTGTAAACTTGTCAGCATCTTTTAGTTGGTCATCTAACTTAATGCCTACTGACTCTGCAAAATCTTTAAATATTTTAAATTGAAAATCTCTTGAACCACGATCAAAAGCAGAACTAATAAAGTCACCAATAATAGGTAGGCCTGTAGCTCTCTTCTCAAAGTAATCTATTATATTACCTATAAGGGTTCCTCTGTTTGCTTGACCAGGGGTAACTTCAATACCAGCTTCTTGTAATTTTTGTGACTCGGGTGTTCTTCTAGGTAGGATTTTACTTAGGATAGTTCCTAGTGTTCCGGAAATACCAGCGGTCACTCCAGCGTTCTTTGCTCTATCTTCTAGGCCTTCTCCAGTACCAGCTCCATAAGCTCCACCCATACCAGCGTTTCTTATAAAGGTTGATAAAAGATTTTTACCAACAGACAAAGGTGCATAAGGTAAGTTACCAGCCATTTCTGAACCGAAAGCAGTCACCGGGTTATTTTTTCTAAAGTTAGCTAACTGTTCTCTTTCATTCTTTAGAGCATCGGCATAACTAAGATCTTTGTTAAAAGCAGATTTTAAAAAAGCATCAATTTCATCTTGAAGACCAAAAGTTAATCCCTGGCCAACAAAACGATTAACATTTGCTCCAGTGCTATCTGCTTTAAAATTAGGATCTTGTTGAGGTACTTCTACTTTAGTTAGAGGCATTGGGTATATTCTCCTCGCTGAATATAAAGAATTTATTTTGTGATTGATCGTAGAACAAATCACCTACACCTATATCACCATTTTTGTATGCTTTATCTATGGCATCATCGGTTGAATATTGCTTAAACATATTTCCAAGCTTTCTATCTGCAACATTACCTAGTTCTGAATAAACATAAGCTTCTGTTTCGCTCATTTTTAATTCTTTAATCGCATAATCATAAGACTCTTTATCAAAGTCAGCATTATTATTTTTTGTCATTAAAGATTTTAGTAAAACGCCTTTACGCTGATAGTAATCAGACATCGCAATCATTCCTTTAACAATCAATCTGTTTGACTCGGTGTCTTTACCTAATCCAGCTGTAGCAGATGCAAACAAATTAGCTTCAAAGTCAGATGTAGAACCAGATCCAGCTGGTCTCATTCTTGGTACTAAGAAATTTGCCATTGCTTGAAATGATTGCATATTTGCTACACGAGCTTTTTCATCTTCACTTAATAAACCCAAACTAGCCATTGTGTTAAGAAATGGTAAAAAAGCTTCTTGAATAGCACCAGTCTCAAAATTAGGATCAGATAATTGCATATCTAAAAATTTTAATCTTGGCATCATCTCACGATTATTAACTAAACTCTCATCGATAATTCCTTTTTGTTCTATTAATCTTCCATAATCCATTTCATCTTTTTTATTAGGAAAGTTAAATTCAGTAGATGGAGTTTTTTGTGATAGATAATTTAACGCTTGAGCTTGATATTCTGGTGAACCAACTTTGAGATTTGGATATAAAGTAGCCATATCTTTTTCTAAGGTGGTTCTATTATCTTTACTCAATGCAGATATTCTGTCTGTATAAGCTTTATAGAGATCTAGTTCATACTGCTTTTGTAATTGTGCTTTCTCGTTTGCTAGTTGGATTTGATCTGATTTTGATTTGAGATAGGCCTGGTAGCCAGGTTGTAGTCTTTCAACAAGAGATGTAGGTATTTGTGATGCCCTGGTGTCAATACCAGCAAAGAATGCTTGGCCTTGAGGAGATCCGACAAAGTTCAATAAGTTATTGGTTCTATTAGGTGGTGTGCCTGGTTGATTAACTACCGGTACATTTTGATCTAATAATCCAGCCTCCGTAAAAGCTTGGTTCATGTTTGGTTGATTGTTAGTTGTATCTAAGATACTCGGTCTCATGTTTGGCCTAGAACCAGGTATAGGAGATTGGAAAAAATTAGGTTGGTTAGATTGAGCTACACGAGGTTTACTGAAAGTAATCCCAGGTTGAACATTAGGAGTCATATTCATATTTACATTAGGGTTAATGAGATTAGGGTTTTCTTTGGTGCTTCTGGGTAAGTTATTTAAGATTGCATTAATATCTATTGTTGCCATTAAAAGAACCCTCCAAGAAGTCCTCCAAGGATAGCTCCTGTGCCTGAACCTAGTCCAATAGTAGATCCTAAGTCAGCACCCATTCCAGCACCTTGTAAGATATTAGCACCAGTGTTTCGATAGACGGGTGAAGTCTCTACTGTCGTGGTCGGAACTGATGATCCTAACGCTCCGAGATATTGGCCTAATTTGATATAAGGTTTTTGTTGTTCATAATCAAAACGATCAATCGAGTCTTGAAGTTTTGCAAACTCTAAGTCTTCTCTTGCTTGACCTACATTAGCCAGGGCCTGGATATCAGTATAGTCAGCTTGGCCTAAACCAGGTGCAACATTAACTGCATCCATCATTTTATTTCTTTCGTCTTGATAGTTGTTATAGAAAAATTGATTTCCAGCATCAGCTAATGCGTCTGTTAAAACTTCCTGGTTAGCTCCAGATCCAAATCGACCATATTTAGTAAATTGAGAATTAACTTTGGAAGTAATATCATTAGCCATTTCATTAAAGACAGCTGAAGCATAAGGATTAGAACTAGGTGATAAATAATCACCTGATAGAATTTTGTTTATCTCTGTTTGAGCTGAACCTAATAAAGGATTACCAGCTAACGCTCTTTGTTTTGTTAGCTCTAATGCTGTATCGGTTTCAGGAGAAAAATTAACATAAGTGGCATTAGGATAAAAATTAGGTGTATCGCTTTGATATAATGCCTGGGCATCATCCATTGCGATATCCAGGTAAGGTCTGATGTATTCAGATGGTTCTTGTTCTGTTGTTGTTGTGACGTTTGTTGGGTTTGATCCTTTTGACATAATTATAAATCCTTACTTAGTAAAATTGCTTTCTCCTTAAAATCCTTTAATTTTTTTAACCACCCTTTTCTTCCAGCAACCTCTAATTGCGTACAGTGGTTTTTCTTTGCAAATTTTTCGATAACTTCTTGTATTTCTTCTAGCCAGTTCTCCAGGTTCGTACCTCCAGCTAATACATAGCGAAGAACTTTAGCTTTAGGGTATTCGGCTATTTCTGTAATCACTGCACTTTCAATCCCATTATTCCAACTGATAAATAATTGGAACCGGTTATCTTGCAAACCTTGTTCCACATCTATTATATCATAAGTGCCATCCAGGGCTTTTTGGAGCAGTGGTGCAACCTTAGTCCAAATTAAGAAAACATCTTGTTTGGGAACCTGGGTGCAAACTTTATCCGATGATAACATAAGATAAATCTTGATCCGTATCTGTAGAGCTAGGATGATTTATAGTACAGCTCCCACTCCCTCGGCCTGTTATATACAAACCATTTAATGCTGTTCGAGCATTGGCTGTTTGAGGCATAAAGAGCAGAACAGAATTTAAACCTATTCTAGCGTCTGATAAGGTGGTGGTAGTTGATGAAGCAGTCAGAGTAATTTCTCCGGTACTGTTCAGTTTACCATCCATCACATTGTTAATCGTAATCGCACATTGTCGAGCATGAGCTTTCGTATCAGGATTGGATAAAGGTACAGTTAAGAACTGATTAGACATTATCTCTTTCCTTCAGATCGAGCTTCGACATCTACTCCAGAAAGAGTAGAAAAGTTTCCAGTCACATTGACTCTAAGTCGGTGATACCTGGATGTAGCTCTGAGTGGACAATCTCCACTATCTCGTACTGTAACAGCTGTGCCTTCGGTCACTGAGTTCATTTGCGATGATCGAGTTATGGGGGTTATTGTAACAGTGGTGTTTTCTCCATTAGCATCGACTATCGGTCTTGCATTAATTAATGTAGATCTTTTGTTTTCAACTCCTTCAAACTCTGTGGTATCCACAGAAGCTGAAAGAGAGCTTCCTAAGAATTTACCAAATTTTTTATCAGCACTAAAACCAGCAAGGCCAACCACACCTTCATCATAGAAGAAAGAGTCCAAGGATCGTGGTAAACCATCAAGGTTACCTAAAGTATCTAAAGACTCCAGGGTATTAAATGCTTCCTGAGATGCTGTATTAATAAAATATAAATCTAGTCCAGAGCCAGTGGCCCATCGACCAACAGAATAATTATAAATTAATAATTTATTATTTACTCCGGCTGATCCTGTGGAACCTGATCCACGATATGACCAAACAACAATCGAGTTGTTAGGATCTATCGCACTAAAAATACTTTCTGGTTTTGCAACAAAATCATTAAAAAAGGTATTATTAATTTTACCTGAACCAATCGGAACTAAATCTTGACCTCCCTGGAGGGCATAAAATCCATCTTGTGATAAAAAGTAAATTGTATTACCAAAAGTAGAAATAGATCTTGGAGCAAAGCAACCAATATTTCCTATTTTATTAAAAGTAAAAATTAATGGAGTTCCTACATACTCCATACGGAATATTGCTTTTTCAAAAAAAATAATTCCAAATGACTCGGAGCCAACTATACCCATGAGTCTTCCGTGTTCACCAGGTATATCTTGATAACCTGATTGTGTTGCCTGGCTCGGTGTCCAGGTAGAACTATCATTCAGTCCTGACCATTTTACTCGTTGAGGATATTCTGTACTTGACTCTTCAGTGTATCCAGCAACAACAAAGTCACGAACTACAGTTAAGTATTTTGCTTTTAAAGAAACAAGATCGCTAAAGGCTGTATCTGTTCCTTCTTGAAATTTTTGTATGTTATCAGCGTAGTTAGTTCCAATAACATTGTCTCCAAACTTAGTAAAAGTCCAAAAGTCTCTTGATCCTTCTGTCGTGGAGTTATTGTAACCACCAGACTTAGAGACATCCTGGAAGTCACCATTGTTATCCATTTGATAAAGCTTTGTTTCATCACCAGCATAGTTAGTGATACCCGTAGCTCCTATCGATGTAAATAAACCTACAGGAATTGAATTAAGAGCAGTGTCACTTAATTCCACAAATCCTGGAAAACTTTTATATCCCTCTTTTAAAGGAATAACATTATCAGCTTTTAAGGCTCCCGTATTTTGGTAAGTCGGAAGATCTGATTGTAAATCTCCAAATTTTATCATTAGACCACCACATCAGCTGACATTTGTAAATTCTGAGATGCACTTCTTCCATTCTCGGAACTAGAGTTAGCAATTCGTAAAGCTTCTTTGTATAACTTGGCCCATACATCAAGTCGCTCATCTTGCATTAAGAACGGAGCTGACTCAGCTAATGATCCATATAAATATAAATCAGGATAATTAGTTAAAATGGTATTGGTTAAATTACTATCTGATAACGCAGTGAGTTTTTTAAAGAAGGCAATCTCTAAAGTTTTTGCTGAGTCTGGAGTAACACCCAGGTTAATTTCTGTACCAATAATGGTAAAGAATGACGGCCTACCTGAACTAACACTAGCATTATAGTCTTTGAAGAAATCAAAAGGAGCTTTGTATTGTAAAACAGCATACGGATCAGATTGAAAGATAACATACTTTGCTTGAATAAATCCGGAAGGAAGACTATACGCTTGTGTACCAGCAACTGTTGTTGTGGATGTATCGATGGTTTCCATTTCTCTAACTCGTAACTCATTATTCATGCGAGACTCTGCTAATGTAATAAAATCTGGAATGTACGATGTTAAATCATCTCTATTCAGATAATTAGCGATTGTTGTTTTTAAGTTAGTGAAATTGGTGATAGCCATTACAGTTTACCTTGGTAAATTCTAAAGTTTTTATTGTCAGGGTCGTTTAACCATCTCTTCATGCGTTCTTTGTCTTTAATAGCTCCATTAGGATACATAATTCCTTTTTGAGCTAGTTGCTGAACAATGATTAAAGGGATAGTTGCCACTTTATACATTTTGGCATCTTGAAACCCTTTTAGTTTATAAGCTTTGTCGTTAGCATCTTTTTTATTATTACTGATGACTTCAGAAATATCTTGAGAGTCTTCAATGTGAATTTTTTTCTCTCCCTCGTCTAAATGAATTTTAGACTTAATAACCTCTGACCCAGTATCAATGCTTAATTTTTTTGTCATTAGCCTTTGATTGCTTTTGCGATTTCCTTATCGATTGTATCCATGACAGCTAGTCCTTGATTAGCAATTCTCTTCTTGCCCATTTGGAAAAATCTGTCACCACCTTTGGCCATAGAAACTTCTTTTCCATCGCCTTTGGTCATAGTCAAATTGCTTTTACCTTTATGACTACCTCTTTTGTAAATAGATTTTTTAAACATTGTTGCTCCTATATGAAAATGAATGAGGGGGTATAAAACCCCCTCGATAGATAAATAATTATGCAGTCAGATTAAATACGCCGTAGTTGGCATTAGGTGAGTGGGCCACCAATGTCCATTCGCAAAGCAAAAGTCTCTTCTCGTTATCACCAGAAGAAGCTAATTCTTTGGTCTGGAAAGGTCTTAGTGTTCCCATCGCCCAGGTGTCCATCTGTAAGATGTCTACTCTGTTTGCGTTCTGTAGTCTGTTTGGTACGAATGATAATTCGCCAAAGTCTGACACATAGATATCGACAGCACCAATAACTGACATGGATGAAGCATCTCTATAAGCTGTGCTTACGCCTGTGAAAGCAGAAGCTAATTGCTTATGTGATGGAGTCATCATTACTACCTCTGGGTTACCACCTAATTGATAGGCTTTGAGTACACCAGCTTTAAGTAGAGCTTCAGTATAAGTTCTGTTAGTACCACCAGCGATTGCTGTTGCACCAGTACCAGCTGGGTTCGCAGATGGTGTACCACCTACTGAGAAGTTACCAGCAGAAGTTGAAGTACCAGGGATGTTACCACCATACCAGGTTCCTAAAGATGCACTCTCACGAGCAGTTCCTGAAGAACCAGATGCTTTTGCATTTTCAATTCCAACCATAGCTCTTTCAATATCTTTTTTAAGCTCTTTACCAGCTTTAGATAATTGATAAGCAAGTTCAGAACCTTTACCAGCCTGATCGACTGTTTCAATGGTTCCTGATACTGCTACAGCTTTTGCTGAGATTTGTGTTCTGTTGTTAAGTTTTACAGTTGCTGATCTTGAACCAGCTGTGTAGTCGTCACCTTCGACTTGTGCGTTTGCACCAGCGTCTGCGAGAGCGTCTACTGACCACTCATGTAATGTTTGTGGTACATTGATCTTACCAATTCCTGACATAAAAGGGGTGTCGGCTGGAGCGATGTTGTAAATAATATCCTCAAACGACTCTTTTATAGAATTGGAATCAAATGATTCAAATGTGTTTGTTGGAACGGCCATTTGATATTTTCCTTTCTATTATATTGCTTTGTGTTTAATCATCTCTTCAAAGACAGATTTTGCATCGTTGATGTTTCCTGTCTTCTTGAGCTTGTCCATTTGAGATTTAAACCTACGATTACCTTCAGGTTGTGCGTCAACAGTTTTATTTGTGGTGCTAATAATTTTAGGTTTCTTAGAAACTTTCTTGGATTGTAAGTTTGCTTTTTTTAGTTTGTCATAGCGATACGCATTGTAGAGCATTAGCACTGCTCGATGATCGACCAGCATTGAAATCTCTTCTGGGCTGTATCCCTGTTCTTTAGCGTAATTCACAAGATCTTTTCTAAGGTTTTGACCTTTTTCTTTATCAGCATACAAAGGAAGTTTTTCAGATAAGATCTGTCTTTCTTTTTCCAAATACTGGTTATATGTCTTTTCTTGCTCTTGCTGTTTTTCAGCCTGGATACGTTGTTGTTCTTGATGAGCAACTTGTAGAGCTTCTCTACGTTTATCCTGTTCAGCTTTTAATCGGACATATTCAGCTGGGTTTTCTTGATAGAGTCTATCGAGATCTACCTGGTTATCTGCCTGTTGTAAATGTTGAGTTAATACCTGGAGTTGTTGTTGGTAATAATCTCTTTGTTGCTTAGCCACATCGTACTCTTTGGACAAACTAGCTTTTAGTGAGTCAATTTCTTTTCTCTCTTCAGCTAATTTTTGTGTCTTCTGAGTATAATCCTTCTGTCGGAGTCGTTCCTTTTTGATTTCTTCTAAGGTTAGTTTTTCTCCATCTAAGTCGATTAACTCCTCGTTACTTTCACTAGGTTCTTCTTCGTCTAGTAGGTTGATAAGCTCTGCATCTTCTCCGAGGTCTTCGTTATTCTTTGTAGAGTCGTTTTCCTCTGGGTTGGACACTTCACTCTCGACTTCATGAGTCCTTGTGGCTTTAGGTTCACTTGATTTTTCTTGTAAACCTAAAAGGGTTTTCATGTCATCGACTGCATCATGTTCGCTTTTGTATATTTTCTGTTCAACTGGTTTCTGTTCTACAGAATTATCAGTTGCAGAGTCCATTGCTGGTTGTTCTGCCATTGTCTCTCCTTAATTTATTGAGATTGTTTTTCTTGGGTTGCTAACTTGCCAGTCTCTAAGACAGACTGGAGTTGCATCAAAACAACTTCTAACATTCTTCTCATGCGAAAAATGTTTTCCCTTTGTTCTGAACTGGTTTCATCTGAGTTTAACCATTGGTTCATTAACTCAGTACGAATTTTGTTGACAGACTCGATAAAAATCTCGTCTTCTAAAATTTGTTTAGCTCTATGGCCTCGTTGAATTTCTTTTTCTTTATCTACCACCTATAAATCCTTTTCCTTTAAATTCTGTATTGTATGTTTTTGTAGGTGTTGCAAATTTTTGTGTTTTTGCTGTGTACATTTTGTTGGATGCACTATTGGAATTGTTATTGTTATTATTGTTTCCATAAGAAACTATTTGTGTTGCACCATAGTTGGATTGGAATGGATTAACATTTACATTAGCATTATTGTCTTGATAGACTTGGCTACCAATATAATCTGCTTTATCACCTCTCTTTGTAACATCAGCCATCGCTTGGGCTTCTTCAGCAGTTTTACCTAAAACATTTTGAGCAAAATTAAACATATTGTCTTTAGCCATCTGATTTTCAAATGCCTGGTTGTTTTGAACTAAATTTAAATTACCACCTTTAGCAAAAGTAAGAGTTCCATCACTTGCACGATCTAAGACACCAGCATTAACTAATCGATTAGTGTCCAGGTATGTCATCAGTTGGCCCATAGGAGTAAATTTTCTAAAGAGTCCACCGAGACCATCACCATAAGGATCAATAGGCCCTGAACCAAAGTATGCACTGCCTAATCCCATATTCATAAACGCATTTTGCTCTGGGCTATAAACACTGCCTACACCTCGGTAAGGTAACTCAGGTGTTTGATTGTCATCATTATCATTATTGTTTTCAACAATATCGACACATTGACCTAAGACCGGATCATACGTTTGACCAATCGGACACGCATACGGATCTTCGGGGGTGCTTTCTGTGACTGTGGGTTGAAAGACTGAATTAGGATAGGTTGCAGTCGGATCAAGTTCACCAGCGAGTTCTTGTTGGGTTCTTAAATCAAAATAAGGATTACGATACATACCAGCAGAGTTAGTGTTGTATGTCGGTTCATTATTTATTCTACTTTGGATAACATCTTGGTATGTTTTGGTTTTAAAAAAGGGTTGAAACATTATTTACCTCTTAATATATCCTTTGCTAATTTTTCGTTTTCTAATTGTTCTCTATTTTGTTCATTCACAATTTGTGATGCTAATTTTTCTTTTTGATAATTTTCTAAATTCTGATCTCTAATAACTTCTGTTGCCAGGCGTTGTTGATCTAAGTCTAATCTTTCTCTTTTGAGTTGATCGTCTTGTCTCATTTTTGTTGCTTTTAGTTGAGCGTCTGTTTGTTGCTTTTGGGCCTTTAACTGTAACTCAGCTCTTTCTTTAGCTTGTTTCATCATTAGCTCTTGTTGAGCTAGAGCCATGGCTGGATCAGGTTTTTTCGGCATGGGTTGTTTCGGAGGTTGTGTTGCCGGGTTATTAAAGAACTGGTTTGCATCTTTGTATCCAGCATTCTCCAGGTATCGTTCAATCGTATTGTAGATTTTTTGTGTATCTACGAGACCCATACCACCACGAGAAATTAATTTTTCTTGGACATTTAAAATTCTCGTTAAAACATCTAGGCGTTGATCTTGTGATCCTGTACCTAGTCCTACAACAACAGTGGCATTGTATCGATCTACCCATTCTCTAGGATTAATCGGTACAAACTTTCCTCTTAGCTTTATAATTCTTTCGTGATCCTGGTGAGTACAAATCAAAGTTAATAATCCCTGGAATAATTTTTTAACACCATCAGCAAAGTTACGAGCTATCATCTCAATTCGTTGTGTAGAGGCGTTCATCATTAAGTTTGAACTGACAGCTGTGGTATGAGATTTATTGATTTGATCGGCATCTAATCCCATTTGAACTTTTGAGACACCTGATCGTGCTTCTCTGATTTCATCAATCTTGCCTATCATAGCGAGGCCTTCATTAATGAAGTTAGGGGTTGCCAGGGGTTTCACAGCATCCGGTGATTTCACTCTAACAATACCCCCAGGGCGAGACACTAACAGATCATCAATATTCGCCATGGAGTCCTGAACTACTAATCGAGAGTTGTTCTGGAGGTAGGCGTTGTTTAAGATTTGTCTCAGTAAGGTAGTTTTGATTTCCTGGATATCACCAATTAAGTCGTACATGGATAATCCAAAGAAACGATGAGGCATCGGAGTTGCGACAGCCATCGCATAAGGAATTTGTTCAATCTCTTCGTTTTCTAAGAGTTGATAATTATTATAGCCATTACCACCCACTGTTACTTTTCTGAGTTCAGCAATTCCGTCACCATCAAAATCACATTTTAAATAACACTCCGTCACTAAGACTGTTGTCATCGAAGGATCAATATTTTGATAATTAAAATCAGTAGTGTGGTCTTCGTAAGATTTACGAGTTACAGCTTCATCATTATAAACTTCTTCATCACTCGGTGGGAGGTCTTCTACGATCTTACGATCAAAACCCATATCCACTAATTCTGATCTCGTTTTATAAACTCGTTGAGCAATAAAATTACAATCATCTAAAGAAGTAGCATATCGAGAGACCATCATATTTTCGGGTGGTACATTCTCAATGCAAACACGACCAATATCTTTGACTCGTTTGACTTCCACATCATACAAAGTCATTCCCTGGTCATTTTGTTCTTCTTCTAAAGAGATAACTTCAATATCCTCATCCAGGAGTAATTTTTGATATTCTTCTTCAGTGAGCTGAGAGTAACTTTCTTTTTTCTGTTCTTGAGAAGTTTTCCAATAGAATTTAACAAAACCATTTTTAGAGATCAGGGCATCTTTAAACATCGTATGCAATAACTGATAACCATTATTGTCTTTTGAAAAAATATGATTGATATAATCAGTTGCCTGGTCAGCAAATTCGACATCTTCAGGTTGTTGAGCTTCAAATCGAACAATACTTTCACCCTGGGTAAAAATTCTCATCATGGAAGGCATAATGGTTTCAATCGTCTCTAATAAATCTTGCGAGACTACCTGAGACTGACCTTCAACTTCATTACCTAAGGGTTCGCCCAGGTAAAATTTTAAACCTTGTCTTCGATGTTCTGATAAATCTCCACCATAAAATCCTAATGAACTAGTGATCTCTTGGGAAACGAGAGATAATAATTTGTCTTTGTTTAATTTTGCCATGTTATACGATTGCTAATTGAGGGTAATTAATTTTAGAACTCCAATGTTTACTTTCATTTAACCCCACACACATATATCGAAATGCGTCAGCACTGTGCGAAGTCCAGTTGTGTTCTGGTCTATTCTTACTTTCTCCTTTTTCATTGGTTGCCCATCGATATTGTCGAAGAGCATCTAAACCTTGTTTTGTTTTTTCATAATCAAACCAGCATCGACCTAATGTCATTCGTACCTGGTTAATTCCGTCTTGAACGGATAATTTGGGAACAATCGAGACTGGCATTCCTAAAGATTGAGCAACCTCAAATCTTGATTTACCCGTACCGAGTTCTCTGACTTTGGCATCATGAGGGAAATAATGCGTATCATAGAGATAACCTTTATCTTGTAAGACTGTAGCGTAATACTCCAGGCTTTCACCGGAGTCTTCGAAGTAATCTATTAAATGGATAGCGGTTCCGACTTGTTGAACAAACCATATGGCTGTTTTGTCTTGCATTCCCAGATCCCAAAAGGTGGAAACTTTATAAGCGGAGTCATAAGGTATTTTAGTAACTCGACCTTCATCATCGCATTTACTCAAGGATGCTGAGTAGATACTTCCAATGGCCTGAGCTTCGAAGGAGCATTCATATTCAGCCTCATACACCTCTGGAGGCATAATTCTTTTGGCTTCTTTAAGCTCTTCATCATCAATAATGCCTGTTTCCGAGGCCTTAAAGATCTTACCGAACCAGCTTTCTTCTTGTTGAGAGAGCTGATACATCTCGAATAAGGGAGAGGAAAATCCATTCGGGGTTCCCTGAAAGATAACTTTTCCAGCACGATCACTAGTAGCTGGTCGAATGATCTCAGCAAACATATTCGGAGGAAAATTTTGATATTCATCCAGAATAATCTGGTCAATATAAATACCTCTGATGTTTTCGGGTCTTTCGCAAGATAGTAATTGTATCCTCGCTCCGTTAGGAAAATCGGCTCTCAGTTCTGTTTCGTGATATTCGATATCAGGAATAACCGATGTATAGTGTTTTAAAAAATCCCAGGCTATTCTTTTGGCTGATGCAAACGTAGGAGCCATATAAAAACACCGAGGTCGTGGTAAATCTAATGTTAAGGCAGTCTTAATCAGTTCATTAACAGCTAGAACTGTCTTTCCAAATCTTCGGTGACAGACTAAAACATTAAATCTTTTTAAATTACTATGGATTTCTTTTTGTAATTTTCTGGGTGTATAGGGTATCTGTATTTTTTTCATGTTTCATCTTTCATCTCCCTAGCCCTATCCAGCTCACCTTGAGCATATTTCTTTAAAATTCTTAATTTTCTAATTGATGTGAAGTTGTAAAGAGCTTTTAAAGCACAAGTGTCAAAAGTTTGTCCAAATTCGTGTTCTGAACTCATTTTAAAATACAAATCATCAACTTCATGACAGATTTTATTAATATCAGCTAATAGTTTTTCTTTAGTTTTCATAGTACATAACCTCATAAATTTATTATCTATATTTATGTGTACAAAATTTCGTTTTTTTGGAAATCTTAGTACATCGTACTATGTGATTTTTTGCATTTTTTTTGCAAAAAATTTTTTTTATTTTTTATCTTGGTTTAAATAGTCTTCCATTCGGCCCACAGTGTTACCTTTAACAACACCTCTGCCATAAGAGTCATCTAAAACTGTTCGCTCTGGTAGATCGGAAAGAGCTAGTTTAAAAAAGTCTAGGCTGACTTTCTTGGATGCTTTCTTTTTGGATGGTTTTTTTGTTTTTTTCAAAATAATGTTCTCCACAGTAAAATTCATAGTTCCCATATTGAACAGGAACACCAAAAGACCCCCATTTCTGACAAACAATGCACTTTCGATACTTCATTTGTTCCTCCCTACTCCAATTAAAAACTTGATAGGGCGAAAATCTCATTGAAAAATGGTGCTTGTGTATATATGGGTTACCAGGTCTGGTCACTGGGCCAGGTGGGGGTAAATCAATATATAGTATCTCCTTGGTTGTAATAAATTATTACCTATAAAAATGGCTAAAAATAAGGCTTTTTTTTTGTTGCATAATCTATGTTATAGGAACTAAAAATACCTACTATATATAGATTTGATGACAGAATAGAGCTTCGATGTTAACACACCAAAAAAACCTAGGATTTTCAATACTAATCTCCAGATTGAACCTAAGGCTCTAATGATAAATTCTACTATATTCTCTACTATTTCCCACAATTTAATTATTATTTGTTTTATATTCTCATACATTTAACTTCCCCATTCAAATACTATCTTCTCTCCTGATGTAGTCTGTATAGCCATTCTCTGTCTGTCTTTGTCTGATCCATATAATGGAGAGGCCTTCCCCGCCATGTGATGGATATGCTTAGTATATATCTCTAGTAACTTCACTTCTTGTAAGGACACCTTCTCACCTCTAGCTAACCGGTCAAAGTAGTCATCAAACTTATCGTCTAACTTCTGGACTCCATGTTCAGCACCATACTCTCTAGCATTTAGATACTGTTGTTTAATCTCATCTCTCTCTAGGTAAGTGGAGAAAGTAGAGTAAGCTAGTTTCCGGGCTTGAAGTGCCTTCAGTACCGATTGGCCATCTCGGATATCATCTAATACTTCTTTGATTAGTGTAGTAGAATACTTAGTTGGTCTTCCTTTAGTGGAGAGTTCTTGCTTCTCCTGTGTCGATAATTTCTTCTGTTTCGTAGCCATTTTCGTATGCAATAATATCTATAAATTCTTTCGCTTGTTTTTTAGTTAAAAAAGGATTAACCCGGATGACAACACTGAATGTGCCATCTTTCTCTTCAAAGATTATGAAACGACTTGTATTCTGAGATTTGTCTGATTTCATAACACATCATCCTATTTAATTCTTCCGGTCTATTTTGAAATTCCTCACGAAGTTTTTTTTTTCTTTGCTGAACTTCTGTAAAGTCTTGATTACGCTTTTAGGCTCCATGCCCATAAGATGACATATGTAGATGAAATCTGGATCATTAACATCGAACCATGCCCGGGCTTGGGATTTTATAAAATGATTATATTGAGGATCACCGGATAATCCTAGAGCATCACGCATTGCCTGGCTGATGATTTCGACATAAAGTTGAGTTTCAGGTATATACATTTTTAATCCTTATACCCATCCTTTAGTCACAATTCTCGACTATGTAATGATAATACCACATAGACACCCAAATAATTATGAACGTCATGTGAACAGTGAAGTATTTTAGCTATTAATAACCCCAATGATCGGCCAATACCTGGAGTCCTTCTCTGAACTTGGTAATGTTTTTTCTTGCTGGTTGATTATCTATTAATACCTGGATAATGATTGGAACGTAGCTCTTGAGTTCTCTGTTCGCTTTCAAGATAGCAGTCTGACAATCACCGGTAGTATTTAATGTTTCTTCAATATCTGCGTGAATATGATCTTTCATTAAAACAGCTGTTGTTTTTTGAACATAACCAGCACGATGATATAAATCCTGGTATCGATATCCAACAGCATACAAAGTTTCATTCAGTTCTTTGTCTTTAGGATACAAAGCTCCTTGTTTAAAATACCAATGTAAAAGATCTTTATATTTTAATTCTAATCTTTTGGGATCTTTAGCTTGTTCAACATATTCAATTTCCTGGTAATCAGGTAATCGATAAAGTTTACCATTCTCACCTTTGATTATATCTTGGCCACCAAAGTCTGATATCTTAGCTTTTGATTTCAATGCTAACGTAATTCTCTTATTTTTCGATTAAGATATGATGCAATATCAATTCTTGACTCATGATTAGATTTTGTATTTCCATACCAAGAACTCGGTGGAGTTGAACCTAATATATCGATATACATATCTAAAGCATTACAAATTGTTTCTACAAAAATTGGCTCGTTGTTTAAATCTCTGACAATGCTTTCAACTTTTGGAGCTATTTTATAATTTGATTTATAATTTTTTTTTGCTACCTCTAACTGTTTTTTAGTTACTCTTTTCATCTATAAACCTCCAATTCTGAAATCGGTATCCAATAAACTTTGTTACCTTTAATGTTTTGTGATGGGTAATTAAGAGTTGATCCTTCTCTAACAATATATGTATCAGGATAAACTCTTTGGCCATCTTTATTGCGATAGACAATATCAACCAATAAATCTTTTTTGAGTCGATGTTCTGCTATACCAACACTTCTTGTTTTCCATATTGGTTCTTTGATTTCATATCTGTTCATTTGTAATTCTCCGTCACAGATTTCATGTAGCTAAGTTTGTTTCGTTCATACCAAATTTGATCCCTGGTCTTCTCATTATTAGAAGAACTCATGTCATACATTTGATAGATGATTTCCTGGGCTGTAGAGCTATCAATACCAAATCGCATACCAAGCTTTACAAATGAAAGTTGATAATTAATAAGATCAGAAAACATATAGTAGTTACGATCTATGTTTGCTAAGTCTGGTCTTGAATAACCCTGAGGAAATTTTTTGAGGATAGACTCCACTCTGGCTTCAGGTAAAGTCCAATAGAACCTACTCATACTGTAGGGTTTAGGAATTGATTTTCCCATACTTTTCCTCACATCGTCTTATTCTCTCAGAAGTATAGGCCATGGGCCATTTACCTATTCTTTTTGCAAATTCCCAGTCGCTCTTATCTCGTTCATTTTGTTGTTCTTCCGTAAGTTCATCGTTTACTGCTTTATTGATGACATCCAGGTAAGACTCAGCATTTAGCCAGGTTGCCGGGTGTTTAGTGTACTGCTTATCTGTAGCCAGGTCATAGTGAGCATTATATAGCTCTGCTAGTTTATCTGGTTTTGTACTCCACTCTTCAGGGAGTTTGTTGTAGGCCTTTTGGCATTGGCCCTTACTCACCTTGCGTTTAACTTGAGTCCAGAACTTATCGAAGTTCTCTAACTTCACCTTTTTAATATTTATAATATTAGATGAAGAAGAAGAAGAAGAAGAAGAAGAGAGAAGGTGGCTAGAGGTAACCTTGAGGTCACCTAAGGGTGACTTCTCAGTAAGCTTAATCTTTTGCTTTAATGAGTTCTCTTTATACTTTTCAATCTGCTCCAGGAGACCTTTATGGTGGTATGCACCATCAACCTGGGTAAAGAACCTCTCTATGATATACTTATAGACTGGGTTGTTGTCTTCATTAGATAGTCTGTCTAACATATCAATAGAGATGCCGACATCCCTGGAACTCCAGTAAACTAACTTTAACTTGTAGTAGACACCCATCTCGACCTCATTTAAGTCAATTAGCTGGGCTATTTCATTGGTAGCATATTCCTTGTACCAAGGTAATTCCATGTTGCTCATAAAAGTTTGATCCCCCCTTTTGAAGCACTAACATAACTGACCCATCCCTTGGCTCTGATTTTTTGCAATAATATACAGATGTTACTTTTGACACACCCATAGAGTTCAGCCAATTCCTCGTAGGTTGGGGAGTATCCTTGCTCTAAGCTTTTACGGAGTAGTTGATATAGTTTGAGTTGAGACTTAGTAAGAGGTATTTTTCCAGTAGAACTCAATACATCTAACACAATTCAACTCCCCAAAAATCATGGTGGTACAGGGAGGAATAATTAGGAAGGGTCAAATCTAATACCACCATGTCTTAACTATTCTCAAAAAATATGAACTTTCAATGTGGATAATTTTCTTAAAAGAAATGGTTACTTATTACAGGAAATAGTGTAACTTTTGGGAGTAAAAAATTTTTGATCTGAGGAGGTTAAAATGAAACAATTTAAAAAAAGTTTGATTAAACAGTTATTAGTCAAACAGCATGAGTCTAAAAATTCCTGGAACCAATTAGCAAAAAGGGCAAAGATTTCGCCATCAATTATATCTAAATTCTTACATACAGAAGCTGAAATATCTGCTGAGTCATTAAATAAATTATTAAATTTGTTTAATGTAGATTTGTATGAAGCTAGTTGTTTGTCTTTGAAGAAACGTAGTGTTGATAACATGATTACTTTACCAGTCTGTGGTGTTGCAAATAGCCAAGGAATTATTGAAAAACCTAGATTATCTGATCCAGCGTATGTTAATCGCTCCAATATTTGGAGAGGCTATAGTGTAGTTATAGCTAAGTATGATCCTGTATATGATTGGCAATTATTAATTAACAAAGATGTCAACTTTGCTGAAAATAAGATTAACCAAATTGTTTTTTCTGTTATCTATTTTATGGAAAAAGGTAAAAAAATAGCTAGGACTGCTAATATTATTAGTAGTAAAAATGGATTTTTATGTACAGATTATCCTTCTTATGAAGAGCATTTTATTAGCAAAAAAGATATGATTTTAATTAGGCCTATTGAAAGTGCCTTTGCTCCTATAACTACAAAAAACTTTAATGACACATAGTGTTACCTGGTGTTTCTTTTCGTGAAAAAATGTTTTTTTAAGGAAATTATTCTTGCATCATAAAACATAATTCTTAATCTCTCCTTAACAACACATAAAAGGAGATTTGATGTCAAAAGAAGAAACATCAGATATGGAAAAAAAACTAACCGAGTTAGTTATTTCACAAAAATATACCAATACTCTTTTAAGAAGAATTTATGTTCTTCTTAAAGCTATTCTTGATGACAGAGACCTTCTCAGCAAAGTAGAGAGATCGATTGTCTTTGGAGGTTCTAATAGTGAAAACTAAATTAGTACCGAGTCAAGAGATGTCCGACCTCGTTAACTTCATGATGATAAAAGTTGATGAGAAGGAAAATAAAGAATATCTGGATCGTAAAGCAAAACAAACTGTGGTTTCAGATATTAATTTATCGGATCTGCTGGATCATGAACCTCTGGTTTATAAAAAGAAAAACTTACTTCGAGATGTTGAAGTAGTTAAAACCACACAAGAGGTTATTCCCATTACCATAGGCCGAGCTTTTGAAAATTTCTTTTTACCCTTCTTGTTAGAGACAGGAAGATTTAAAAGAGAAGTAGAGACATTTTTTAAAGTCAAAGGTTCTATAGGTGATTGGACAATATCTGGCAGAGCCGACCTGGTGGAGTATCTTAATGTTACTAATCCTAACATGACTGATAAAGATATTGTCATCAGAGACTGGAAGTCGACTAGTGCATTTCAAATGGAACAAGTTCTCAAAGAATTTACTCGATTTGAAAAAACCGGTGTACTTCCGAAACATAAATACTTCTGGCAACTACAAGCTTATAAGTATGCGTTTACTCAAAATGGATACAATGTTCATGATTTATCATTATTGGTTTATTGTCGACATTGGACACAGCGTAAGTCGATGGAAATTAATAACTTTCCTAGTGCTGAGTTTTTTGAGCGTAAAGTTCCAGAATTATCACTTGAGCAAATAGAGCAACATCTCCAGTACAAAGTTTCAGCTCACCAAGAGCTAGACTATGGTCAACACCAACCAGGTGCGACTGAGCCTTTATGTTCTGAAGAAGAACGATGGGTTCGTGCTGGTAAGTCTATGCGATGTGCTTTGTATTGCGATGTGGGCAAGTCAGGTCTTTGTCCACAATTTAATAAAGAAAAAGCTAACTACAAGGAAACAACACACAAAAGGAGAAAGTCGAATGTATAATAACGAACCGAAGAAAAACCTAAGACCCCATCTTGGAATTAAGATCAAAGATGATGTTAATAACCAAAATGTCGATGCTGGAGCAGTCTGGTTTAAATCTGGCCCACATGGTTTTTATATGTCTGGTAAGTTTAATCAGAATGTTAGATTAAACCCTGGGCAAACATTTACTGTGAATGTAAGAGATGACCAATTAAAAGATATTCTTGGAAATTTCTTTGCTCAAAACCCAGAGCCACCAAAAAACCAAAACAATAATTATAACCAGGGAAATCAAAATTATAATCAAGGTAATCAAAACTATAACCAGGGTAATAATTATAATCAGAGAAACAACCAGGGGTTTAAACCTTTGAGTCAAGCAGTGCCTAACGTAGCCGGTAACAATTATGGAGGTCAAGATGTGGAATACGATCAATACGGGAACCCTGTATATCCCAACAATGGCTAAGACCAAATTTCGGTCAGCAGTACATTTAGGATTTGTAAGGCAACATCCTTGCATTGTATGTGGCAGTAATATGGGAGTGGAAGCTCATCATATCCGTAAACGTAAACCAGGACACTTGAAGTCTATCGGTTCCAGGGTCTCAGATGAATTTACTGTACCCTTATGTCATGATTGCCATACACTTCTTCATCAACCTAATCGATCTGAAGATTGGTTCTGGGAGAATTGTTACAATGGTGATCCTTTTGAGGAAGCTAAAAAACTTTTTAGTGTCACAATGAAAAGATTGGGGATCAAAGATGCAGAATGAAAATCTGTTAAAAATTGGTGCTGATATTAATAAGCAAATAGAAAAGTACAGCCAAGATGGTCAAAAATGGGCTTTTAAAGATGCTGAAGCTAGGTTTTGGGAACAGAACTTAAAATCTATTAGGTCGCAAGAAGAAGTTGTTTTTATGGAGCAAGGTAAATCTGCGACTGCTTCTGAAAAGTATGCCCTATCCTCGGAAGCTTATCGAGAAGCTTTGGAAGCTTTTAAGAAATGTAAGGGAGAAGCTAATGAACTTTATATTTCATTAAAGGCTATTGAGATGACTATAACGGCTCAGATGTCGTTAAATAAAGTGGCAGTAGCTGGAGGGAGGTTATACTCATAATGGAACAGTATTACACTATCCAGGAGGTTGCGAACCACTTAAAAGTGCATCGTAAGACCATTTATAAGCTTATTAGTGATTTAGAGGCAAAACATCCTGAAGAGGAGTTTTATCACCGAGTTCCTGTCCACTTGAGATTTACGGCAAATCATATAAAAAAGATAATAGAATGCTCAAACTCAAGAAACGTAAGGATAGCGTCTACTGGCAGATCTCCGGAACCATTAACGGAAATATCATTCGCCAATCCTCAGGTACAGAAAGCAAAAAAGAAGCTGAACAAGTCTTAAAGCAATTAGAGAATTTATATTATGATAAGTTGGCTGGTAAAAAGAAACACTGGCCAACTTTAAGAGAAGCTTCAGAAGATTATATTGACTCCAAGAGTTTGCACATCCACCACATAAATCAAATCTTTAAGGTAACGGATAAGTTCGGCCATGTCTTGGTTAATGAAATCCGACCAGATTTTTCTCATCATATTAAAAGTTGTTTAACTCCAGGAATAAAAAATAGTTCTATCAATAGGGTGATTGTGGTTATCCAGGCATTAGTCAATGTGCAAATGAAAAAGATGAATAGTCAGCCGATTAAATTAGAAAAGTATAAAACAGAAGAAACAAAAATAACCTGGCATAATAATACAGAGTTTGATTTGTTATTGAATAATGCTGGGAAACTGCGACCACTGGTTTGTTTTTTATATTATACGGGTTGTCGTATATCAGAGGCAATCAATCTTCAGTGGTCTGATATAGATTACGAAGAAAAATTAATATCGGTGTATATGTCTAAGACAAAAAAATATAAATACATTTACATCCATCCGAAGTTAAAAAAAGAATTAGGTAAACTAGGTCAAGGTAAAGTCTTTCATTATACAACTCGTTTTGGAATTAGAAGTGCCTGGAAGACAATGGAAGCTCGATCAGGGATAAAGACTCATCCTCATAAATTTCGTCATACATTTGCAACACGAGTATTAAAGAACTCGGATATATCAACTCTGATGAGCCTGGGGGGATGGTCTTCTGAAAAGATGGCTCTACGCTATGCCAAGGTAGTTGATACTCGTAAGGTAGATGCCATAAAGAAACTTTAATGCTGACGTAACTCAGTGGTAGAGTGCTATCTTGGTAAGATAGAAGTCGGAAGTTCAATTCTTCTCGTCAGCACCAATCATAATCAAAATTAATTTGTTTTAATTTTTTTACAGCTCTGTAAAAAGCTTTAAGTCTTTTTTTATCACTTTCCAAAATTTCTTCTGGAACACCATTTAATAAAACTGCATTTAAAGCACTTGCCTCTAAATCAGTAAGTTTTTTTATTTTTTTGCTCATATCTATATATATGCAATTAAAAAATATTTTCTCTAATTTTTTAAAAAATACATATCAGGTGCAGAAAACTAACATACGAAAATTCCTACTTCTGTTTGCTATAATTTTTGCAGAAAGGAATTTACAATGAAAAGAATACTTGAAACAATGAAAAATCTTTTCTGTATGGAGCCATCGGCTGAAAAGGCAATAAAAGAATTTTGTCAGAATGAATACAAGAAAGATTGGATGTCAGCCTACAGAACATTCAAAGAAGAAGGTCGTTTCCCTAATCATATTAGACGAACACTTTAACCCCCTAACTGTGCAAAAATTGTGCAAAAAATTTTTACCCATGATGTTACATGAGGTGAAAAGCACCGAGAAATAAGGGAATTTCTTGTAACTTGGTGTTGCACAAAATAGCACATTTATAGCCATTTTTCCTCAAAATCAACACTAACACCTCCTTGGTAACAAGGTGTTACACCCCATAAACAACAATTCTGACAACCTTTGTGTAAAATTGTGCATTCTTTTCTTGTAACATAGAGAGAAATCAGTACCTTATAATCAACAACACACAAAAGGAGACTTGAATGTTTACAACAGACAAAAATATCAAAAAGAAACCAAATGGAGATCTATGGTTTATTGATTTTGGACATGGTGTTAAAAAATACATTGTCGACCAGCCGGTAGTTGGTGAATATTATTTAAGAAGTGTTGGTAATTGTCTTCAAAAAGTATTAGTTGAAAAAATTGCCAGAAATAATCGACCAAAAATACGAGTATTTTATCATTCAAAAAATGAATGGAAGTCTATTCCTACTCCATGGAAAAAAGACTTATATCACGATTACCAGGTAGCATAATGTTTGAAATTGCTGTGACTACCTTTGTTCATATAGGGATGATTGGTTTTTTTCTCTATTTTGTTTGGGAATTTTTTGGTGAAAAATGAAAACTATTAATGCAGTTGATTTTTATATCGATTATTTCAACAATTATATTAGCGTTCAAGCTATAGCTGATGTTTATGGCATTAGTGAGGATCTTGCCAATTATTTAATTAATTTAGGGAGAATTAGATCTAATTAAAATTTATAGCCGGGGTTTTCCAATTAAGTAACAACACACAAAAGGAGACCCCGGTGCAAAGATCTTATAATATTTAAGCGACAGATAAAAGTCCTGAGTTTATAGAGTTATTTGCAAACAAATCTTTAAAGTATTGTAATTTTTTTAATCTATCTGGTTGTGAGTTATACTTAAATATTCTGTTGATACCATTATTCTTTAGTATTTCTAATGCTTCATCTGAAATATTATAAGGAACAATAGCACCTTTAAACTCATCAATACCGACAGCTCTGTTAGGTTTGATTTCAAAATATTCAGAAGGAGCTTCAGCTAATTTTTTAAAAAACTTTTTTGTCATCTCAATAGTTTCTGGACTTGCGTTAGGGTAAAATTCTTTAAAAGATTGGTCGATAGAATATTTTTTATCTTTAAAAACATTAATAAAGTTATCTCCGTAAGTGTCCATGGATGCTCTTTCAGGATGTTCCTCTGCTAACTTTGTTATGATGTTGTCTAAATCAGTATATAACCCAGATTTAAATTCTGTCATTTCTGTATTTGTGATGAGTTTGTCTCTCGATGATTTTACTTCTTCAATATTTTTAAATTTACCTCTCATGGTAGAAGCTAAATTTCCAAGCGAGGATTCTCCAAAACCTTCTTCTTTTCCTGAGGCTGAACTCATATAATTAAGAACATTATCTAATGTATGGTCTTTATATTTAAGACGACCCATAGGAGTTCTTCCCACTAGAATTTTTTCTTGACCTTGAACACCTATCTTATTGGCTAAATTATTAGCCCATACTTTATATTCACTATCTAATTCTGGAGTAAAAACATCATCTACTGCTTTAGTATATTCAAATTTATTTTTATAATTTGTAAATTCTGGCAACAATCCTTTTTCTTTTAAAAAGGTCATTTCCAGCATGGTATTATCTAAATTACTAATACCTTTTTCGTTTATTTGGTTATATAAGTCTCCAGTATAAAATATGCGTTGGTCAGAGCCATCTTCAAATTTGTAATTACCTATTTCTTTAGCATCATATCGAATGTCATTTACGTTAAAAGTATCTGAAAAATATTTAATGATTTTATTCATTTCATCATCATTATAAATAGTTCTAACAGTTGGATATCTTTGGGTATAAGCGTCTCCCTTGTAAACAGGATTGTTACGAGAAGGGTTCATCATTGAAGGGTCACCAATTAAAGTAATATCTCCGAAATTTAATTCGTCTATATTCTCTTTAGCTATTGCTAAACTTGGTTTAGGCATCCCTCCTATTTTGTCATAATTAATTAATGCACCTTCTCCTGTATTGTGAATAACAAACATCCCCTCTCCATCAGGGTAACTGTTTTCATTTGGTTTGTCTAATAATAGTCCAGTTTGAGTAGGTTGTTCTTCGGCAGTTAAAATATAATCTGAAACTTTTGCATCTGGAGGAAGTGGTGTTATGTTACTGCCATCTACGGGTTCTGGTTCTGGAGTTGATAAAAGTCCTGACTCTTGTTGAACTTGTGTAAATCCAGTATCATCTACAGACACTCTTTCTTCTTTAGGAATAGGTGTAACAATTTTTCCTTTATTACTTAATTCTTCTTGCTGTTTTCTTAGTTTTTCTAATTCAGCTTCAGTCGGGCCAAGGTAAGCTCCATCTGGAGTATCTATATTACCCATTCTGTTAATTAAAAAAGTTGATGGACTAGAAAATAAATTCATTCCTTCTTCTAGTAAGTTAGTGTTACCCAGGATACCGGAGTTGATTGTTTCTTCAGTAGCTTTACCACCCAGGATACCACCAGTAACAAGTCCGGTGCTTTTTACAGGGTCTGATAATAAAGACCGAACACCAGCTATAGCTCTAGGCCCATACTGAACTGCTAATTTTCCAATATTAAATAAACTCATGATCCTTGTGTTTTAATCGGTGCTTCTAAACAAGCTAATTTATGTTGTGTTAAAGTGGTTTGGCGTAGCTCTAGGGCCACTGCATCAATGAACTCAATATCTCTATTGCATTCTTCTTTCGTCATATACTTACGAGCAAATGAGGTACAGTGAGGGTCGACATAGTTTTGGGTTAGATAAGTACATAGATATCCGACCAAAAAATAAACCTTAACCATCGCAACTCTTTAACCACTCCTTTAATTCTGATTTATAAAATATCTCGGTAATGCCGTTAGACATTCCGTTGACAATCGACTCTTCGTCTTTGTCTTTGAGTAAATAGATATAGTAGATCGCATGACAAAGTTCATGGAGAACCAGGTTCTTACTGTCGACATTATTTCGATCAACAATGTCTTTATCTAAATAAATTTGGTAGGGTGGTTTACTCAGAAAACACCCTTGCATTTCGCAAACATTGTAGGCTACATCATGATCGATGGGAGTTAAGTAAATTTTAAAATGTCCTATACTGACGTATTCAGGAAGAGATATTTTTTTCATTACATTCCTGGCATCGACAAATTGCACATTCGCACATACAACTCATTCCTTGATGACAGATACAGCCACAGCTTTCGCATTTGCTCATTACTTCTTTTTAGTTTTTTTCTTCTTATCTTTTTTCTTATTCTTTTTGCCGTTGATCTTGTTAGCAGTTTTCTTCATGCCTCTCATATCGTTTATTCTCCTTTGTAGTTCTTGTCTGTGTAAGACAGTTGCTTTGTAGTAATCCTTCTCCCAATGACTGTAGTAACCTACTCTCTTGAGTTTTTCGGATGCCTCTTCAAGATCTTGATAGCGTTGTATCAACACCATTGAAAATTCGTTTGCTGTTTTAAACTCGTGATCGTAAAGAAAATCGATATCTTCATCTCCAGTCTCTGGATGCGAGGCCATGAGATAAACATCTTTAGGCATATAAGCAAAATTCAAAGCTTCTATAGCTGATGATAATTCTGTTGCTGATAAAGATAAATCAGAACACCCAATGACTACGATACGATAGCGAGTTCGTTTTAATTTATTGGCCCAATCAACCACCAGGGGAATAAGTTGTTGAGCTTCATGAAGTTCTTCAATCTTAAAAGTATTTTGTATTCGACATTGTTGAGCATAAGGACAAGTTGGAAAGTTACCCAGGTGTTCATTAGGTTTTTCTATTACCTCTTTTGACCACCGGATAATATCGTCTTTAATACTAAGCAAATGTTTTTACATTAGTTGGTTTACCACCAACACCTTGTCTTTTGTTTCTCTTTCTTCTCACAGCTGACTTAATTTGTGCTGAAGTCATACTGTTTGCTTTTGATCTTGGAACACACTTGGGATATTTTCTTTTGGAGTTTTTAGTGGATGAGCGACCACAACTTGCAAAGCTTCCATCTTTTTTCTTCGATCCAATATCAACCCAGTCTTCCTTGAACCACTTGGTTAATCCTCCACTTGCTCTACTCATGCTTTTTGGGTTCGGTATTTGCCACCTCTTTTTTTATAAGTTTTTACCAACCAGGCATTCGCATAGGCACTAGGATAAACATCAAACTTTTTCTTTGCTTCGCTTTTTACTCGTGCATACAAAGCTCTATCTACGGGTACATTCTGAGAGGCCATTAACAGTTCCACATCTTTCTCGACCAATAATTAGCTGATAGTCGGTTATTCGTGCCTTTAATACCACCTGACCTGGCACAATAAGATTTTTTACGATCAGGATTATTCTTTTTGATAGACATTCCTTTTGCACCAAAGTTAACTTTCTTTACTCTTCCGGTGCTAGGGTCTTTGACGAATACTTTAAATTTTTTGACATCACCAGCCATGGGTTTGTTGAGGGTGACTTTTCTACCTTTATATTCTGCCATTACTTTTTACCCATGAATTTTGTTAGTGAACGTAATCCAAAGCTACTTGCGATAGCTCCATACATGGCAAATTGGAACCAGGATGGGGTTGCTGATAAGGCATTAAACCCTCTTTCGACATAAGGTTGAAATGGTGGAATAAAACATCCAGCAATAATCATGATAAATAAAATTGTCCAGGCTTCGTCTTTCCAACTATCTCCACTTTGTTCGATTGCTTTCAAGTCAAAATCAATTTCACCAGCTATTTGTTTTTCCATTAACTTAGTCTTTGCTTTAATCTCGGTAAGTTTGTTTTCAGCTTTTGCTTTTTTTGTTTCGACTACACCTTTAACAACATCACCGGCTACACCTAATAATGGTTTCACTAACATTCCCCACATTATATATCCCTCATTCTTTCTGCTAGTTCTTCACATCTATTTTTTGTTTGTTTTCTCCATCGACTGTCGAGCATTTGATAATGAGCTTCAACAAAGTCTGACTCCTGGAGAGCTTTAATCATCATCTTAAAATTTTGAACACCTTTATATCCAAGTTGATAAATCATCTCACATAAAATAGACATCATCTCTTCATTATCTGGTAAGTTATAAGTTTCACATAAAACCTCAGTTGAATCCCAGGCTTTATCAAAATCTTTATCAAAAATAGCTAACCAACCCTCTTCAGTTGTAGGAACTTCTTCACCTTCTAAAATTTTGTGACCCCATCCACCAGTCTGCCAGGACTCTGTCACTCCGTTATAAGTTAGGTTGTATGGCTCTAATTTATAACCTTCATGTTTTTTTATTGATTGTTTTGTTTTTTCTTTGATGTCCATTATTCACTTGCTATTTCTCCAGCTATACCCAGGTAGCCACAAGCATCCACATAATCATCAGGATTTACTTTGCCTATCTTGGTTCTAGCTATCTTTAATAGAGCCATCATGATTGCTACATCATGAGCAGTAAACTCCACGCCTTTATAGGCTGACCAGAGCTTGGCAATATTAATATGGTTCGTAGTCATGTCGCCATGTTGATCGTTACGATCATTATTGACGAGCTGTGATGCTATATTGAGGATGTCACTGTTCTTCATAGTTGGCCTGTCCACCTTCCTTTATTATCTAAAGGCATTGAATGGATACAGGGTTGGCAGTATCCGACATAACCAATACTAGCAATCGATATGATGGGCCTCTTAATAAAGTTTTTCGAGTACCTAAAATTCTCCGCCTTTGGGTTAATACTTGATCCAATACACATGGCAAAATTAAGTGCTGTTGGTGAAGACCAATAGGTTATTTCACTCTTCGTATGTTGATGCCCGGTTACAAGCGAACATCCAAGCTCTTTGGAGCTTTGAATTACACTAGACTTAAAATGATGTGTAAAGAAAACATTGTTTCCGTTTTTTAGCTTAACAATTAACTTGTCATGCCATTTCCATTTAGCTTTTATCTCAAACATTTTATTGAGATCTTTTAAAAAGCTTCTGGGGATACCAAAACTTTCTGCTTTACGAATAACCCGGATATCGTGGTTGCCATACAGAATATCCATCTTAGGAAAAAGATTTTCTAGTTTTTTAATTTCAATTTTAGCTTTTTCAACTTCTGTAGTGGGGTTATCTGTTTCACCAGAAATGGAATGAAAAGAGACACTAGAGAAATCTACGAGATCTCCAATATGAATGACTCTATTCCAGGTGGTTAAGCTCTTAATGGCCTTAATCCATTTCCAGTAGTCAGGGTGTTGAGCTGGAAAGTGAGTATCACTTAATAATAATATTTTCACCTTAATATGATGTTATTGATTTTTGAATTTTGTCGAAAAAGTTTTATGTACCTTACTCTCTCGCAAGGTTACAAAGGGTTAGTTAAAATAGAATGTCTTTAATAACAATAACTAGCTGAGTAAACAAAAGGAAACCCACTGACCATAGAACACGCTTAATAGATGCAATATCTGCTTCTATATGTTTAAGATGATTGGTTTCAATGATACGAATGCGTTCTGATATCACTGCTACTTGTTTATCCAAATTGTTTATTTTTTCAGCTTGTGTTGTCACTAGCTACTCCCCGTTTTAGTTTTTGATTATTTCTTTCTTGTTGTTCTAAGGCTTTAGCTAATTCTCGTTCTTTACGATGATCTGCTTTCAGCTTGTTAAAGGCAACTACCTCATCGACTGTAATGTTAATGAGTTTTTGATTAGACACTAATAACCGGTCATAAGCATTGCCTAGTTGCTCAGTTAAGAACTTAATAGTGATATCTTTTTCTTTTATATCTTCTCTGAGTTCTCTGTTTTCTTTCCTGAGTTCTCTTCTTTCGTTTTTAGTCTTATCTAGTTGGTCTTGTAGTTCTTTGTTTGTACTCATAGTAAATTATGAACATAAAATTAATTCGTAGTCTAATTGAACCCTTCAAAGGTTATATTAGGTTACAAATAAAGTAGAAATATTACTGCTTTGATTTAGCTATGCTTTTTATAAATTCTTTTCCTTGGATGACTTCAATCTCTGCTTCCACTTCTCCACAAACTATCTGAGCAGTTTGCATATTGCGTTCCATTATTCTTTTAGATTTTAAACACTCACTTAAAGATGGCTGGAGGGTATGTTCTATTAAAACACCCCCTGAGAATAAACATAACGCCATCACTACTTTAATCATTTAATGTCCATTCCCATTAGAAAATTGTATATCTCTTGTAGCATCTTTTAGTTTTTCTACATCTTTTTGAAGTTTTTCTAATTGGCTTTCCATGTGTTCAAGCATTACTTGAGTATGTAAATTCTCATCTAAAATAGATTGATGTTTTTCTACTTGTTCTGCTAAGAACTCTAGTAACATGAATTGTTCGTCATCGGCTGGAAGGTTGCCCATTAAACCTCTCGGCCATTTAATTCTAAATTCAGTGTTTAGCTCTAGGTCTTTTTCCATTAACTCTAGCCTGGTGCTATGTTGATTGAGCGTTTCCATGATGCCAAAATAGGCATAAACTCCGACAGCTACCCCAACTATAATCGATAGCATATTTCGAATAGGCATCGAAATCGAGGTATCGTCAGACAATTTCATGAAAGTTATTTATAATTAGGGTTTAGGATTATCTGCTTTGACTTCTGCTATCTTATCTTTCCAAGTAGTCGTGCCATTGACACTATCCCAGTATTGCATATCTAACTGGTCTTGTAAGGAAGGATAAGCACTGGCTCTATCTCTTTGATACTGATTGTTGTCATACTCAGTCTGGAGTAAGGCTTTTTCAGCACTGACTTCTGACCATGTATAAGGCTTCGTATCAGAGAAGATAGCAGTACCATTAGCATCTGCACCTGAAACAAAATCAACACCACTGTTGTATTCTGCTTCATTGGTTGGCTCACCTCTTACAACAAACTCATGGCTATTGCCACCCTTTTTGTTGAGAGATTGTATTGCTGTTGCTATGTCTGTCATTGTTTTCTCCTTTTAAATTTCATTATGCTAGTACCTCTATTAGTGTAAGTGTTGATGTTGAAGAGGCAAGAGCAATAGTATTTTCATTTGGTATATTTATATAAAATGTTCTTCCGTCATATCCGCCACAGTTTACTGTGTATGTTTGTTGGCTTGAACTGTTTGGACTATCTAAAAATTCTTGTGTGTGAACTCCACTAAATTGAATTGACGCATTATCACTAAAACCA
>Ga0129345_1000050_pt1 | contig 34608 bp, 15 predicted proteins | sample CPBDNA_FD_94425 | JGI IMG/M metagenome (GOLD analysis project Ga0129345, IMG submission 94425) | Freshwater to marine salinity gradient microbial communities from Chesapeake Bay, USA - CPBay_Sum_20_0.8_DNA | ecosystem: Environmental > Aquatic > Marine > Coastal | place: USA: Chesapeake Bay...
ACAAATACTGTGCAGCAATATCTGCTAATACTTCTTCAGATTTATTGCCCCAGTTATCAGCACCGACTTTGCGGCACTTAGATAATGCTCCTGATGCATATGCACTTGGCCATACACTATAACTAGATTTTACCTTTTTGTAGCAAGCATCTTTTTCACCTGCTGCTTCATCAACTTCTTTCTCTTCACCGTGGCACTCACATTCACATCCTTTACCACACTTACCAGCACATTTGGGACAACCCATTTCTTTCTCTTCCTTAGTCACCTTAAACAAAGGTGAATTGATAGGAGCAAATTGACTTGGAAGATCGTTTCTTACTACACTAAGAACTTTACCGCCAGGATATACCTTTTCAATTTCTAGTTGTGCTTCCTTTTTAGTTGGCATCTTTGCCTGGGGGAAGAACATTCTGATGTGGTAAGACTTACCTCTCCACATCACAACAACTGCCATAATATGACCAAATTCTGATGGAAGTCTTACTGCCTCACCAAGTTCCGATTTCACCTTAGCAAGACGCTCTGCTCCAGTTTTTCCCTGGAACTGAGTTCCACTAGTCTTACCTCTACGGACATCTTTCTTGTCCTTATTCATCTCATCTCTTTCTCTATGTGCTGCTCTTCTTGCAACATTTCCAGTGTGAGAACTTACATTCCTACCAACACGAAGTTCTGCACCTGCATAACCCTGTCTTGCAGTTCTAACTTTTGCTTTTTCTTTGTCAGTTAATCCAGCATCTACTTTTGCTTCTTGCATTTCGGTCTCCTCTTTGTTAGTATATCCTGCTGCAGCATCAGTGTTATGCTCAGTATCAGTAATTTTTGCTTGAACCCATGCAGGAATGTTCTTCTCTTTAGTTCCTAATTTCTTTTTAAGATCCTTAATATTCTTTGCAGATTTATCAAGTTGTGCTTGTGCCATTGATACTTCATGATCTTTTTCTTCACCAACAGGAACACAGTTGGGAACCATCTTTTTACCTTTTTTCTTAAGACCCTTTTGGGTATAACCCTTCCAACACTTCTCAGCAATCTCTTCTGGTTTGATGAGGTCAACTACTTCCATAAACTTATTACCAAAAGCATCTTCAATAGAAAGTCCTTCACCAAAATCACCACCTTTACCATCAGTGTTTCCACCATGTTGAGTGGGAGTATCAATTCCAACTTCCTCTGGTTCTTTATCTCCGCCACTAAACCTAGCGGTCATTTTTAAACCATCAGGAATCTTCTTACACTTTTTATCTGTGTAGCAGTAGTACATGCCTTTGCCACACTTTTGCTCACCAAGAATGATATCAACTATTTTAAGACCAGGAACAACTTCTTCATTGGGATTCATTCCCTTTTTGATTGATCCTTTTGGTAAAGATGGACCAGTTGTTTTGCTAAGTGCTGCCGTTCTTTCTCCTTCAGTAGCACCGCCCTTTACAAGGTTTCTTACCTTTGCAGCACGAGCGTCTTTTCTTAATTTTTGGGGATCTATATCGAAACTAGGCATCTCTAGAAAACACTTTTTTTCTATTTATCTTCCTTTAGGTTTTTAGATTGTGCCTTAATCATTTTGGATAACTCAGCAGTAGATCCAAAAAACATCGCATTATTTGTTACGTTAGTTGGTCCTTTCTGATCAGCATCTAATTCTTTTAATTTTTTCTGAAGATCAATTAATTTATCAGTTGCATCTGCAACATTTTTAATTAACTGACCAACAACCTCATATTGTCTTGGTTGCCCACCATCTTGTGCAAGTTCCAAAGCACAATCAAGTGCTTCTTGACCTTTCTCAATAATTGAATATAGATTGCCTCTTGTATATTCGTAATCTTTGGTTACGTCTTCTTTATCTGATGGTTTTTTTATTTGCTTTTTTTCTGGTTCTTTCCTTACAATCTCTGCCTCAACATCAAAGGCATCATTTAAATCGCTAAATTTGTCTGGCATATTTGTCACCCACTAAATCCAAAATCATCACCTGCTTGAATAGAATCATTATCAGCAGCAGTTATTAGAAGAACACCTGCACCACCAACGTGCTCGTTTGCCCTTGTATTATACATTCCTCTAGTTACTGTTAAATCATTATTTGTTTTAGATTTTACATATAATGTTTCATCATCTATCGTTATGTAAGATCTGACAGGAATGTTTGTGGAATCATTGACTGCAATAACAGTGTCTTTATCACTAATATCAACATCTAGATTAGTAATAACATTTCCATTGTATGCCTTTGTTGCTGTTGGAGATTTGTAAATAAGATCTCTCTTTGCTTCTGGACTTGGATCTCCTCCAGCAAGTCCAACAGAAACTCTGGTAATAACATCTTTGCTTGCTTCTGGAACTGGACCAAACAAGAATGTTTTGGCAGTAAATTTTAATGTGTAGAGTAAAACTCTTCTACTAGTATAATCACCATCATAATTATCCTCAAAAGACACACTTTCAAGAGTGATTGGAATATCTCTTTTCTCTCCTATTGATTCAACCAGATCTATGGATAAATTAAAATTAGGTTGGAAATATGGCAGTATCTGTTCTACAATTTGTAGTGCATCATCATTTAAAAGTGCCATAATAGACAGTTCAAAACTCATATTATATGGAACAGGAAAATACATCTTTTTGATGTCTGTTCTATCATCTTTAGATACTACAGCATATGCTTGAGTTGATGCCAGTTTTCTACTAGTATCATAAGACACACCAGTAAATTCAAATGACATTCTTGGTAAACTGATTTGAACTGGTTTATTCAAATCTGGTTGCTGCTCAAGACGTGCCAAAAACTTTTGAGTGGGACCATATGCAAGAGGAACTTTAATGATTTCTCCACCATCTCTTTTGATGGTTACTCCATTAAAGAGTGTTCCAAATCCAATTACGGTTCGTCTAAAAATCTGGTGATAAAAATGATCAAACATAGTGTAACTCCTTAGGGGATACCAAATGGATTAGATTCGCTAAAGTCAAGTATTTGATCTGCTTCTAATTCAATAGTATCGTTTTGTGCAAACTTATCTTCTGGCACATTAAATGTATTTATGTTTATTGTTGCATACTCTGCACCACTCGATTGACCAGCAATAACTTCACCAGGCAAGAATTCTCCTATAATATCTCCTAACTTGAGAACCTGAGTCACTGCATTCCAGGATTTAACTCTTGCTGTTGCACTACTTGCTGCCCCAACAACATCTTCATTTGGTATGTAAGTTCCATATCCAACAGTTTGTTGTGGCGCAGAAATGATTATCTGAGGAACCCCTTCATAATATCCACCAGCATCTTCTATAATCAATTCTGTCAATGTACCAAGTCCAGATATTCTTGCTTTTATTCTTGCATCAATCGTTGTACTTCCAATTCCTGGTTTTACAACAGTAACAGTTGGTATACCGATATAACCACTACCAGCACTTGTTATGGTTACAATACCAATGGCACTATCTGAAATATTTGCTGTTGCATATGCTCCGCTTCCACCACCGCCATGGAAAGTCACTCTAGGTGCAGATGTATATCCATAACCAGGATCTGCGATATCAACTCTCTGTACTCTTAGTTTATCGGGACTTGTTTCGCAAAGATCAATTATTCCACCAATCATTGATGCGATTCCAACCGCAGTCAATCCACCAGAAGGAGCAGATGTAATTGCTACCCTTGGTGCTTCATCATAACCAGAACCTCTTCTAGATACGACAATATTTCTTACAACACCATCTCTGAGACTTGTAATTGCAGTTGCGGTTGAACCCACCCCAACCATACTAAATGTTTGAATGTAACCTTCATCTATTACATTATCATCGATTTCTGAGATTCCAGTATCAATCTCTTCATCATTATATGCAAATAACTCACATCTTAATTCATAGACATAATTTTTTTGAAGTTGCCAAAAAGGTTTTTCGTGCTCAACGTACTTGATCTCAAATAATCTATCTCCCAGTGGGAAGTAGATTAAGTCTCCTTCTTTTGGTCTATTTGTTAGTTTTGTTTTGTTTATCGTTGCTATTTGAGACTCAACTACACTCTCATATCTTTCTTTAGATATGACTAGTGTTAAGTCATCAATCTCTTGCACTCCAAATTTAGATAAAAGTGTCCCTGCTCCACTAAATCCATCATAGGTATCAATATATGCTTCTAATGGAACGGCAGCAGTAAATTCCGATCTGGACACTTCTTCCATGATCGTTTTTTCATTTACATAAACTCTGGGAATGTAATATATTTCAACTCCGAACATTTTTAAATGTTCGTTTACTAAATCTTGAACCAGATTCTGTTCACCAGAAGATCCGTGTAAGAAAAAAGGATTGAGTGCCATATTACTATCCGATCATGTCTAACGGTGGAAGTTCATATGTTGAGGACATCTTATCAATAAGGGCATTGAGTTCATTTACCCCATCATCATAAATTTGTCTTCCATTTAATTCAGTACCACCAGGGAGTTTTACTCCTTGGAATTTAATTAAGTTTTGTCCCCATTGCTTTTTAAGTGCAGCAGTAACGTACTTCTTCAAGAAAGAATCGCTCCATACTCTTGGCGAATCCGCAGGATCAATCAGTCTATAGCAATCAATAATTAAAAATTGACCAGGAGTTACTGACCCCCAATCCATATCCATATAAAGTCTGTCTTGCCTTTGATTAAATCTTATTTGTTTTTCTGTAGTTAATAGAAAGTCAATATCAGATAAGTATCTCTTAACCATCGAATACGTTAAGAGTTCTGTTGATCCCCAGTAATAGACATCATTTAGAAACAACTGGTATTTTATATTGAACATACCACTTGAGAGACTACTCGATCCCTCAAATGCAAATACTTTATTGATACCTAAAATTTGAGGAGGAATTTGAATAAAGTTGTTAGATTCAAAGAAGTTAAATGTTGTTGGCGTTCCTGCAATATTTGCTGTAGCAGATGTTGTGGCAATTCCTACTCCACCTGCTGTTGCTCTTGCTCTGTCAATATCTTCTTGAGTAACCTCATACTTTAAGTACGTTTGTATAACACCATCAAAATGTCTCTCATAAAAATATTGAAGTGAGTCATCAATAATATCTTCAACTTGTTCATCAGCAACATTAATCTCCAAAACAGGAGCACCTAGTTGCCTTTTAGCATAATCGATTAATTGTTGCCTAGATGTTGGTGTTGCCATGTTACTGATCCTTCTCTATTAGTTGCCTCAAGAGATCTTTAATTTCGCCAATATCATTTTCTAATTTATCAATTCGATCTCGCTCCCTACTTTTTGCACGCTTCAAATTTTTGTATGAGTCATACCCATTTTTGTCGAGATTCACAATAGCATTACTACGTGAATCTCTGACCAAATAACTATGACCTTCTACTTTGAAATATCTATTATCCATATTATGCAAGTGCAATTACTCTAAGGTCTTTAAATCTAGGTGGATATGCTTGGTTTGTTGATGTTCCAACAATCTTAATTGTAAAGTATCTAAATTCTGGTAAATTATCGATACTAAACTCATAATCTCTGAATGGGAGATTTGCACTATCTGATGCTAAGATGTCTGTCTTTGGAACTCTCTTATTGGGCAGTCCATTAGAAGCAGCAAAATCTATAATTCTGCCTGCTGTATCAATGTTGTTGTAACCTGGGAATGGATAATATAATGGGTTATTCTCTGGTTCATTGCTAATAGAGTAGAACACTCTAATATCATTAAATGTATTTACATAACCAGATAAGAGAACTTTAATGGATGTCGCAGCATTTTCTAATTCAACTGGTTTGTTTGCATAGATGAATGCTGTTGGATCTTCGTTTAATGTAGATGTTCTTGGATCATTTGCATAATCAGTAATTGGAGAATTCACTCTGTTGGTAATAAGAACCATACCAACCCTATCCAAGTCAATAACAGGAGATACTGCTGAGTTTGCAGTTGATAGTGTGAACGTTACTTCCATTGACTTATTGCCAGGAAGGTTGTCAAGTTGCTCAAGTTCATTGACTCTTGAGGCAATCATTCTGGGTTCTGGGAGATATGTATCTTCCGTCAGATTGATTGGAGTTGCTTCTGTTTCCTGGAATGAAATCTCATTGCCATCAACACTTGTTGCAGTAATACCCTTGAGTGTCGCAGTGGTCTGTGTTCCTGGCAGGTTTAATGCCTGGACAATTGGACGAACTGCTTCATACTGAATATTCTGCGTTGCGTGAATTCTATCGCCACCACTTGATTTGGATATTGTTTGATAGAGTTTTGCAAATCCGCTTCCAGTATTTCTATTAACACCATTTGCTGCTGTATTAATTCTAATATAGTAATAATCAAGACCAATTCCTCTAGAAACCAGAGAATCTTGTAAGTAGTGATTTGTATTAATACGTCTCAATGATATTCCATTGTTTTCATACTTTTGAAGTCTGGTGTTTGATTGGTATGTAAATGTTCTTGTGTTATCTACACCCCTAGTAATACCAGTTAGTTGACCATTGGCAACTCCAGTGTAAGCGATGATTTCATCATCAATACGTACATAACCAGGATTTGTTGCTCCAACAGATACATTTTCAAAAGTTGCAAATCCTGCAGTACTTGCGATACTGATCGCAGTAGAATCTGAGTTTGTATACTCTGTAGTAAGAGTTGTTGGTTTAGAATCGCCACCTACATCAGATATCTTAACAATATTAATGGTCGAGTGCATACCATGGTTCTTATGGTTAACCTTAATGTGCAATCCATCTTCAGCGACTGATGCTAATTCAAAGTCATCGATAATAGCATTTCCACCAGCAACTAATGTCATAGTTGTAATACCAGTGGTTGGACTAATGTACTGTAAAGGTTTAGATGCATTCAATTCAAAATCGCCTTGGACATTATCGAGGATTAATTCATTAATTCCAGTAATTGCTGGCAGAGAAAGTTGTAAGTTTCTTCCCAATTGGTCATTACCAATTGTATCTACAGTGAATACGTCACCAACTTGATAACCAGATCCTCCATTATTAATTGTTGCTGCAATTGCAACTCCATTCGTAGCACCAGCAGATCCGATTGTAATATCTGCAGTAGCATTTCTACCTGTTCCAGAGAATGTTACGAGAGGAACATTTGTAAAGGTAAACTGATTTCCATCAGATGGAGTATATCCAATACCAGCATTTACAATTGTTAATGCTCCAGTTGCAGATCCACCTGCACCAACATAGTCACCTCTAGCGGAGGTATTTTGTTGGACAATGGTGTTACCCTCAACAAAGGGACTGGTGTTAATAATATCATTAGCAGTTACAATTAATTTTCTGGAGTTAAATTCCAGAGCGTCCTTACGTAAAGTTGCAATCTGCTGGTTTCCTTTATTCAACTCTGGGTTGAAGAAGGATACTGTTGCAGAGTCTCCAAACTTTGCAGTATAAAGATTGAACTTAAGATCTTCATATTGGCTTGCAGTCCAAGTAGCACCATTTTGAGACTTAAACAGAGAACCAAGAACTGGTTGTGCGGACACAACTACTTGTCTAGATTCTGGTTGAAGAAGCGTACTAATATCAACTTCACCCATTCTAGAGATCCATACTGTATACTCGTTTGATTGTGACAACAGAACGATCGCATGATCTGTGTTGCCATTTAAGTATACTGGTGCAGGGAATGTAACTTTTGTTGGAATAGATGCATCAAAGGTTTCGATAACATCCTTGGAGTCCAGAATAACCTCACCAAAAGGATATACTTGTGCAGATGGTACACCCGCAATCATTGGTCTCAGTTGGACCGTTACTGGGAGCAGAGGATCTCTTGTTCTGAAGTAAACATCAACCTCCGTTACAAACGCACCTGGATTATCAGTAATCGTAAATGATTGTGCTAATGGATCCTTACCACGAGGCGCTGGACGCGGTGGCGGTGGTGGTGGTGGCGGTGGTGGGGGAGGCAGAGGAGTTACTGTAGTGCTTGTACTATTAGTTACAAGAGTAGTCACCTGTACATCTGTTGCTGGTCTTGTCTCACTCGCAGAAACAACTTCAAATCTTGGTTTTCTAGTAGATCTAATTGTTTCTTGTACATTACTTAATGTACCAGATGCAAAGTATGCACTTTCTCCACTTGATGACGTTAAACCACCAACTGCACTATTGGTTGAGTTACTGGTAAGTCTAAAGATTTTTGTACCTACTTCAAATGATGGATTAGATGGAACATTTGGATCTGGAATAAAGAATGTTCCAATAACAGTACCAACATTATCGGAAACTAACTTGACATCAATGACTTCTGCTTCAGCAGTTACACCTCTAAGGCGCATACCTGTTCTAATATATCCAACAAATGCAGATTGGTTACTTTCTGATAAAGTTCTTGTATCTACATTCAGAATAATTGAAGAACTAGAATAGTTTTGTGGAACGGTGTAGTTTTCATCATATGGACTTGTAGTAAATACGTCAGTTGGATTGTCAATTGGACCATATTTGTGGTTAGATTGTGCAACCTTAAATGATATTGTTGGTGAGGAAGCTCCAGTTACAGGTGTAGAACTAGTTGGCATAGAACCTGTTATAGTTTCACCTACACTGAATGATCCACTAATCATTCTAATTTCAATTAATTTTGGAACTATAAATCCATTTACATCTTCACCATCAAAGAATCCATATACTCTTGTGCGGGGTTTGAACTTTCTTCCAGTAAATTCAATATTTCGTGATCTCATAAATGCGATCACATCAGTACTTACTACTCTATCACCTTCATTAATGGTCTCAGTCTGTTCGGAAAGTCTTAATTGATCTCCTGCTCTCGTTTCTGTACCTGTTTGTGTAGTGGTTGTGGTTGTAGTAGTCTCTAATTGACTGGTTGTTACAAGAGCACTGCCATTATTTGAAGTAGAAGTTGAAGTTACAACAGTACTACTGGTTGAAGTACTACTTGAACCAGTCCAAGTAGCAGCCCATGCTCCCCAACGAACTGGTCCAAGACCTGTTTGAGGATCATAACCATCAAACTCAAGTTGCAATCTAGTTTGAGTGTAATCATCAACCTCTATTTGTTGAGGTGCTAATCTTACCTGATCAATCCAGATATCGGAGGATGGGAATAACTCAATATTACCATTATATACAGTAACAAGATATGGAACAACGTTTTCAATTCTAGTTGCAAAAGGTTGTTCAATTTCTAAACCAGAAACATAATCAATAGTAAGAAGTTGACCAGTTCTTCTAAAGTTTGATCCAACAAGGTCTGTGGCAAACGCTGGGCTTATGTTTTGATTTGCGGTTGTTCCAATACCAATCAGAGACTTTGATCCAACTAAGAGGTCAACTTGAGTTGTAAAGTGTGATGGACGTAATTCTGAATTAATTGGGTCAATACTATTAGTAATCTTTCCTGCTTTTAGTTGATTTCTAGTAGTTGTAAAATTATCGACAAATATACCAGATTTAAATCTAGTCAGTCCACTATCATCTGGAACAATTAGTGCTTCTGTTTTTGCTTCAAGTAAAGACAGTGCTGTATAGTACTCAAGGTTTTTAATTCTATCTTCAAGAAGTGCAATATCTTGCATTCTATATCTTTTATGCGATTTTAAAGATATAGAAACGTTGTTTGCATTACATAGATACGGTGGTAATTTAATGGTAGCAACTTCTAATGCATTATCAATTGCAAGCGGAGGAAGTGGTGATTCTGATGGAACACCTTTAATCAGTTGGAAACCGCCATCTGGATTAAAATAAAGTTTATCAATTCTTGGTAGATAATGTGAATATGTAAGGGTAATTGACTCATCTGATGCTAAAATGTTTTTAGCAGAGTTTGTTGCATCAGAAAAACTACGGGAATCAAATTCAAAAGGTGATTTTAAAGTTGAGTTTGGATCAAACCTGCGAACTCTAGGTCTAATATCAAGAACGTCAGTAAGTCTAACTTTATTCTTAATAAAGGGAAGATCACAATAATTAAATTGATCATAAGATGATACTGTAGTAATATCACCTTCGGTGGAATCCGAGTATTCTGCAGATTCAAATATAACTCTTAATTTACCTCTAGGGTCTTTTGTATTTGGTTTTCTTACCAATCTCGAATAATCTACAATAGTTTCTCTTTGACCAGCATCTAAAAGATACCTACTGAGAATATTGTCATCTCCTGGTGTAAAATCGCTTATGGTTCCAGTGATTCCTGTTGTTTGACTGATAATAGACTCATTAATTTCAAAACTAATATCGTTCAAATAAACGAATGCAATTTTAGATGAATTTGGTCTTTCTATAAAGAGACCAATTGCACCACTATTCTTACCTACAATTTCTTCTCCGATGATGAAATCATCTGTTTTTCCAGAAGGTCCATTTAAATTAAATAATGTGATTTGTGGAAGAACGGGGTCATTTAAATCATCGGATTCAAAAACACCATATACCTTTACAACATCTGGTTCAAGTAAGCAAATTTCTCTATCTTGAACTCTGAGTCCATATCCATACGCACCATAGGTTAATCCATCATTTAATGTAGTAGATCCAATACCAGAAGAGGATAACTTGGATTTGTTTACAATAATTGAATTAGTTTTATTTGAATTTTTTACTTTATTTACTACTGAGGTCTTTTCAAGGGTTGTAATAAGTCTTGCTGAACCAGATACAGAAAGTCCAAAAATTCTTAACTCTCTATTACCATTACTAAATCTGAACTTGTCTTGAGTAAGTTCTTCAAATCCACCTTGACTATTAACTAAAACATATCTCTCTTCATCAAAGGGTAAGAATGTCTCATTCTCTCCCGCTTGAATTGTATTGGTAGCGTTTGCAGTAATAGTTACATTAAATTCTTTTCTAATACTCAGTTTGGATTGAGTTATATCTACGCTAGAAATAAATTCTTTGGGTAGGGGAGTGTAAAGTGTATTGTCTGATGATGATTGGAACCTTGCTCTTGCAATTGCAAAGTCTGAGGCATTGATGGTTGTTGTTGGAAGACCACCATCATTAATATTCGCAACTGTAGTAATCCCAACAATAGTAATATTGTAATCGTCAATAACGCTTGTAACTTTTGCATATGTTTTTACATTAGTTGTTCCTAGTTGACTATTAGTAAATGAAACTAAATCTCCAGGTTTAATAGTATTTGGAAATTCTATATCTACAGAAGTTACAGTAGATATTCCAGGTGCAGAACCACTTTTTGGAGAAATTACTACAGATGGAAATCTAACAGCAGGATAAACTTTAGTGTCTGCATTAAATGTTTGTCCTGCACCAACAGAACTGTAAAGTGACTTAACATCATTTACACTAAATGTTGTTACTGCAGTAGATATTCTGCCATTGTCAATACCGTTGAATACTAATTTTTCTCCTTTTAAAAAGGTTCCTTTTGTATTATATGCAGTTACAATTCCAATAGATGTGTCAAATCTTAGGTGAGCAGTTGCTCCACTAGATTTACCCTCAATAAATGTAGGTACAGTAAGACTTACTGATTGGTTCAAAGTCATTTCAGTATATGGTTGAATATCATACAATGTGATATCCCACTCATTTAAGTCACCAACAACTGATGAGTATGATCCAGACTCTAAGGCATAATCATATACTCTAGCAACTCCAATCTCCTTTCCAGAAGCAGTTGTGCTCGTAAGACCTATTCTAGAGTCTCGAAGACTTATTATTGAAGATGTGCTAAATCCAATTCTTGGAGCACCTACTACTCTATTGAGAGTTAATGTAGGACCAGTGAAGTAGTTAACTCCTTGATTTACTAATGTTTTTGTAGTTCTTGTTTTGGGGAAGTCTAAGTATTGGACAGTACGTGAATCGACTTCAAATCCTTTAATAAATGCCTTTCCTGGTGAAATCTTGTATGTTCCAAGATCTTCACTGGGAACATTATTATTGTATGTTAATTGATCTTTACTAAAAACTCCATTATTTCCTTTTCTATCATTAAGAGATTCTTTAGCATGAATAGAAAATGGTGTTACATAAAAATCTCCAGATTGATCATATGTTCTTCTTGCAAGTTCATTTGCAAGTTGATTATATTCTGGTCTATCTTCAATGTGCTGAACAAAACCATTTCTGATTATCATCAACTCAACAAAATTTTCATTTTTTGTTGACTCTAATGGTCTTTTAGCAAGTACTGCAGATATTTTTAATCTATCTGCTCCAGGTGCCGCATAGTTATTAAACCCCTTTGCGTTATCTGTAAGAGTACTGTCTTTTCCAGCAGATACGACTTCCTCATAAATCTCTAGTCCAACTCTATATGATGGTGTTGGACTATGAGCATCAAGGACTAAAGTCTGTCCTGGAACTTTTACAAATGTTCCTCTTAAAAAGTAAACACCTTCTGACAAGAATATTGCAGAACCATTTGAAATAGCATTAACAGGAGCAGTATTTGCAAAAGCTTGTCCTGCCTGAAAGTTAATGATAGATGTAGATAAGTTCTCTTCTAAGATAAGTGGTTCGTTATCATCAAATACCTCTTTACCATCATTACCAGAACCAACATAATTTACAAAGAAAGTATAGAATCCTCTTTCGGATACTTGAACTCCTTCGTAAAATACAATTTTTGCTCTTACGTTTGATCGTTGACCCCTTACAAAAATATTGACAAGATCATCCGCATAGTTTTCAACCGCGATTCCAAGATATTCTGGTTCAACTTCTACAGCAAACAAAGAGTTGTTGTAGTTGATTTGACCAGGAATAACAACAGAACCTTCTTTAAAAAGGTGTGTTCCTACCTGCTCAATTTGATCTTGTAATGTTGATTGTAATGTTGTTAATTCTCTTGCCTGAACTGGAAGTCCAGGTTTGAATAATACTTTATAATAATTTTTTTTCGGATCAAAGTCGTCAAAATAAGGTGATACGTTGAGATTAGTTTCTTGTGGCATAATCCTTTAAAATTGCAAAATAACTTTGATATCTTCTCTTTGATTTACTGACCTAGTAATAGATGGTCTATTATCAACATAAAGAATGGTTCCAGAATATTTTTCTACTTCTGGATCCGCTACACCCTTAATAAATGTTTGTCCTAGGTAGTATGTCTTATTATTTATGACGGTACTTATACCTGGATTTGTATCAGTACCAAATCCCTGATCTATGTATAAGTCCTTACTACCACCAACAACTTTTAAAGAACCACCTGTCAGTGTGTCTGCTGTAAAGGGATTCAATTGGAATCCATAGGTTGCAAAAGACTTTTGTGTCCCATCAGTATTAAATCCAACAAGAGATCTGTCTTGCCAATAACGTAAAACACCAGTTTGTGCATCATAAGCAACCACTCTTCCAACAGCAGTAACACCTGTTCCCACAGTTTGAGTAATTACCGCATTTTGCTCAAATGTTGTTGACCGATAATCATCTTCATTTGGCGATATTCCCTTTAGAACCAATCCCCTCAAAGTACTTAGTCTATCTTCAGTAAGAATGGTATTCGATTGGTATCCTCTTGGGTCTTCAACAATTCCAATTCTAGCAACAGCAGTTCCAGTAACAAAGTCTGGATTTTGCTCATCGTTCTCAATTCTGGAATAGATTAGAACGTTTGTAGATCCAAGTTCGGAGTAAATGTCTGCACCATGCCCACCAGGAGGTGGAATAACCACATCAAAAATAGGTGTATTTGATCCCGTTGGAACATTACCACCAATTAAATCTACAGTACCATAAGTATATCCACTACCACCATTTGATATCGTAATTGATTCAACTTTAGAATCATTGTTTATGACAATAGTGCATTCTGCATCCGAACCATCTCCTTTAATAGGAACCTTTGAATATGTTATATTTGGAGGACCAACTAAAAATCCTCTATCTCTAATAGTAACTGTTTTTAGTTGACCACTAGTGGAAGCATTATTTCTTACTGTTTGATAGTCTGAATTAGTTTCCCAATCTACAGGAACAGGAATAAAATTCAGAGAGTCAAATTTGATAACATCACTAGGACTAATGGTATAAAGATACTTCCAGATATAACCGTCTCCACTAGTACCTGCTGCCCTTGGTTCTAAATCTGTGAATTTGGGTTCATCAAGAGAAGGTCTTCCATTAGGGTTTTCTGGGTCAATTCCATTATTAAGGCAAATATAAACCCTAAATTCACTATTTACAACATAATAGTTTGATGCGTATAAACTTGTTTTGTTTGATGGTTTCGACAAGTTATTTCTATTAACATCATGGCGATACATATCATAGATTGTAGCTGATGCCCAGGATACTTTTCTTACAACTGGACGAACATCATCGGCAGCAATTTTTTTCAACGCAATCATAGTATCCCAATATGTATTGGAATCGTCAAAACAATCTCTTGGGGAAGGTGGACTGACATTCCAGTTACCAGTTACTTCTGTGGCATTTGGTAAACCGATAAAAGTATAGTATGATTTATTTGGGTCCCTAATCTTTTCGATAAAGGACCTGGCATTTTTAACTCTCAATAAGTCAGTTATAATAGCAGCCATTTCGGAAACAAACTTTTTCTATGATCTATTTATTAGTTGAGATAACCAAGATATTTAAGTGGATTTTTCCTTCTTATTGTTGGGTTTGTTAATATACCCACCTGTGATGTTCCATGTACCGCTGTCCAAGACTTATTGCCAGTTCTAACTGGAAGTCCTACCTTACCCCAAGTATATTCACCATAGTATGCAGTTGTTGCAAGTCCAACAACATTATTAGATCCAGCACTTTGTAAAGCAACCACAACTGTTGTCACTGTAGTTCCAAATCCAACTGTACTTGCTAATCCAGTTATTCCTGCGGGAATAATCGAATCCTTCATGTACCAATCAATACATTCATACATCATATCTGCATTAATTGTAGAAATTCCGATTGCAGAACCATCCGCACTTAATGATGTTTGTGCTGCGCTGACAAAGTTAGTTCTGGTTAAGTTAAACAAATCGCCAGTAGTAATTCCTGACATAGTTATTGACAGACTCTCTCTAATTTCAGAGTCAAAGGGAATAAACAAGTCAAGCGTAACTCCAATACTTGTTCCTGCACCTATAGTAGTCGTTCCAACCCCAACTACTATTCCATAATCACCCTGATAAGTCACAAATTGACACTCCTCAGGACCTCTCTTTGGTGGTGCAATAAGCACTTCTGGTGGTTCGATGTCAAGAACTGTAAATTTAATTGGAGCGGCAAGTGCCCACTTTCTTGATGTAGTTGCAAGACCAACATTATCATAAGTATCAACAAATAATGTATCTCCTTGTTGATAATTGGTGCCACCTTCAAGAACAGTGAATGAAGCAACATTAAAATTCAATGTACTAATTTCAATGTCAGCAACTGCACCATATCCAATACCAGATTCTGTTTTGAGTCTTGCGGACCTAAAGAAGTTAGTTTGAGTATCTACTGGAGGGAATCCAGATCCTTGTTGTTTAAGAGTCATGGACTTCAGTGGTCCATAATAATAGTTTGTTCCTCCAGCACTTACAGTAGCAGTTGCTATTGATCCCCCAGCACCTATGGTTACTCCAGCAATTGCTTGTGTTCCATCTCCATATGGTTTTTGAATGGTGACTTCTGGAGCAGAGGTATATCCATAACCAGGATTAGTAATTAGTATGTTGGATATTGATCCACCAGCACCAATTACTGCTTCTGCAGTTGCTGTTACAAGATCTTCTCCAGAGACAATCTCAATTATACTTCTGTCTTGTACCGATATTCCCTCAAATGGATCATCAAATAGTGGTCTAATAGAATAAACATATACAGAACTATCCGCTATTCCAATATTTGATATGATATTGGTTAATGGATTGATAATTGGTTCATAATAAACTCTGTCTTTACCGATAAAATTATTGTCAATGATCTTGTCTACAGTTTGTTTTGACCATGAAAGTGGTCTCTCAAAGAGTTCATTAAGGGTTACACCTTGACCAGCATAGTTATTTGTAATAACTTTATCTGCTGCTTTAATATCCATTACAAGTCTTGGATCTTGTGTGAATGTTGTATCATCATTACTGTAGAGTTGAACTTCATCGCCAATTTCAACTGAAGGGAGAACATCAACAGTACGAACGTCAATTGATTGAGTACCAGTGTACATGAAGATTTTAGCTTTATCTCCTGTTGTACTAAATCCACTTATTCCACCTTTTGGTGCTTCAGTAAATCTTAAAGTACTACCTCCATTAAATTGATAACCTTCTCCAGGAGTTTGGAGAATATCATTTACAAATACAAGTAAGTTTGATTGTAAATTAATACCAGAGTTTGCTTTTGCAAAGAATGAAATACTCTCACCATTAACTGATAATGGGAACAATCTTCTCTGTCCATTAAAGAACGGATCAATTTCATCAAGAACAATAAATTCTCCAACGTTCCATCCAGAGAACTTAGACTGGAATGTTCTGTCTACTGTTAACTCAAATGGTCTGTATGTTGCAAGTCCAACAAAAGTATGTGGGAATTGCTTTCCTACTGGTGATGGTCCAGCAAAAACTGTGATAGTATCAGAAGTATATGAGGTAATACCAACATCTTGGTTGGCAATGTTATTATCAATACCAGGGCGTGGATATGCTAAAATTGCACTGTAAGAATCACTAGCACATCTGAATAGTAAAGATTCATTTGCTATTCTTACCGTATTTGCTGTTGTTAAAGTGTGTATGCCAATGGTTAATATGGATTCTCCAGATACTGGATCATATGTGGCGTCAGTGACTGAATAATAATTTGCCCCATCAAAAACAGGAGTAACTGCATTTGAGGTTAATGTTGCAAATGTTGGAATACCTACTGTTCCTCCAATAGCAACAGTAAGGCGTTCTCCAGAACCATACCCATAACCAAAATTATTAATTTCAAAGTTTAGTATGGTACTATCCTTACTTGGAACCAGATCAACTGTTGCCCCAGTTCCAAATCCAACATCATCTGGATGGTATACCAATGGAACATTGTAATATGTTAATGGAGCATCGAACACAACGTCCAGTGGTCTAGTCACTGTACCACAACGCTTATATGCGTGAGTATATGGAGATGGACCAGAGTTTATAATAAATGTATACTCGTCTTCAATCTTAGTAACTGCAGTTCCATTTGCAGCAGGATCTTGTCCCGTTGGTGAGTTATTGATCTGTCTTGGAGCAAGAATAATTTCTTCAACAATACCACCAGAATTGTAGAATGATTCTGCGGTAGTTACCCCAACGTTTATTTCAAAATCATATAAAGTGTTAATTCTAGTAACCTGAGTACCACAATATGTTGGGTCTGTTACTCTTGGATGAGTAAGAATTCCAACCCCACCATCATATGAACATGTAAATGCAAGTCCAGTAAGGATTACGTCAGTGCCAACTTTTAATTTATGTCCAAGAGTTAAAGAACCACCACTTACATATTCATGAGGGATCGTAGAAATTCCTGCATTAAATGTAAGTGTGTACATATTAGGAGCACTCAATACACTAAATGTGTCTCCAAGTGGAGATACTGTTGGATCTCCAGGGAATATATTTGTATTAATACCAACTTGAATTACACCACCAGATACGTAGGTGTGGGAGATTGTAGATGGCCCAACATTCACAGTAAATGATGTGGTCGTTCCAACCGTTACAACATCAAAGAAATAACCTTGAGTACCATCTGGGAATACTGATGTTGTCAGACCAGCGGTAACCTGTCCAGCATCATTTTCAACATAAGTGTGCTGAATAGTGGATACTCCAACGTTTAATTCAAATTGATCAGAAGCAATAATGTTGCTTACTGTAAATGTGTATCCTTGAGTACCATCTGGGAAGATGGTTGTTGTGATACCAGAACCACCAGGACATGTAAATTCTAAATTGTCAAGTCTTACATCACTACCAATTCCAATAACACCAATAAAGGAAGCACTGGTCGTTACTGTTGCAAGACCTGTGGTATTATCGTATTTGAATTGTGTGATTGTAAATGTTTGACCATATCCCGTTGGTCCCCCAACAGGACAACTGAAAGTTAATTCGCGCATCTTAAAGGTTTCACCATTAGTCAAACCATGATCACCAACAGTAAATACAGTTGCCAATCCTGTTGTATTGTCATAAGTAAAGTCATAAACTCCAAAAGTTTGACCATAACCAACACAAGTCAAAGCAAGTCCAGCAAGAGAGAAACTTCTTCCAATTGCTGTTTGTGGGACAATTTTATGAGGTTCTAAAGTTGTAATTGTAGATAAACCAGTTGAACTATCGTATAGGAAATTTGTTACTGTAAGAGTGGTAGCACCACCAACACTAACTGTCATGATACCAGTAAGATTATCATACAGTGCATTTGTAACATCAAGTGGTGGGTAGTAATCACATGTGAATGCTGCACCAACTACTTGAACTTCATCACCAAGAGAAAGGTTGTGTGGTGTTGTTGTAGTTACAGTGGTAATTCCTGTAATTGAACTATATCCAATGTTTGCAACTTCTCTAGGGGCATAAAATACTTTTGAATTTGTAATTGCAACACCAACTACATGACCATCAACAACTGTTGCAATACCAATCGGAGTAATATTTGCTGCACCATAACTTGCAGTTTCGATTCCAACAGATACTGTTTGTAATCCCGATCTATAACCAGATCCAGTATTTCCAATAGAGATTGCGGAAATTGTACCAGCGGCAGATACAACAGCAGTTCCTCCAGCAGATACTAATGGTTGATACCCATAACCTGCTTTTGATGCAACACTAACAATAACTCCACCTCTGGGAACTCTATTAACGTTAATGTCATTATGATTAGATGGATCTGTTACTTCTCCATTAAATCCAAGAAGAAGTTGACCGCCGCCACCTTCAAGTTTGTAATCACCTTCAATATTTGTCAATACGTTACCAAGTCTTTGTGGACCTTGGAATATATCATCAATCAAGATAATTGTATTTTGTGCGGAAATATTGTCAATATCATTTCCATCATACTTCAAATAGAATGACGTATTGATTCCATTGAATTGATTTGAGATATCATCATAAACATAATTGTTATCATATGCACGAGTAAAACTGGTGGTAAATGCCTGGCTTAACGCAGATCTAAGGAAAATTCTTCCACTAAATCTTGAACTTGTTGTAAGTCCAGTATAATCAATCTCGCCAGAATTTTGTGCGGTTGTTCCCAGACCTACTGGAATATTGCCCCAAGGTCCTTCTATTAAATGTAGGTCATTATTAATGACGTTAAAGTTTCCTACTTGCTTAGTTCCAACTGTTCCTGAAGTGTGGGCAACATCATCTGTTCCCATCCATCCTCTTCTAACAGTAAGAGTGTTTGTTACATCATCTACGGCAGCGACTAAAATAACTTCATCTTCAAACCTTACTAAATCTCCACCAAAAATTGAAGTTACTCCAACCATATTAAATATGGTTGATCCAATACCAACATTAGAGGAAAGTGCCACAGTATATGCCGTACCAACCATTGGTGACTGAATAGTACCGTTGATTGTTACCAACATTCTGTTATTTGGTTCAATCGCTCTAAAGATGTGCGTTGTTCCAATACCAACTCCAGTTAAACCAACACCAATTGGATTAAACAATAGTGCGTTGGTTGCTGAAGTTGCTACTCTAACTTTTTGATTATCTTGTTTAATAATATAAAACTGAGATGGTAGGAACGAGGTAGTTCCAATTCCAGGTCCAAAATCTGTAAGGCTAATCTGAATTGCATTTGCAAAGTCGTTTCCTGGAGGAACATACTCAATTAATTCACCACTGACAAAATAATGGTTAGTTATGTCTAAAGTTCCTTCGCCAACGGATACTTTTGCGGCACTGCTGCCATCAAATGTAATTTCAAATACTTTGTTATTATCACTAAAGATTTCAAAATCTCTCTTTACTCCGTTGAATTGATCACTAAAATCATCTATTGCAAGAACTCTATTACCAATGAATTCTTGATATTGTGCAAGGAATGGTAAATTAAATAAAATTTCATTAGATACCAAAGAACCAGTAACGTCAATACTTTTTTCACGACCAATATCAAAGTCTCTTACAGTATTAAGATCAACAACTTGAGTCAAATCGGAAATGGCAACTAAGACATTTAAATCTTGTGCTGTCTGCAATCCAACAATAGATGGATCATAAGAATCAATTACAAGTTCACTAAACTTCTTAAATCCAGAAGTATGGTTTAATGAACTTACCAATGGGTTCCAATCAGAATAATCTATTGAAGATCTTATGGCATACGAGAAATATTGATAGTAATCATTATCATGAACTCTTTGGAATGCTGAATTTAACTTTCCAGTATCTCTCAAGAATCCTTTCTTAGTAATGCTATTTGATGATATTGTATACTTTGCAGGTATACCATCTACACTTGATATTAATCCTTGGTTTTGTGAAGATTGTCCAATAATTAAATCATCTACTTTAAATGGTATTTTAGATCTAACTCTCAAGTATTCATTACGGAAATCGTAAAATTGAACAACACCTCTATTATCATCCTGTGCAACAATAAATTCACCAGTTCTAAATGAATCTTTTTCCAGTTCAATATCAAATGTTGGGAAATAAGATTCTGGGGTTACAGTTCCAAAAGAGTCAAAACTATCAAAATTACCTGGAACTTGTCCTGGTTTCAAATAGTCCTTCAAATTATATGTAATAGTTGGGACTTCGCCGCCAATATTTGCATCTACTGCGGTTAACGTAAATAATGCATAACCAAAATCTGAGGAATTATAACCAGTTCCATTAATAGTTGCATCAATATTAGTATTTTCAACAATAACTTTATCACCAACTTTAAATGGGTAGTCACTTTCACTAGAGAACGTCACTGCAAATCCGATAGTTACATTATAATTACCAGGATCATAAGTAATATCATCAATTCTTATTCCATTTGGATTATTAATAGGAAGAATTACTGGTGTAACATTATACAAACCTGATGTATTTCTAATAATAGATACTTCAGTATCTCCAATATCATATTTTAGTGAAGCTTCAGTATTGACTCTTCCAGTAAATCCATCAAGAACTATCAGTTGTGGTGGAACAAAATAATTAATTCCAGGATTAATAATTTTAATCTCTTTAAATTTAGATAGAGGTTCAATTTTATATGTGTATGGGAATTGTGCTGCAGGATTTAGTGTTTTATCTGATGGGTAATCAAATCCAATATCAGTTAGAACCACATCATCAACTTGTCCAAGATTGTTACTTGCTGGAAGGAAAATTGCACCTGTTCCTCCAATACTGACAATTTCTGCAATATTTGGAAGTTTTCTGTAACTCCTTCCAACAGAGTCCAATGATACTTTTGCTACAGGACCTATAGCACTCAATGAAGTAGTGTTATATCTTATAATTGCCTCAGTTTGTCCATATGAACTTTTCTCTGGAGTATCTATTAGAGAATAATTAAAAGTTGTTGATGTTATGCCTGTAACTTTTTGCTTTAAATTATACTTACTTGATCCAATTGTCAGTTTATTTGCATTTTTTATATTAAAGACATCAGAAATAATTTCTAATTTTGATGCTGCCGCGCCATTATATCGTATTGGTTCAAGATTGTAGTATAAAGTTGATGGAACATTCTCATCTATGATTAATTCTAATTTTGCTCCTGGTTCACCAATAATTCCACTTGTTTTAACATTAAATTCTCCCAGGTTTGTCTCTGTAGTAAAGAATTCATCTGTAAAATTTTCATCAGTATATAAGAAGAAATTAAATGATGGTAGAGAATTTGCAGCGAGAGTTTGATCTGATAAATCAAATATTACTGTACTATTTCTGTAACAGAATACTTCTGGATTTATCTCACTCAATGTTCCTAAAGATTGAGTTTCTATATTAATGAGTTGAACATTTTCATCAGAAGAAATTACGTCATAAAAATATTCTGATAGTGATACTGTGTTATCATCTAATACAACAACATAATATATTTTTGCATTTTCAAGTCCAACAGAAGGTGAAGGTGAGTTGTAAATTACTTTTGATCCATTTTTAAATCCATGATTTGGCAATGTAATCGAATTTCTATCAATATTAACTGCTGAGTCAATAAAAGATTTTGGATTTACTAACAATCTTCTATTAAGATCATCATATGTGATTGTAATACTAGTTTGAATGCCACTGATCACATTAACAGTTACATTATCACCATCAGTAAGTCCATGACTTGCATTTGTAGTTACTTTGGCAAATTTCTTATATACGTCACCAACGATAGTATTGGGATTATTTGTTGAGAAACTGTGAATTTCTCCAGTTCCATAATCAACTAATTCATAAATTAAAATACCTTCTGAACCAACACCAACGAATTGACCAGTGCTTCCAACACCAACTTTTTGTGTAGATATTCCAATAAAGTTTGAGTCATATACTGCGGCATAAAGGTTAACCTTATCTTCCAAAGGAAATTCTGATGATCCTGTAGATACTTTTATTCCAGTAAAACCAGCACCAACATTATATGTAAGTAAATCGCCTGTTTTAAATCCATGCGATGGCAAATATATTGTATTTGGAGTTGTAGTTACAATTTTATTTTCTGTTACTCCAGCATTACTGCGATATAGTAATCCAGATTGTTTTGCAGCTCTAGAAATTGCAGATCCATTTGTTCTGTAATATGAACTCCTTAAAATTCCAGTCTCAATTTGAGCTCCCCAAACATATATTGTTGGAGATGCATTTAAGGTTAAACCTTGTGGTCCATATGTTCCTATTTTTAGTGTATGGGCACCAGATCCTGTAAATGCAGTAAATGAATATCTTCTCCAGGTATTTGTTAGGGTAACCTGAGAACTATAGAATGCTAGACCATCATCAATAATAATATAAACAACTTCTCCACCAACATCTCCTTTTAAAAATACTGATATTACATGATCTGTTGCAGAGAGTGATACTGAGGAATACTCTAATCCAAATCCATCAGAAGATCCTGTGGTAGATCCAAAAGAAACTTTTGCTACACTATTAGTATTATTTGGTGATGTTGCTGCATAATAACTCACTGACCCAGTACCAACACCAACTGTATAATAATCCCAAGCGGATACGAGTGTAGGAGGAACGGGATCTGAGTATAAAATTAAATTTTCAGATGGTATAATGGTAGACTCTGTTGGATTAAAGTAATATTCAGTATCTAATGCATATTCTGTAGTTGTTTTGAATCCAGTATTTACAATGATCTTTCTTGGTCTTTCTCTTAAAATAGATCCCGCTTCATATGGATCACTAATACCATTTAATGCCCTTTCGACCCTTATTCTAGAATCGTCTTTATATACATTTAATATCTTTACATTTTCATCCCCAATAGCGTAAATATCATTTACTGATAGCGATGGGAATAGTAAGTTACCACTAACATTAAAATAAGTAACAATACCAGTAGAAGTAGCATCTCCTACCGCATTTGAAAGTGTGAGGTTATTGGTCGTTACGCCAACGTTATAACTATTTGCAAATTCTGTCGATAAAATGTTCAGATTTTGAATAGAGACAATATCGCCGTTTGAGAAATTGTGATTTGTTGATCCAATTCCAATAAATCTACCATCAGAAATAGATGGTGCAAATTGAACAGATTCGAGTAAATCAAATTGATACTCTATATTGGTTACTGTTTTTCCTTGAAGTTCAGAAATACGTGCATATGCGCCAGACCCACTAGTTTCAGTATTATCAAAGAAAACGCTGTCCGAAAGAGAATAATTATCTCCAGGAGCAACTAACTTTAATTCTGTAACTGTTCCAGGAGTTACACTCCTAATTTCTGTAAATCCTTCCGCAAATTGATCTGGTTGAAGGAAACCAGAGTATGCAGTCCTATTTCTAAGTAATCCCAGTTTACCAGTATATCTAACCCATCCAGATTCATTGATATCCACATACTGTAAACTTGAGAATTGATCGAAGTTAAAAGATACTGGTTTTGATTTGAATGATTCACCTATTGCATATGGGAACACGGGTTTTAAGTAACCATTTAGTGGTCCACTTGCCTCTGGAGTAGAGTTAATCGTACAGAAGTATGCATATATACCATTTGGAAATTCTGGTGTTTTACAATATCTACCATTATGAATATCTAAGTCACCATCACCCACATACTGATAATCTTCTATAAAAATGCCTGCGGGGAAAGATCCAGTTGGCGGTCTATTTGGTGGTAAAATTAAACTATATCCACTGTTTAATCTTCTAATTGCTCCACCCTCTTTATCTGCATATCCGTAGGGTCCATATATTGGATGTCCATCATATGCCCAACCAACAATAGGGGAATGATACTTGGTGCTATTTGAGTCATTATCAATATCATCACGATATATTGTATTGCCTGCATTATCGAGAGATGTTGCAAGCAATTTCCTTCTCAATTCTCTACCAAGATATCCGTGAGTATATTGTAATCCCGCATCTGAGGTAAGAGCGGAAGTAATGATGCCATCATCTGGATCTATTTTTTCTGCTTGTATAATTCTTTCAACAACATTAATGGTCCAAGATTTTATTTTTGCACTAAATGTTGCACCAGAACCTGTGGGAACAACATTTAGTATAGTATCTACCTGTTTGTACCCAAATCCACTTTCAATAATCTTAACTTCTACTAATTTTCCATCTTGAAGTACTGGAGTTAATACTGCACCACTACCAGAACCAAGGATTTCAATCTTAGGCGGAGAATTATATCCAGTTCCTTGGTTATTGACGATAACCCCAATAATTCTACCAGCAGCAGATACAATGGGAGTTAACTGTGCGTTAACTCCACTATTCAACTGAATGTTTGGTTGTCTGTTATAATTTAAAATATTTGCATCACCGTAGTCTTTTCCATTATTACTTAAAGATACTGAGAATATTTCTCCAGTAAATATTGGACTGATAACAGCAGAAAAGTTTTGACCTGCCGTTGTAGTTACTCCAATTGGAGCTTCTAACTTTACTTCAATTGGCCTATATCTTAATGCATGTACGCCAGTTCCGCCATCCTCGAAGTCAACAAATCTTTTATTTACATAATTAAAATCTGACTGTAGAGTTGATCCAATACCAACCGAAACATACTCTGCTAATCTAAACCTATCTTTATCAACAACGTTTACATAATATTCTGAAGTTGAACTTATTCCTGTAGGTAAAGTATCATCTGAACTAATTCTTACAATTTCTTTGTTACTATATCCATGGTTTGGATATTTTATAGTGTTTCTGTAAACATTAACATGATTCTTATTAAAAAATAAGGTTTTGTTTGTATAATTAGATCCACCATTGATAACTTCAATAGATGATATGACATTTTTCTTTTCAAATGAAGTTATTTTTTGTAGTCCATCTCCATATGCAGTAAATGAGACCGTATTAAATCCAACAATAGCATCATCTGCAGTATTGTAAAGTTTAATGGTTCTTTCGTCTATGGTTTCAACAAAGTAAATTGCATCATTAACTAATCCACCAATCTCTGTTTGGGATTGGGAAGAATAAAGAATTTTCTCGTAATTTCTAAACTTATGATATGTGCTAAATCCAATAGTATTATCAGAAATATTTACATTATCATATAAACTTCCTGCGTTGAATGATACTGAATGTGTTGTTTTTGAAAGTTTACACTTTGCTTCTGCACCAGTGCCATTTCCACCAGAAATAGTTACTTTTGGTTCTTCAACATAGTCAAAACCCTTATCAATAATATCAATTCTAGTAAGAGAACCTCTTACATTACATAAACCTTCAGCACCAGTACCAAAAATCGAATTTCCAATACCAATATTGTCATCAATGGTTAAAATTGGTGGAGAGATTACATCATAATTTTTATCTCCAGGTGAGGATACTACAATTTCTTGAATTTCTCCGTAGTAAAGAGTATCAGGAGATTTATAATTTAGTAATTCTACACCATTGACGAACATTCCAATGTTTCCTGGAGATGTGATAGTCTCTTCATAATTATCATATGGTTGTGGTTTTCCTATTTTTCTAACCAAACTTTGTGACTTAATAACTCTATCTTTAAACTTCAATAATTGGAACTTATTATTAAATACTGTTCCAAATACTTTAATAAAAATTCCACTTCTAATATTTGATCTACTAGTTGCAAGTCTCACTGTAGATGCGTTAACTTTGTATATAAAATACTGTCCTTCTGGAATATCGAGACCTATATTATTATTGTAATCATAGTAAACTGCATCACCCGTAATAAATGCATTTGCTCCAATGTTTATATCAAATCCATCAAACTGTCCACTAAAAACTGCAGATAAGTCTTGAATAGTTATGGGTGTATTGTAATAATCTGGTAAAGAATTGGATACAATATTCCTATCGGATCCATCAATATAAACATTACTTACATTTGCTGAGAATATATTTAATTCTGGATTATTTACTGATGATGCTTTAGATATACCTTTTCTTATCGTATACTTTACTGCAGTAGTATTAACTTGTGTTGTCAAGTTGATGTCAAACTCATAGTTGTCGGAAACTGCAATTACAAAAACATCGTACTGATTGCCATCACTTCCTTTTACAGTACCAATATCACCTAATGTAAAAATATGAGGGTCATACGTTCTAACCCTATATTGGGCAGCACCATTTAATTTTAAGGCAACTTGCGTTAAAGATTCGATTTCATATTCTGGTGTTGCATTTAGAATCCATGAAGTGACATTATAATCTTCACTATCTTCTCCCAGAGATACAATTTGTATTTGGTCTCCCTCTTGGTAATAGTATGATTTATCTCTATCAAAAATCAGATCTCCTAAAACACCAGTAACCTTAACTCTAATTTCACCATTTTCTGTTTTTGCATATGCATAATCTGTGGTTGTTATATCAGTGTTTAGTGGGATATCTAAAGGTGTCGTTAATCCAAAGAATTGAGTTGTGCTTTTTCCACTATATTCTATCTGATATTCAACGTCGTTATCAAAAAATACTAAAGTTCCTTCATTCTGAAAACTTAATGTCGAATCTACATCAATATAAGTTTGCCCCGCTCCAACTGGATTTGTAACTTTTGTTTTTGGATGTACAGTAAAAATAAAAGTCTCAAGGTCTGGATTATAATCCAAACTCATTTTATAATAAGTTTCATCTCCTCGGAACAATTCTTCTACATCGGTGATTGTACCTGATGCATTAGGAATAGTATCTGTTTCATCCTGAAACAGTGTTCTATTTACAAGATCTTGTGGGTCCCCCGATAGTGGTTTTACGACAAGATCTCTGGTTATTCTATAGTCAGCATCTGAAGGTTGAATGAGAAAATCTCTAGGTTTTACTACCTTTACATCGACACCCCAAATTAATCTAAACAACAAATCAAATGAGGAGTTTGCCCCTTTTGAAGCATAAAAATCCTTTAATCTTCCTACTACCGATTTTTCATTGATCTCCTCATAAAATTGAATATTATCAAATCCAGGAGCATATTGACGCTTATATTTTTTATATAACTCAGCAATAAAAAGAGAATGTAAATTAAATACTGCAGAACCAGATGAATGTTTACTCTTTAGAGTTTTTTCAAAACCTACACTCTTATCAATGTTATCGAAATATGAATTAATTCCAACAAATCCACGAACACATCCAACAAAGGTATTTTCTGTTTTAGTATCATACCTTATAATTTCATCATCAATTTGAATAAGACCATCTCTGGGTGGAAATCCTGCAGTATCTGATACTGATATTGTTGATCCAGTAAAACCAATATCAGAAGTTAATTCTGTAGAGTATACTATCTCCGATATATTGGTTAACTGGGTATACTCATCAATATTATTAATAATATCTAGAGGAGATCCAGGACTTTCTAAGTCTCTGTAATATGTGCGTAAGAATTCTACAAATTCTGGATAAGAATCGGCAACGTACTCGGGAACCTGATCTTGAACTAGGTTTTGTATTTTTACTCTATCCATATTTTATAACCTTACGTAATCTCCGTTTAAGTAGCTCGATGATACTATGTATTGTGATCCTGAGAGGTCAACTCCAGATGATATGGTATCTGATACCATATTGACAATTGACTTTGAAGTATCTAATTGCAGATATAAATCTTGCAATCCAATAATGTCATTTGATTGTGGTATGACTGATACCTCAACAATATCGTCACCAAATTTTTTCTTCGCGGTAGAAACAATGTTGACGGCATTAACCCTTATTTCACCTCTTACATAATCTATAGTTCCAAAATCTTTTCTTATAATAATTGGTTGATTTTTTGCATCTAATCTGAATAAAAAGATACTACCAGTCTCAAAATCATGATTTGGTAAATCACTTAGGTACACAGTGCCTACAATACCCTCAACTTGCAATCCACTAGTTCTTATATTGTATCCATATGTGGACTTGATATGAATTCTATTACCAAAACAAATTTCATATTCTGCAAAAATTCCAGGTGGAGAGACTTTTACGTCTCTTCTTAAGTATACTGTTGTAATGTTTGATGTAATTGCTGCAGATGAGTCATCAATAAGTTTTAAAAATTTACTGTATTTAAATCTAGAACCATATCTATTTAACTCATCAGAAGAAGCATAAAATTGAATATTTTTTTGAACTTCTTCTTTTATTTGAGAATCAACTCCTAAATTTCTGTTATAATAAACATTTGAAATATACTCAATATATAAGTATTTCAAATCAATAAATTCTGGAATAATTCCAGCAACAGAGTAACTTCTAAGTAGTGTTTTTATATTATCTTTTACAATATTTGGTATATAATCTCCATTTTTGGGTTTAATTGATATAAAGACTTTTCCGTATCTGGGTGGGAACAATTCTTCTCCACCATATACAGAGACCGAATCTGTCTCTGGATATAATGTGGGTATCAGTGCCTCATAGTCTGCGGCAGTAACTGCTCTGTTCTGAGATGCATAGACTCTCGGTGCTAGTTTTTTAATAGACTCTACAGACTCAATTGGAGATCCATATCCAGCACCCTCAAGAACGTTTAGTAGAGGTGCATTAACTTTTACAGGACTACCGTTATTATCAAAAAGTCTTCCAGTAAAAGTAAACTGATTGATTCCATTTCCATTCTCAGCATTAGTTACGACATAGGTTGCAATGATAAAATTGCCATTTTGTAACTTGCTTCCAAAAGTACCATCCCCAAAAATTAGTTCATATCGCTGATCTTCTATTTCATTAATAAAGAATACATCATCAGTTCTAGATACATTAACTAAATTTGATGCTTGTTTATAATATCTTGTAATGTTGCTGTTTTTACTCTCTCTAACTTCTACTCTTATTAGACTAGTGTCTATTCTTGGATTCTGTAATATAAATCTTTGATTCTTATTCTTACTATCTACTGTGAAGGTATTCTGTATGTACGCACCTTCATAGATCTCTACATCCTCAAATGTTGCAGTTGCTGCCGACACAGGCACTGTAATGTCTTCTGGAATAGAATACACATAACTTCTTCCGCCATAATTTGCCGATGAAGTTGCAACAATACCTCTTCTCAATGTAATTGATACGGGGTTTGTTGAGAATGTAGTTAAGTCTAAAGTAAAACGAATTTTTGCTCTTGATGCTGTAACTGATCTTGGAAGATACCCAAGATTTCTTGCTAATGATACAACATTCTCTCTAATTGTTGCACCATCCAAAAACACTTCATTGGTCAACATATTAGCATTATATGCACTTATATAAGTGTTATATGCTAACGTATCTAAAAGAACCGTGAAGTTTGATCCTTCAAAGTCGTAGTCAGTAAAGCTTCCATCTGCTTTGAGGTAAGCTTTTATTGACTCTTTTATATTAGTAAAGTCTAGATCTGCTACGTTGACTATTGACATTTATCGAGTTGGTAGTAATACGAATTGCAATTGTTGGGGTTGTGCATCAATACCCACGATATAGTATTTTATAGTGACTTCCATCAGATTTTCATCTGGATTTGGTACAACAAGCACTTCTTTTAAGTCAACTCTGGGTTCATTGAGTTTTATGACGTTTGTAATCTCGTCCCTTAATGAACTAGCAGCAAATAAGTCTATATTTTCAAATAATAATCTATTTACAGAACAACCAAAATTTGGGGCAAAGAATTTTTCACCCCGAACAGTTAAAACTAAATTTTGTACAGAACGCGCAATAGCATAATCATTCTTTAATATAATTAAGTCTCTCGTTAAGGGATTTTTCCTCAACGTGAGACTTATATCTTTGAAACCCCTACTGACACGCTCTAAAGGCATGATATTTATCAAAAGTTTACCTGATGACTTATTTATCACACTTATTTTGAGTTATTGGTGCCAACGCTCAACAAAATCGTCAAACCCACCAGCACCTCCACAGGGACGTTCCATACGATCTTCTGGAACTGGGTAAAGTTCTTCTTTTCTTTTGTTGCGATTGCGCTTTGACGCCATATTTAAGAGTCTATCACTGTCAGTTTCAGTGATGAGGGTCATTCCCTCTTCAATAAAGTCAGTTGATTTATCAACTTCAAAGTGATTTCCCATTTTTTGCTCCTGATTTGTTAGATCAGAACTTTTAGAGGGGTTGCTATCCCTATTCAGCGTTAATGCACCGAGGATCGCATGGATTCATACCACAATTTTCGCAAATTTTATGTTCTTTTTCTGTTTTCCAAAAATATTCGTCAGTATCGCCAAGTCTTCCCCAAGAAATTCCATTTTCAACCTGAAAAATGTGTGTAGATACCTTAAAATCAGGAGTTTTTGGAGTTTCTGGTGTAATAGAGAGGTCATACATTCTCATTCTATTGTTTGGATAGAGTCCAAACTGCCCATTTTCCAGTAAAATACAATTATGTGACTTATGTTCGTCTGGTTTTTCACTAACATTAGTGTCTATAATATCTATATCTGCATGGAAGTTGTCTAAAGTAAACAGATATTGACCTTTTAAGAACCCATGGTTGCGAGTAAACACCTCAAATTGCATTGTACTGATAAATTGCTTCTGAATGCAACGTATTCCATAGTCCATACAGTTCCAGAACTGTAGGTTAGGAAGGTCCAGATCGGGGTCTGGAAGCGTCTGTGCCGAGAGAAACGCGCTGATAGGTAGTTTATCATATATGGCACCATATTCTGGTAAATATGTCTCAAAATAAAAAGCACGTCCAGGTATGGACTTTGCCGATACCCAGACGCCTTCTACAAATTCACCAAATCCATCTTGAAAGTCTCTCAGATACTCTTTACGTACCCATACTTTTTGGGATGGAAGATTGGTGACTAATTGACTCATGCTTAACCTTTACCTTGTCCGCGATAGCGTTTACGTTTTGCATTCCGAGAGCTTGCGGCATATTTGGTATGCTGCCCTGCTCCTTGCCGAGTTTTTTTGGGTTTTGACTCGATGATTTTTTTGCCAGCAGATGATTTGAGCTTTGCCATAATTACTTAGATTCTTCAAAAAGTGGTTCAAGGTAAATGAGGGAAGGATCAATGTCCTCACCCTCATAGAATTTTTCAGAAAGATCTTGAAGTACCTCAGTGGCATCTTCAAGAGTGAGGTTTTGATATAACGCTCTGCCATTATAGCAGAGATTATAAAGGTTTTCCATCAGATGACGCGAATCTTCTCGTGACCAACGCGGATACGAGGATCGCACCAAGTCTCAACGCCTGCTTCTTTGGCATCAAGACAGAACGACACGTCTTCGCCGCACATATCTTGAACATTACCAGATTCAAAGACTTGCATCTTAGGAGCGAACCAAGGATATTCGAGACGCTCAAAGACACCCTTACGAATCATAACCCAACCGAATCCTGTGTAGTCAACAGTGAAGGGTTTGCGACGCTTTGCCATGGACTCTACGGTCTCATGGTTCATAACACCACCGTTCTTACGGAAGTCATCTTCTTCCAACCAGTGTGCCACGCTAGTGGTCATACCATCTTCGGTGGCGTACCAACCACATGCGATTTCTCGCTCAGGTTGCTCGTTTCCGTCTTTGTCTGTACCAGGAACTGCGAGATCGCACAGTTGCCAGAACTTCTCTGTATTGAATACAATGTCATTATCAATCCAAAGTTGATAATCATAATTCAGTTTGCCATCCCAGGGAATTTGCTTGGGACCGCGCAGAACATTCGCTCCAAGAACCTTGCAACGTGCAAAGTTAACCATCGACGAATAATCCTGAGAGATTTGAATACTCATACCATTCTGTACAAGGTCAAATGCCAATTGTACAAAAGATTTGAGGAAGGTATAAGAGCAACTACGTCCAGGAAGACAGAACACAATGCTCTTGCCTCGCATACGTGCTTTGATTGCATCATAGTCCCATGACTCTTTGGGTTGAGTGGGGGCAGATGCCTTAACAGTGAATCCTTTTGCCATGTGTTTAAAGTTTCTTCAGATCAATTCTAACAGTGTATCTATATGATGTCAATAAGAGGATTCTGCGACCGCCTTTTTATCAACTGTCAATTCCTCGTATTCGTACTTAGACTCGTCCAATTTTTTCCATTTATCTTTGAATTCCTCTTCTGTAAGTACAGATTCGAGGCATTGATTATCCTTCGAGTAAATGTGGTAGATTTTTGAGTTCATCATATCTGTCTAATTCGCTACAGAATTATATATCCCTATGATGAGAATCCCCATTACGGCAAATACTACCTTTGGGTGTCGGGCAATCCAATAAGTCAGGATGACCCTCCACATATTCCAATAGGGTGTTCTTCGGCGGCGCATTCGGAGAATTCTCATTGACCTTATTATACCAGAGGATCTACCTTCTGTGGGGTGTTTGAGGCAACATAGGGCGTATCAATAACATTTGGAGATTGTGTTATATCTCCTGCAATACAAATTCGATAATCATCTGAGGTATACCCTGGCATAACCATATGATCCATCATCCCAGGAAAAAGCAAGAGTGTTCCCTCAGAACTCTTGTCAAGCTTTACATTATACGTCTGAATTAATCCAAGAAGATCAGAGTAAAATAAAATAAAGTCTGTGGCAGACGGGTGGCGAGCATGACAGTTCCCACTCTGCTCCTCTCTCCAATCTGTGGGAATATTCATCCAAATCACAAAAGAAAGCACCGATTTATGTTTGTGCGGCTCTACATAATCCCCTGGATGATTTACCCTCACCCATAACCTGCTAATCTCCAGCGAATGTTCGTGGGTTGTGTGCGGCTCGCCAGGGTAGTAGAAGTCCGTAAAGTATTTGTTTACATACGGCACCATAAACGCCGCCAACTTACCCTCATCATCCCGTATAGGAAATTGGTTATACTCTAAATCTACCTCGGGAAAATTCGGAGGTAACACAGAATCAATTATGGAATTCAAATACTCTCGGATATTATCATCAATCTCACCTTTTATGACGCCAAGGTTTGGGAACTCTAAATGATCCACGGAAATTTTTTACAGTAACCTTATTATAACACCTTATGGGTGAAAAATTTTTGGCGAATTTTTTTTAATGAACTCGAAATCACTCACTCGAATTGTCACCTCTGTAGGTTAGGGTAGTGACTCGTTTTTAATCGCAGGGGCGCACATTAGTATAACTTATCAATGGAATCAACTGCCATAACGACTGCTGATCAATCGATGTGTGCCGCACGAACAACTGGCACACACTGCCAAACCCCTTGCGCCGCAACGGATCTCAGCGACTGTGCCAATCCACGAACTGCCATTTTCCAGTTACAACCGTTTACAATCCAGTTTGCGAACTGTCCACTCTGAAATGCTGACGAAAACTGACATAAAACGTCACACTACAGGGCACAAAAAAAGCGACCCATAAGGGTCGCTGATCAGTCCCGTTTTTGTGCAGAATCTAAAGATTCTCTCCCTATTTGCCTCTCAGTCAACCAGACCCTTGTTAATCCGCCTGTATGCAACCCAGGTGATCGCTTGCATCTGAGAGGGCGAGACTGCGCTCTCACCGCGTTCTAGGCGCACTGCAGTGGCAATCGCTGCCGCTTCCCTGTAGGCGTCCTGAATGCCTGCGAATGCCTTAGGCGTCATGCTTGGCACGTCTTTCAGACCGCTTACGGTGCCATTCCAGACGTTGTAGGCGTGCCCATCGATCACGGGCGCGTCACAGTTGCCATTGGTGGCAATGTTTTCAAAAAACGTTGTAACTTTCTGCCCTTTCAAGATAACTTTAATTTGATCGTAATTTGCACGCAATTCGAGAATCGCAATCGCCTTTGCTTTGTTACTTTTAAAGGTGCAGACTTTAATCTCCTCAGGATCGATTCCCGTTGCGATTGCACGGGCAAGCGATTCCGCGTCTTGAATGTTTCTATCCCACTTGTTATTTGGCGACAGTGCAGCGATTGCGCCTGCAATCTGATCAGTGCTGAACCCGTATTTGTTACCCAAAGTCACGCAAATACCGTGGGCATTGTTATACCAATTAGCGCCATCTTGCTGGTCAAGAATACTGGCGCGGAAGAACATTGCCAGAATTGAATCAAC
>Ga0129345_1000056_pt1 | contig 33182 bp, 23 predicted proteins | sample CPBDNA_FD_94425 | JGI IMG/M metagenome (GOLD analysis project Ga0129345, IMG submission 94425) | Freshwater to marine salinity gradient microbial communities from Chesapeake Bay, USA - CPBay_Sum_20_0.8_DNA | ecosystem: Environmental > Aquatic > Marine > Coastal | place: USA: Chesapeake Bay...
AACTGCAAATGATCTATTTGTAGTAATATCACCACCACCAGTTAAACCATTACCAGCTGTTAGTGTAACTCCGCTATGATCTATATTTTCGTTAGCTACGTATCCAGATAAATTATGGATATCAATATTACCTTCATTAATGAAGACACCAGTTGAATTAGATACAACTTGGTTATTACCAGCTGCTACTGCAACTGCAGTTGAATTAACACTTATACCATTACCAGCACCAACTGCAAATGATCTATTTGTAGTAATATCACCACCACCTGATAAACCATTACCGGCAGTTAAAGTAACGCTTGAATGGTCAATATGCTCGTTAGATACAAAACCTGATAAGTTATCGTGAACAATAGCTGAATCGTCTGAAAATACACCTGAACTGTTAGCTGTAATACCTGTATTAGCTACAACAGCAATAGAAGGATCTGATCCTTCACCTGGTGTATGAGTAACAGCAATACCGTTACCAGCAGAAATATCATCAATATAATTACCTGATGTGTCTGTTCCTAAAGCAATATCGTGCTGTTTTGTGTGTAAGACATATTCTGTACCACCAGCTAATTTTTGAATCCATCTATCTTGTGATTCATCCCATATTAATAAAGCATTAGCTGAGTCACCTCTTTCTACTTCAATACCAGCATCTAAAGCTGGTACCCCAGTCTGGCCAGATGCAACTGTAATAATCGCATCATTAACAACTAAATTGTTTGTATCAATGGTAGTTTGTGTACCATTAATTGTTAGATTACCTGATACTATAACATCACTAAATGTTACGTTAGCAGTTGTGCTAACATCTTGTCCTATATGAACACCTGTAGCATTCACTGTAACACCAGTACCTGCTGTTACTTTTAAATCGGTTGAGTTGGCAGTTAAACCATCTCCTGCTGCTACGTGCACACCAGAAGAATTAGATACTAAAGCGGTATTACCAACTACTGCAAATGATCTATTTGTAGTAATATCACCACCACCTGACAATCCATATCCTGCAGTAACTGAAACTGTACTATGGTCTATATGTTCATTAGCTACGTATCCAGATAAATTATGAATATCTATTTCACTTTCATCAATAAAGACACCTGATGAATTTGATATTACTTGTGTATTACCTGCTACAACTGCAATCGTTCTTGTTGCAGTTATATCACCACCACCTGATAAACCATTACCGGCAGTAACTGAAACTGTACTATGATCTATATGTTCGTTTGATACAAAACCTGTTAATTGATCGTGATCAATATTACCTTCATCTAAATTAATAAAACCTGTAGCGTTAACGGTTAATAGAGAACCAACTTTAATAAGACCCAGGGTTGAACTATTAGCTGTTGGTATTGTTTGTGCAAAATTTGAGCCGTCGCCTGTGCTCAATACAAATGTGGAGTTAGATGATGTGTATGTATAATTAGATACACCACTGACACTTGCACTTTGAATGTTTGTTACTAAACCTTTTGCATCAACAGTAATAACTGGTATAGTCGTTGTATTACCTACTGTTCCTGCATTAACCCCTGATGCGGGGAATGATGAGGTGTTAACCGATCCTGAACTGTTAACTACCTCTACGCCGCCTACTTCTAAGCCGTTTTTTATTCTGAAATTTTGATTTGCCATTTAAGTTCCCTGTCCCTTAAAATATTATATCTATTTATGCATCTACATATTCGATACTATATTTAAAGGTAGTAGAAGCGTTACTTGGAGTGACTCTCACTCTTACATTATCACCAGAAATGTCTGATGTAACAGTAAACTTAGATGAACCTGAATAAACAGTACCAAATTCTGTATCATATGTTGAGGTACCATCATGGACTAAAAGGAAAGTAGTGAAATGATAATCACCACTATGTGTAGCTACTACACTTATTCTTGCTGCTCTATAAGTTGCTTTTGCAAATGTAAACAGATTTTGTACAGTTGTGCCTGTTGTTGATACTGATACGCTTCTCTCTTGACCTGTAGAAGTAAGTTTCGTATCTGATTCTATTTTACCGGTAGCATCATTATAAGATATATGTCTTATAAGTTCTGCAATTCCAAAAGCTTTAGTTGTTGCCATGTTTATACCTTAATTGCTATTCTTTTAACTTTAAAAGTTGTTCCTGAACCCGTCGGAGTAACATTGAGTCTTACATCATTAGAACTAATATCACTCGATACTGTGTACAAATTATTATTTGAATACAAAGTACCATACTCAGTTACATAAGCAGTTGTACCATCATGTATAACTAGTGCTTCACTTGCTGCATAAGAATCCGAAGTGTTTGCTTGTATTATATATTTAGCTGTTCTGTAAACAGTTTTGTTAAAAGTATTTATTGTTAATAAGTCTGTATTAGAAGAAGCATAACCTACCGCTTCAGTAAGGTCTCCTCCAGCACCTGCAAACACAACTGCTTCTAAAACATCAGTTGCAACCGCATTAGCAGTTAATATAATATGGGATGTATTCGGCCTTGAATAGTCATCACCATTAATTAGTTTAACACCATTTAAAAAGACTTGCTCTCTTCCTGGTGTATAATTTAAAACAGCTGAATTATCATCCGATCCTGTGAAAATTGTTTGATTAGCTGAGACTGTATATTGATATTCTAATACAGTAGAAGAACCAGATATCTTTACAATCTGAACCGTATCACCGTTTACTGCATTTGCTTGTAATGTTACTGCTGAAGAATTAGTAGCGACATAATCATCAACTGAAATTAATTTAATACCGTTAAGATAAACATCTTCTTCCCCAGACGTGTAATCTAGTACTATCCCATTTTCATCAGCACCTGAAAACACTGATGTATTAGATGTAGGTTTATAAAGGTATTCAGTAATTGTAACTGACCCGCTGCCTCCTGATTGAGCAACCCATTCATAATCAGTACCATTCCAACTTAGTACATTATCATTATTTGCTGTACCAGTATTAAGATGACTATCAACATCATTAGTTGTAAAGCCTTCTACTGGTGTTTCAAAGGTAATATTACCATTACCATCTGTTTTTAAAACTTGACCGTTAGCACCATCAGTTGATGGAAAAGAATATCCGTTTACAGATAAAGAAGAAACATTAGCACCAATTTCAAATATGACAGAGCCATTGGAACCATACATGATTCCATCAGTTAAGTTAAGAGCTAACTCTCCAGTGGTTAATTGTGACGTGTTTGGCGCTTGACCTGAAACGGACGAACGCTTAACTAAAAACTTTGCTGCCATTTGGCTATAACCCTCTTATATAAGAGGTGAGGATTCACTTCCCCCTTCACCTACTTTTTCTTTTTATCTTCTGTATCTACAGGTTCTAGTGAACTCAATTCTTTTTTAAGCTCTACTATATTGTCATTTGCTAATTGCAACTGAGCTTTCAAACTAATTATTTCTAATATTTTAGTTTGAAGCTCAGTATTAATGTTAGCAATATAATTTCTTACATAAGCATCTTGAATGCCATCCATAATATACCTCTCAATTATTTATTAATATGTTCCACCATCAATAATAGCTTCTAAATAAGCTAAATCACTTGCAGAATATGATACGGTTGCACCTGGCTCAGTTGTAATACCATCAACAAGCACCCATGCTTTATTAGCATTACTTGTATCTCTAAAGAAACCTGAATAGGTTTGAACATCACTCACATCGTAAGTCATGTAAATACCTGTGTCAACTGCATCTGCGTCTGTCGCTGTTTGATTCGCTGCTAATTTAATTAACGAGTCATCAATTGTAACTGTTGTTGAACTGATTGTGGTTGTAGTACCAGCAACGTTTAAGTTACCACCAATCCATACATTTTCGGCAACACCAAGACCACCGTCTACTACTAAAGCACCGGTTGATGTAGATGTTGAAGTTGTGGTGTCATCAATATTTACTGCACCACCAAATGTACCTGCTCCTGATACGTTAGCAAATCCTGTTATTGTTGTATTACCAGCTGCTAATGTATTATTTAAATCGGTAGCTCCTGCTACTGTTAAAGTACCATCTGTATTAATATTACCAGATGTTGTAATTACTGCGTTAACAGTTGAATTACCTACAGTTAAATTACCTTCTAATGAAGATGTTGATCTAACTCTTAAAGTTGAAGTGTTAGCTTCGCTTGTTATATCTACATCTGAACTAAATGTACCGTCTCCAGCTACTGTTAAAGTACCATCAGTATTAATATTACCTGTTGCTGCGATTACAGCATTTACAGTTGAATTACCAACAGTAATAGCACCGTCAAATTGTGATGTTGAACCTACATGTAAATCTGTTGTTACATTAGCAAATCCAGTAATAGTAGTATTACCAACACCTATTGTGGATGATGATGTTGAACCTCTACCTAAAACTGAATTTAATGTTGATGTAGAATTAACGTTAATAACAGATGAATTACCTGCTACTGTTATATCAGTACCACCTGTAATGAGAATATTATCATTTGATAACGTAGCGTTATCAACTGTTAATGTGATAATACCATGTGAGGCATTACCAGATTGCTCTATGTTGTACTGATCTCCTGATAAGGTAAATGAATTTCCTGTTGCGTTAGCGGAATACAGCTTCTTTGCTGAAATATCAATCGCTAATTCGCCTTCCTGAAGTGTTCCATCAGCAGGGGCTCCACTACCTCTTCTTAATTTAATTAATGCCTGTCTAGCCATTTTTACCTCTTATCTCTGAAAGGCGATGTTTTACGTCGTACCTTTTCTAATTTTATAGCTTTATTTATATTAACATTATTTATATTACTCAACTCGTTGACAATATTACGTAATACTTGTATTTCAGCTACTAATTTTTGATTCTCACTAGAAAGATTATTGATAATATCTTCCTGGTTTAATAAAAATCTGCTTAATACTTTTAATTGTGTATCACCCAATTCATCATGAAGTATCTTTTTTTCCCAAAATTTCCATTCCATTTTTAATAAGTTCCACCGTCCAAATCACTAAATTCGACATCATTGTCAGTCACTATCATCACTTGACCGTTTGATCCAGTTTTAAAAGATAATGTCGATGAATTAGCAGCTCCTAGAATACTATTAGCAGTAAAACTAGAAACGCCCGTTCCCCCATCTTTCACTTCCAGAGGAGTAGATAAACTAGTAATAGTTGCATTAACTAAGTTAGCACCTGTTAATGCAGTACCAGTAAATCCAGTATTACCATTATATTTAGCTCCTGAAATAAATACGCTTTTACCGGCTGTTACACTTGAAGGTAAACTACTACCTATAAAATGTAAAACACCAGATTGATAATCAAAATACCATTCATCATTATTTCCTGAGCCTGTTTCGAATAATTGTGTGCCATTTGATGCAGGGTTTGTTGATCCTGCTGTGTCGCTATAAACTGTTATTTGATATGTTGATCCAAATCTAGGTGGTATCCAATTAATAATATTTGTTTTCCATGTTCTTAATGATGTAGATGATGTATCCTCTGTCAATTCTAATTCATTATAAACTATTGCAACTGATGTATTTGAAGCAGGTTTTGTACTTGCAATACTATTAGCATCAGTCCAAATTTCAGATGGTGCAATAATCATATTAGAAATTTGAGTTTCATCTAAAGCTGTTTTGTTAGTAATAAAATCAGTTCGTGTTTTATTAAATCCTATTTTTTTCCATAAAACATCTACTTTATGGTTTAAAGGAGAATCGACCCCCTCATTAATTTCTTTAGTAAATAGTTTGCGCCATATTGAGGTTGATGAACCTAAATCATATGTTGTATTAGAATCGGGTATAATATGTGAATTAACTGTAGCGCCTATAGAAATTACATCACCACCATCACCTATAGTAATATTATCACCACGTAATATTATATCACCATTAACAGATAAAGTGTTACCAACTTGAATATCTTTAGCGTAAATAGTGTCTACATTAGATATATCCCCATCAGCTACTATATTACCTGTAACAAATAATGAGTTAATAGTACCATTACCTGAAACGTTTAAATCAACTGTGTTAGATGTAGTTACAACTATTGTTTCTACATTAGTAATAGAACCATTACTAGTTAATACTATAGCATCTACATGTATAGCATTTGCTACTAAATTAGCAGTTTTTAAAATGTCTACATAGCTTGATGAGTTTACTACAATTGCTTGGTTGGCTGATAATGTACCAGGGGTTCTTCTGCCTGCTATTGGTATAGATACAGCGTTAGTTGAATCTCCAATATATAGAATATCACCATTTGTGGTAAAAGCTAATTCACCAAAAACAATATTAGCAAAATTATTAACCGTTTCCGATCTTTTTATTTGAATTAGATCTGCCATTATTCTACTAACCCACCATCGAGAGTATTAACTAAAGATTCTGCAGAAACGGGTGAAAATGTATTACTGGTTTGATTGTATGCTAATACAGTTCCATTAGCTACAGTAGTATAGTCAATAGATAGACCAGTTATGTCTGCAGTAGACGTTTGATTTTTAATTATTTTAGTAACTATTGGTGATGAAGTGGATACTACTGTAGTTATTGTATTTGCCATTAGTATGTCATCTCCGGTGTAACTGTTATGCTTCCTTGAAGCACTCTACTAGTGACATCACCTGTGAAAGCTTCAACATCATAACCATATCTACCTGGTGGTATTGCACCCGTTGTTGAATTATTAGCAGATAAAGTTATTATTCCATTAATCGGATCAGACACAGTAGCTGTTATTGTATAAGCTGTATTAGATGACCAATGTTTTCTTAATACGCAATTGGCTTGATAGCCGGTAAGATTGAATATAGTTCCATTAGCCTGAGTTACCGTGACTGACAGTGTAAAATCAGATCCTTTATCAATTACAAAGTTCGCGCGTGATGCCATAGATACCTCTTTTAGTATATTTAGGCATTTTTTTTGCTAACAGAATTAATTATCTTCTATTTCGTCTATAAGATCTAACCATATTTCTTCATGATTACATATGGTTGAAAGAGTGAATCTATTTGATTGAGTTTGAGCACAATGCCAACTAGCAGATTCTTCGTCTGCACAAAGCTGTGTTGTATATAAATTGGTTGTATCTACACCCTTAGTATAGCGTCTCATTTTTTTAAATTTACCATCTGACCAGGTATCAAAAAATTGACCAGCTCTACATACCCACCCTTTTTTGTCAGGAAATTCAATTATTTCACCTTCATGATGGGTGTAAAAGGATCCGTTACCTTCTTTATTGTAATGTAATAATATATTATAACCTGGTGCATTACCATTATGGTGCCATGGTATAAAATCTCCAGGGCTATAAAATGCACATAAAGCTTGAGAATTACCACCAAAAAATCTGAAACATACTTCTTTTGTTAATGTATTAAATTGTGGAAACTCTTCATTAAATTCAGGTTTAAGTAATAATTCTTTAGCTCCTACGAAAGATTCTTTATTAGGAAATCCTTCTGTAGATCTATCATGATTACCTAATCTAACCATTTCTTTTTTCATATGTTCTAGATATTCTCTACCGCAAGGATGCATTTCGTTTTCTTTTAATGTATCATTTACATTCCATGGCAGAATATCCCAATGTGGTGCTGTTATCCAAGGATCATTTTTACCCTGTTCCATTCTAATATATGGATTAGTATGTTCGTATCTTTCTTTTTTACATATACTTAAAAGATGTTCATCATTAACTTTAAATTCAAATATCCTATCAACTTCTTGAGCTAATTTATCTAATAGCTCAATCATATCTGGATTCTTTATTTCAATATCTTTCATTAACATTTTAACTTACCGGATTACCTCCTGGTCCACAACCAGGTAAAAATTCATCTTCTTTATATAACCCAGGGGTCTGACTTAATATACCTCTACTAACAGGATGGTGTTGAATAATAGGGTCTAATCCTCCATGGGTTTCATTATCCATATAATGATTAAAATTCCATCTATACATTTCTGGCCCAACTTTACCTTCTACTTCTTGTATTTTTAAATTGGGTAGAATTTTTTGATCAATCCACCACCATGTAAATTGATCCCATGCACTATTTTTAAAATATATTTCTGGATGTTCTTTCCAAAAATCATTATTACAATTAATTAATAGGTATTGATCAAACCATTCTTTCATAGCTTGTATAGCTAAAGGGTGTTTATCATTATGCCACCACAAAAAGAACCCTCCATGATATCGTAAATGCCTTTCAATATTATTATCTCTTATTTGCTTATCCCCATCCACCGTATAGATAGCTGTAGAAGCGCCAGTGCGAGGATTAATAACTGTAAAAGCACAATCATGATCATCATCTAATAAATCCCATACTCTAGATATTTCTTCTGATTTTATTTCCATATCAGCATCTAAATAACATGTTTTTTCAAAAATGGTATGTTGTAATGCCCATAATTTAGATCTTATACTAACAGGAAACCCTTCAGTTATTACATGAACAACATTATCTAATTGTTCAAATTCCTCTCGCCATTCTTCATGACAAGCAACCATAACTTTACCTTCTGGATAATAATCTTCTAAGCTTTCTATTAGTTGAATTGCTGAATTTTTATAAAATTGATGCATAGAAGCAACAACTAAAAATCCTTCTTTATGTTTGATTTGAGTCATAATCCATCACTACTGCAGCTCCATACACATACAGTTCTGCATAATTATTTGCTTTTCGAATTCTTCTTCTTAATTTTTTATTTGTGGATGATTTAACTTCAGGTATTTCCATAATAGCTAATTTTTCCATAAACAATTGTTCTTGAAAATGTCTTTCTGCTTTATCTTGTTCTGCCTGTTCTGCGACCTTTCTAGTTTCTCTAAATTTACGAACATCTTCATCAGTTCTTGCAGTAATTTCTTCAATAGGATATTCTGCTATAACAGCATTCCAATTTTCTGTATCTTTTGGATCAATAATAACTTCACGACTACCATCTTCAGTAATTTCGCGAGCTCTTATTCTTACTTTAGTTTCTGGATCTTCCCACAACGCTGATTTAAAACGCTTTGCCATAATATAACCTCACTAGTTATTATAATAAACCGACTACAGTTCTAACATGATTAGCAATTTCTAATGCAGTCTGTTTAGCTTTTTCATTGTTTAATTTAGATGATATTGTATCAATATCTAATAAATCATTTACTAATTCTTCAAATTCGTCTTGAGTTAATTCACCACTTTCAACCAATTTTTTCCATTCATTAGCTTTTATTACATATTCATTTTTAACTTCGTTTGCCATTAGCTACCTCTTTTACCAAACACTTTAATTGCATTTTCAGTGACTTTAGAAATATTTTTTCTTTTAATTTTGCAATAAGCTGGACTTGGATTCTCTCTATCTTTTAATTCAATTACTAGTTTATCTATTTCATTGTATATACTAGCTATATTTTTATTTAATCTATAATTTGAATAAACTTTTAATTGATTAGAAAGATATTGCAATCTATTTAAATCTGCTGATCTACACCAATCATCTCCAACAACAGGCGTGCTTGATGCAACGTGTAATTCGATTAATTTACTATATTCAACATTATCAAATTTACTTGGTAATAATCCACAACTAGTTAATAAAAAAAGAGTGCTAACAATTAAGTATTTCATACGTTATTATATATTATCCTATAAATGTAATCAACTTTATTTATGCTACCCTCAACCACAATTTTAAAGTACTGTTTGTCTCTTGAGAAGCTTGTACTGTATCACCTGCAAATTGACCAGTAAATTGGGATGAATAGTTAGATGTATATTCTGGACCAGGTGTTGCTCTTGCATATTGACCATCACTATAAGTTGGTCCTGGTGTTGATCTGGCAAAGTTCACAGCATAATTAGGACCAACGGTTAATCTAGCAAATTGACCGACGGTATAAACCGGGCCGGGTGTTGATCTAGCGTAATTAACTGTATATGCCGGTCCAGTTACTAATCTTGCATATTGAGCTGAATATATTCTAGTGAACTGTCCTGCATATTGTGCAGTAAATTGTCTAGTAAATTGCCTTCCGTATTGAGCTGAATATATTCTAGTATACTGCCCTGCATATTGTGCAGTAAATTGTCTTGTAAACTGTCTGCCATATTGAGCTGAATATATTCTAGTATACTGCCCTGCATATTGTGCAGTAAATTGTCTAGTAAATTGCCTTCCGTATTGAGCTGAATATATTCTAGTATACTGCCCTGTATATTGCCCAGTATACTGTCTGTTAAAAGATCTTGCATAATCAGCAGAGAATATTCTAGTAAATTGTCTTGAGTATTGTCCTGCATATATTCTTGTAAATGATCTACCATAACCAGCCGAGAAGATTCTAGTAAATTGTCTAGCATATTGTCCAAAATACTGTCTAGCAAACGATCTTCCATAACCGGCTGAATATATTCTAGTAAATTGTCTTGAGTATTGTCCAAAATATTGTCTAGCAAAAGCTCTTCCATAACCGGCTGAATATATTCTAGTAAATTGTCTAGCATATTGTCCAAAATACTGTCTAGCAAACGATCTTCCATAACCAGCCGAGAATATTCTAGTGAACTGTCTAGCATATGAACCTGCATATATTCTTGTAAATGATCTACCATAACCAGCCGAGAATATTCTAGTAAATTGTCTTGCATAGTTGCCGTAATAAACTCTTCCATAGTTTACAGCATATGCTGGTCCCGGTCTTGATCTACCATAACTTACACCATAAGCTGGACCGGGTCTTGATCTTCCATAGTTAACTGCATATGCTGGTCCAGGTCTTGATCTTCCATAGTTACCATAGTATACTCTACCAAATGCTCTAAAATATTGAACCCCATAAGCTGGACCGGGTCTTGATCTTCCATAGTTACCATAGTACACCCTTCCGTAATTAACCCCATATGCAGGTCCAGGTCTTGATCTTCCATAGTTACCAGAATATATTCTCGTAAACCCTCTATTATACCCAGGTCCAGTATATAATACCCCTGCAAATTGCGAGCCAGCTGATTGATAGACACCTCTATAATACTGAAGTTCAGCACCATCTGGTGGAGGCGTCTTTGTTGGGGGACCGTAATATGTAAACCCAGTACCATACGTACCTCTAAAGTAACTAAATGGAAATCCACCAGTATAATATCGCTGAAATTGCCTATAATAAGGACCAAACAAATATTCAGGTCCAGGTCTTGATCTTGCATAGTTACCAGAATAAATTCTAGTATAGTTTACAGCATATGCAGGTCCAGGTCTAGCTCTATTATATGAACCGTAATAAACTCTTCCATAGTTAACTGTGTAACCAACTGAATAATTAGGTCCAGGTCTAGCTCTATTATATGAACCGTAATAAATTCTTCCATAGTTTACAGCATAAGCACCATAATATATTCTACCATAGTTTACTGTATATGATCCATAATAAACTCTACCATAGTTTACAGCATATGCTGGACCCGGTCTAGCTCTATTATAAGCCCCGTCTGAATAATTTGGTCCAGGGGTTGCTCTAGCATAGTTAACAGTGTAGTTTGGTCCAGGACGTGCTCTAGCATAGCTACCATCTGAATAAGTTGGTCCAGGGGTTGATCTAGCATAGTTAACGGTATAATTAGGTCCTGGTCTTGTCCTAGTATATTGACCATCTGAATAATTAGGACCAGGAGTTGCCCTAGCATAGTTAACGGTATAATTAGGTCCTGGTCTTGTCCTATCATATTGACCATCACTATAAGCCGGTCCTGGAGTTGCCCTAGCATAATTAACCGTATATGATGGGCCTGGTCGTGTTCTATTATATTGACCATCACTGTAATTAGGACCTGGAGTTGCCCTAGCATAATTAACCGTATATGCTGGACCAGGAGTTGCTCTTGCATATTGACCATCACTATAAACAGGTCCAGGAGTTGTTCTAGCATAGTTTGCAGCGTAATTAGGACCAGTGACTAATCTAGCAAATTGACCTCTTGTATATTGAGGACCAGGGGTTGTTCTAGCGTAATTAACTGTATATGCCGGTCCAGTTATTAACCTAGCATATTGACCCCTTTCATATTGAGGACCAGGTGTTGATCTAGCATAGTTAGCTGTATATTGAGGTCCAGTTACTAACCTAGCATATTGACCTCTCTCATATTGAGGTCCAGGAGTTGATCTAGCATAGTTAGCTGTATATTGAGGTCCAGTTACTAATCTTGCGTATTGACCTCTCTCGTATTGGGGTCCAGGTGTTGTTCTAGCATATTGCCCTGTATACTGTCTAGTAAATGATCTACCATAACCAGCCGAGAAGATTCTAGTAAATTGTGCTGTATATTGTGCAGTAAATTGTCTATTAAACGATCTTGAGTAATTACCAGAAAATATTCTAGTGAACTGTCTTGCGTATTGTCCAGAATATATTCTAGTAAATGATCTGCTAAAATTACCAGTAAATTGGGTGCTGTATTGAACAGAAGTTATCTCTGCTTGTTGATCAACAATATTATCAGAAACTTGTAGCCATGTTCCAGTAACTGGTGCTGTAGCTTGAAATTTATAAGTACCAATTCCTGTAGCTACTATTCTATTTCTAAATCTGGCTGTTAATGTTTCTAATTCAGAATCTGTCATCTGAATAATTTTTGCAGTTGATCCAGACGCCTCGTATTTAATTGGTCTAATAGTGGTTGGAGCTGTATCTGATGTTTTTCTATATAAATTATAAGTTGTATTAACACCATCAGAAGCAGTTAAAGTGTCAGTAAATGTTGTAATGACCGACCATGTACCACCAGCTGGAGCTGTAGAACTAATATAATATTCACCGACTGCACGGCTTGATGTATTAGCTATTTTAGATAATGTGTATGCAATTATAGATGCGTTTAAATCTGTATCGTTTTGCTGTTCTACTGAACCGGCTACATCGTATTGTAATGGTCTAACTAAACCAGTTTCTGATGCTGATGATAAATTTTGTGAAAATGTTGTTGTTACAGAGTTGGTTGTTCCAACTGCAGGGTGTGTACCTATTGATTCAGTTCTTCTTATATCTACAAAACTACCAATGGATGAACCTATACCAATAGTATTTAAATCACCTACAAATGATTGACTTGAATTAGCTTCGGTAGCAAACTTAACTAATATTTTATGAGAGATGTAATCCATCTCAGCATTTGACATTTCCTGAAGACCAGTAAAGTTAGTGCTGTTAGCAGCATTACCACTTGATACTTTTATTTTTAATGGATTTGCCAATACATACCTCTATAATAATAATTTATATTTATATTTATGCTACTCTTAACCACAATGTTTTTGTGGTTGAAGTGTAGTTTGATGTTACTGTTGCTCCAGTGTATTGATTATCTCTTGATCCATCATAATTAGTAGTGTATTGACCGTCACTATAATTAGTTCCAACCACCAATCTACCATATTGACCAGCATATTGTGCTCTAGTAAACTGTCCATCATATTGAGGTCCAGTAACTATTCTAGTAAACTGTCTTGCAAATTGCTCACCTCTTAAAAATTCAACACTATAATTTCCAATAAAATTTCTAGTAAACTGGGGTGCATATTGAGGACCGTTTATTATTCTAGTAAACTGTCTAGTATATATGCCAGCATACTGCTGTGTAAATATTCTAGTAAATTGTCTTTGATAAGTACCTGAATATATTAATGTATAATTTTCATTATATTGAGGCCCAGGAACGGTTCTAGTATATTGAGGACCAGTAACAACCCTGCCAAATTGTCTTGTAAATTGAGCTCTTGTATATTGAGGACCAGTTGTTATTCTAGAAAATTGCCTTGCATATTGAGCATCATAACCAGGCCCTGGTGTTGCTCTTGCATATGTTGGTCCAGGTGTTGATCTACCATATTGTGTTTCATATTGTGGTCCAGGTGTAATTCTAGTGTATTGTGGACCTGGTGTTGATCTAGCATAGTTAGGCCCTGGTGTTACTCTTGAATATTGAGGTCCTGTAACTAGTCTAGTATAATTAACACTAAACTGCTCACCTCTTAAAAATCCTCTATTGTATCCAGGACCGGTATATAATACTCCTGCATATTTTAAATTACCTGAATATACGGTATTATAAGCTAATCTGTAATAAGTGCCTCTATAATACTGAAGTTCAGCACCATCTGGTGGAGGTGTCTTTGTTGGGGCACCAAAATATGTAAAAGCTGAGTATGCCGCGGCAATAAATGCCGGGCTTATTTCCCTAAGAAAATCATACGGACCTACATTTCTGTCATATTGTGTTGCAAACTGTCTATAATAAGGACCGAAAAGATATTCTCTGGCATACTGACTAGCATATTGTGTAGAATATGTTCTACCATATTGAGCTGAATAAGTTCTACCATATTGAGCTGAATATATTCTTCCATATTGAGCTGAATATATTCTTGTATATTGTACACCGTATTGAGCTGAATATATTCTTGTGTATTGTGCTGTATAAATTCTAGTGTATTGTGATCTCGTGTATTGTACAGAATATTGTGCAGAATATATTCTAGTAAATTGTTCAGCATATTGTGCCCCATCATAACTACCATAATAGACTGGTGAATATTGGGTTGATGGTGTTTGTCTAGTATATTGAGTACCAGCAAATGTACCGGCGTCTATTATTCTTGAATATAAAGCACCGTTATATTGAGGTCCAGTAACTATTCTAGAATATTGACCCCTTTCAAATTGACCTTCATACTGTCCACTATACACTCTTTGATACTGCACATTACCAGTATATTGTGTTCCTACAACTCCTCTTTCAAATGATCTTAAATAAGCTCTAGCAAAATTAACAGCATATTGTCCAGAATAAATTCTTGTGTATTGAGTAATATATTGTCTAGCAAATTGACCTCTTTCATATTGTGCACTAAACTGTCTTGTAAATTGTCTTTCAAATTGTCTACCATATGTACCTGCATATGTACCAGTATATTGAATATTTTGTATTTGAGGGTTTCTATCTGTTGCTGATCCTCTGGCTACCCAAGTACCTGTACCAGGTGCTGATGCTTGAAAAACATACTTACCAACACCAGTAGATACTATTCTATTTCTTAATCTAGAAGTTAAACTTTGTATGTCAGCGGTTGACATTTCTCTTAATCCAAATACAGGATTAGATCTTACCACCTTTAAAGGTAATATTTCTGTAGGTGAATTATCATATGAAGTTTTTCTCCATAATTTGTAGGTTGTTTTTAATGAATCGTCGCCAATAGCGTTTGTAACTTCATCATAAAATAAATCTTGGGCTACCCATGTACCAGATATAGATGGAGCATTTATACTAACATAATATGATCCAGTACCAGCTGCTGTTGAATTAGCTTTAGCTATATCATCCAAACATAAACCAATAACATCGTTTATTTCTGAATCAGTTTGATCTCTTAATTGAAAATTTGTAGCATTACCAGAAAAAGCTCCAGGCTTTATTAATGAAGTTTCTGATGCTGTAGCAACATTTTGTTTAAAAGTGTAAGTGTCGGTATTAACTGAACCTGCATAGGGGTGGGTATTAATAGCAGCAGTAGCATAATTATCTTCAAATGTGCCAACTGAAGTACCTAATGAATCTATATTTAAATCACCAACGTAATCGCCTGAACCAGATTCGGTTGCAAAGTTTATGAGAATTGTTTTAACTGAATAGTCTAAATCAGCATTTGTAGTAACTTGAACACCGTTACTATAAAGCCCTCCTGATTTAACTATTTTAAGTGGATTCACTTCCTAATTCTCCTACGGTGCTGGCCAAGCAACAACTCCATTAGCGTATAGAACTTGGAATGCAGCACCCCCTTCGTCTTTTAGACTTGAATGTATAGAAAGATCACCTACAACATTAGCTGAGCTACTAAATGTAGATGCATCTGATACGGTAATACTATCTTGGAAATTCACATTGCCTTGGAAATCAGCTGTACTATTAAAATCAGCTGCACCTCCAACTTGAATAGTTGATGATGCATTTACAAAACCAGTTACAGTGGTGTTACCTGCTGCTAATGTTTTACTGAATGTTGAATTATCAGCTACAGTTATACTATCACTAAATGCGACGTTGCCACTAAAATTACCTGTTTGACCATAAACAACATATCTTTCATTAACAGCACCTAAAGCTTGTCCGTTACTTGTAGGTTTAATACCACCACCAGATGTAACAAGCCCGGTTAAAGATGATGTACCAGTTACAGTTAAAGTGCTTGAAAGATTTAATGTATTACCAGATATAACCCATCTGTTTGTTGTGTTACCTAATGGAACTGTATTACCGTTTGGTATAAAACCAACTGTAGAATTACCTACCGGTGAATATACAAATAAATTTTCAATACCAGAACCATCACCAATAGTAGTTTGTCCATCTAATGTTGCATTAGCAGAAACAGATAATGTTGTCATAGATGCAACATTTAAAGATAATGCTTGATCTGATGCTAATGATGTTGTGCCCTGTACTTCTAGATCACCAACAATAGTAACATTATTACTAAATGTTGTGTTAGGTGATGCGGTCATTCCAGTATCAGTAATATATAATTCTCCTGATACTAAGTTTGCAGTAGCACCTGTATGTTTTAATGCAGATGTAATTGTGTTAACAGTTAAATTACCTGTTATATCTGTATTACCTGCTACAGTTAACTTACCACCAAATTGACCTGTTGTTGTAGCATTAATAAATCCAGTAACAGTGGTATTACCTGCTGCAAGAGTTTTAGTAAATGTTGAATTATCTGCTACGGTAATTGAATCTTGGAAATTAGTATTACCTTGAAAATCTGCAGTGCTATTAAAATCAACTGCACCATTAACCTGTAAAGTGCTTGAAACATTTGCAGTACTTAATGTAGATTTACCAGTAACATTTAATGTATTAGATAAGGTTGTAGCACCTGTTACTGAAACTGTATTTGCAAAAGTTGATGCAAGAGTAGCACTTATACCACCTGAGAAAGTACCACCAACACCCGTAAATGATCCGTCAGTATTAATATCTCCTGAATCGTCAATTATTACGTTAACTGTTGAGTTACCAACTCTTATTTGTCCTGCATTTATTTCTACGTTACCAACAACTACATTTGAAGAAATAACTGTATGCCCTGATACGTCTAAATTAGCTCCGTTTAACGCTGTATTGCCTGCAACTGTTAATATACCATCTAAATCAGCACCACTACTTGTTATAGTTGAATTAACTGTTGAATTACCAACTGCAATTGTTGTGGTATTAATATTAACATTAGCACCAACATTCATACCTGATGTTGCATTAGCTACACCTGTAGTAATTAATCCTGCTTTAGCTCTTAATAATCCACCCACATTAGCAGTATTACTTAATAAAGCAGACCCTGTTACTGATATAGTATTAGAGAATGTAGCTGTATTGGTTACAGCAATAGTATTACTTAATGTAGCTGCTCCAGTAATGGTAACTGTATTGCTAAATGTAGCTGTATTAGTAACTGATAGTGTATTGCTTAATGTTGCAGCACCGGTTACTGAAATTGTATTTGATAAAGTGGCTGCACCTGTAATAGCTATTGTATTTGAACCAACTATTTTTCCTGTTACTGTTGTATTACCAGTAATTGATGCATTACCTGAAACTGTTAATGTATTAGAAGCATTTATATCTTCTGCTTGTAAATCCCATCTTGCGTCTGATAATCCTAATGATTTAGCATTAGCAGTTGGTACAATATTTGTATCTATCTCACCATTAATAGAAATAGTGTCTGAATTAGCATTACCTAAATCTACATCTGAATTAAATACTGCATTACCTGTTACTGTCAGCGTATTTGATACATTTACAGTATTACTATTAATGCTCCAACGGGCGTCAGAGAGACCTAACGACAATGCGTTAGAGATAGGGTTAATGCCTGTATCTACTTCAGATACAAATGAAACTGTATCATCATTTGCTGAACCAATTGTTACATTTGCATTAAATGTTGATTCATCAGAATCGACAGTAAATGTATTTCCTGCTATAGTTGTATCAGTTGTTGTACCATCATTATTAATATCAATAGCTGAAATTGTTGAATTTGATTTTAATGTTACATCATTTGCAGTTAATGTAATATTATCATAATCTGATGTTAATGTGGTACCATCCATATCAACAGTTGTTGAATTTATATCTAATGTAGTACCTGTAAAATGAACTGCAGTTGAATTAATAGAAACATTGCTTGATGTGCTATTAATATGTACGTTACTTGAAACTTGTAAAAGGGTATTATTTACGAAAGCATTGGTTGATTGTATATCAATATATGATCCGGTTGTTCTAATTGAATTAACAGTAGAATTAGAAGCAACATTAATTATATTATTTTGTATATTTGTGTTTGAAACTATTAATAATGTATTTGAGGCTTGAACATTACCACCTCTCAATCCATTAAATGCAGCAAAAGTATTTGCTTGAATCACACCACCAGTTGAATTAACCCAAGCTTGGGTGTCTTCATTATAAACATTTGATGTAATAACAACGTTACCAGAAGTTGCACCACCAATCGTATTTTGTTGTGCAGTGACAACAATCTCTGACATATCATAAACTAACTGATTAGTTCTTTCTACCCATGCACCAAAAGTATCGGTTTGTGTAGCTACGTTAGCGGACTTGTATCTTCTTTCAGCCATTAAATTTTCCTAATAATTGTGCTAACATGTCTTTTATTTCTTTATCATTATCAGCACATAATTTTAAATCTGCTTTAATTTGTATTACATCCATTTCAAGCTGATCAATACGAGACATTCTTGCGTTTAATTTAGCTTTTCTAGCTTTATATGCCTCTAATGCTTCTATATTAGTATTTAGCACCGCACCAGACATATTATCTCTAACTAAAAAAGGAATGTCTGTTTTTGTTACATTTTTCATATTATGCACTCAATGCAATAGCTCTCATATCTGCCACTCTAGGCACTCTATTAGTCTGTTCTGATGTCATAACTATTTTAACTTGGAATAATGCAAACGTTTCATGCTCTCTTCCTGATGAATCAAAATATCTTAACTTAAATGACCCATCAGATTGTGGATATTTAAATGCTGATTGTTTTTCATCTGTATTAACTTTATAATGTAATGCATCTTGCAATGTTTTATCAGATGCAGTATCAAGTACAACAGCTGTGGTATTAGCTGATGCTACTCTTCCTAATACATAATTAGATTTTATACCATTAGTTACTATAATTAAATCACCAGCACTATAATATGAACTTGCAGATGCAATAGCAACTGTTGTGCTTGATGATGTGGTGTTTGCTGTACCAGTTTGTTGATTAGAACTATTAATAGTTGGAATATCTGGAATTGAATATTTAAATTCTCTAATATCATTTGCATTATCTAAAGAACTAAACAGTTCGTTTTGCTCTGCAGGCTCTGTTAATAATGTCCATTGTTTATCTATAATTTTATCTGGATCATCTGATGCTGTAACCATTGCATAAACTTTTATGTCTGTGTTAGCAGGTTTATAAGAAGATACATAAACATTTAAATCTTCTGCATCTAACCCTGATGCTAATTGAACCGTTTTTGATAAGTATTTTGATTTAGCTACACCTTTTCCAAATAATCTTTCATTAGATATATCATTATTAATTAAGTTTTCATACCCTTGAACTATACTTATTTCAGCATCAAAAATAGGTGAAACACTCTCATTTGTTGTTTTTAATGTATTGGTTATAACTAATGATTTATTACCACCTGCAACAACTTCGTTTGATTTACTATATACGGCTGACTCTGATCCAGTAAGTTTATTTTGAATACCATATACAATTTGACCAGTAGATGTTGTATTTAAAGCAGTTGAATTAGATATTGTCATGTTACTTACTATAGTTGTACCAGAAGGCTCTGTTCTATATAAAAATGGTTGATAACTGTTTATTACCCTGTTATCAACAGTTGTAATATCTGCACTTGCTGTTGAAATAGTACCTTTAATGGTATCACTATTAGCGAAATAAGAACCATTTGCAGCCGATGAATCTTTAAGTGTAATTTGAGTTACTGTGCTGTTTGAATATAATCTTTGTACTCTACCTCTTGGTGTTTTAGCTGCACGACCAATAGAAAAAGATGTTCTAGGTTTACCTAATGTGGTTAACGATGTGTCACTTTCAATTGATTTAACTATCAATACATCACTGTTATCTGTATTTGCAGTTTCTCTAAAAACAACTGTATCACCAACAGCATAATCAGATGTAAATGTTGTAGATGTGCCTGTAATTGTTGAGCTACCTTTTGTTACTGCTACATTACCAGTTGCAAACGATGAAGGTACTTTATAAACCTCTTCATCATTTCTAAATGTACCTGATATATTATTAATAGTAAAAAATTCTAAATCCCTATTAGTTAATGTAACTGTACCAGTTTTTTTAGCATTGTATATTGCTTTATACATTCTAAATTTAAGATCTGAATCAAGTTTAGGTTCCCATGTATCAGAAGCTGAAACAAATAATACACCATCACCCCAACTTGAATTAACTGGAGCTCCACTACCTATTTCATTCTCACCTTTTAAAGAATACCAAATTCTATAATCTGGTGAGCCTGCATCTGGTTTAATTGATAATGCATATTGTGAGCCAACTTTTAAAAATACTGGACCTGAAAATATTACTCTTGTAGGTACAGTAGCGTCACTAGATGTTTTAACATTTTTAGATAATAAATGTACTTTACTAAATTCTAAAACCTTTCTAGTAGGATACCCATTTTGAACTTCTCTAATATCAACATTAATCCCATATTTAGAATCTTTACCTTGAAAGAATAAATCAACAGATGATACATATAAGCCATCTGAATCAGGGCAATGCTCTGGTAATATTCTAAAAGTTTGCGCTATTGGATCATCATTTAAACTACTTTTATTATACCATTTATTTGTAGCACTCATTTATTCTCCTATTTTAAGTATTCTCTACCAACGTAAGCTTCTCTAGGTCTTCCACCACCGCCACCGGTAATAGCTGACTCTGCTTTAGACCCGGTACCAGTTGTTGTATTTGCATTAGTTGTAACAACGGTAATATCATTATTAGTATAAGGATAGTATTGATTATTACTGCTATCTTGACCTGCACCTATTGAATCTGTATTAATATAGTTATGGTAAGTATTATTCCAATAATAGTTCCAAGCATAAGTATTAGTAATATTTATGGTTGTATCTACGTCAATTGTTTGTTCTTTGTAAGTGTCCTTAGTTGTATTGAAATCAAATGTAGGCTGTCTAGTAGTTAGTGTAACATTTTCTTTTTCAACACTATAATTATATGCGTTATAATTAGCAGACGCTGTTGAAGTTGAATCTTCTAAATCAGATAATGAACTTACATCAGCTACTACTAGTTTTCTATCACCAACTAAGAATGTCTCTTTAGGTAAATCAAATATTGCTTGTAATACACCATAACCATCAGAAGAAATTGCATCACCATAATCACCCCCTCTTTGAATATTTTTAGGATTTAATAGTAATGATTGACCACCTGATGATGTTACACTATCAGCTGTACCCGGTGCAACATTAGCATTGATATCAGTATTATCAAAAAAGAAATAATGCCGTGTATCTGGTCTCAACCCATAAGCAATTATTCTAACTCTTTTTGGTCTCATAAATGGAGAGAACGAAACATCAGTGACGAAATCTCCAACTGAAGAAGTAGATTGTTCATACCCCATTGATAACTGTTGTGTTGTTTTTAAATATGTGTCTGTAGTTGTTGTTGTGGTTGTTGTAATAGCAGTTTCAGTTGTCTTAGAAAGTGAGCCACCATACCAGCCACCCCACCAGTCGCCATAATAGTTACCATAATAGCCGTTATAACCTTTATGTGTATAATAATTATATGCGTTATATCCTTTCCATCCCCAATAACCATAGTTATTAACGTTAGTGTCTGAAGTTACGTCTACTTCAGATTGTACGTCTGTAGATGTACCAATTTTTTCTATATTTGTTCTAGTTAATGGATAAAGTTCATTTAAATTATCTAAAAGATCATTCATACCAGTAGAGGTATCTACAAATACATCTTTTGTACCAACAACGGTTTCATCATACCCTGAATCATATGTTGGATTAAGTTTTATTTTACCTATAAACTTATAATATGATTCTGTACAAGGTCTATGATTTGTAGCAACACCTTGATCAATAATTAATGATTCTGTTGCTGATAAAGTATAAGCACCGTCTAATTCAATAACATTATTTGTATTTGCTACTATTAAATCAATACCTTCTTGTTTAAATCTTGGAATAAATTCTGTAGCTGTTGGGTCAATACCAATAGAAAACTCTCTATTATTAACATCAGCTGATTTAAAGTCTGTTGCTGGATCAACTAATATACCATTTTTAAATCTATCATTACCATTAGCATCAGTAATAGCCATATTTTGTGTTTTTTGTTCTAACTGAGATAATGTGGTATAATATTCTATATTTTTTAATCTTTTATCAAGTTTAGCAATTTCTGCCATAGTATAACGTCTTGTATTTTCTGGTGTTATAGTTATGGATTCATTTCGTCTTGAAGTTGTTCTTGTTTCTTTTGATGTTAAAGATGGGTAAGGTGGTATTACTATTGTACCAATGTTTAATGAATTAGGTATATCTTGAGGTGGTAAAGGTTTAGAACCTGGAGTACCTCTTTTAGTTGTTAAATACCCTTGTTCATTAATTGCAAGCTTATCAATTCTACCTAGATAGTATTCATAATCAGTTGTAAATTGTTTATTAGGAGCTGCTAAAAAGTGTTCTATTGATCCAAATGATTCGATGTTGCTTGGGTTAATAGTAGCTCCAGCTTCTGTGGTTGAAAAAGCAGCGGTATTAGCAACCTGTGGTCTAATATCATATGCGTTTCTTAAATCTGCAATATAACCACTTGGTGATTCGTATACTGGTATATCTTGAGGTTCTAATAAATCAACACCATTTGATTGATAATAACTTGATACTGTATAGAAACCTTTACCGTCTGAAGGATCATCTGCTTGTAGTACTGACATTTTAACTAATAGCCTATCATTAGCCACTAAAGTTGTAGATGTTTTTAAACTTAATTGGCTTAGTCCATAGTGTGTATCTTCAGCATTTATCTCTAATTGGAATCCAGATTTATTATCTGTATTAGTATTTGCATATGATTGATTACCTTGATATACTGCATCAACAGATATAACATCAGGCATACCTAATGAATAAGGACCGACTATACCACCTGCATTATTAGAGCAATCTATTTTAACATAAACAGTCTTTTTAGTTTTCTTTATTGGTGTTACGTTAGCTTTTTTCTCATTATGAACAACTCTAAATGCTGATACACCAGAAGATAAATTTGATGATAAAGCTCCAGATAAATCAATAGTTGCTGTACCACTAGAAACTGTTATAGTAACTAAATCTGTATCAACCGGTACGTTATTAGCTAAGCCACCGTGTGAAGCACCACCTAAAGTTGGTACAATAATAAATTCTCTTTTCTGTGAATTAGATAGAGAACCAGAATATGGAAATACTCCAGTTACTGATGAAACAGAAATATGATCATTATTTGCTGCTGTTACTTCTTGTTGTGTTCTAAAAATAAAGTCTGTTGATGAAGTTGACTTAATTGCTGGTCTAGGAAACTGGAATAGTCCAGTTAATAGAGGGTTTTCTTTTAATACTGCTCTACTATTTTCTAATACTGCATCACCAGTACCCTGTCCTGAAATATGTACTGCTCTAACATTTCTAAATGCTTTACCAGCATTCATTCTTATATTAAATAAATATAATTTGTATTGAGCTGATGATTGTCCTGGTACACCATCATGATATTCAAATCCTCTAACATGAGCTTTACCAATTTCTGTTCCAGGGGCTACAGATAAGTTATCACCATCAGTAGCAGAAGTACCAGCAGTACTTCTTAATGATACTTCTGAAACTGTATTAGAACTAAATGTACCAACTAGTTCATCTACTATTAAATAATTACCTAAATTTTGTGTTATTGTTTCATCAGCACTATTAGCAAAAGCGGTTGCTTTTTGAACTGGTAATCTTGTAGTATTAAATTGTTCTGATCTATTACCATTAACATAATGCAACCCTGGCCCAACCATTATATTAAAATGGGTTGTATTTGCTGCTATAGCCTCTGCTTGTAATTCATTTACTTTTATAGTATAATTACCAGACTCTTCAAATGTTCGTCTTGCCATTTCATCGTTAATGACATTAAATTGTGTTGTTAACTTTTTAGCAATAGGTAAACCATTTTGGAAATCCATAATAGATAAAAAGTTTCCATTTGATCTTGCATCTTGAGTAGGAATAGCTACTAAGTATGGGTCTAATTTTAATCTATCAGCACCCGGAGCATTTTCATTATTATAACCAGATGCATTATCAAGTAATGATGTGTCTGAAGTTGATGCTATAATTGATTCTGTTACGTCAAAGCCAATTGAAACGTTATCAGGTGTGTTAGAATATTTTGATGCTACTACTGTATTAGATGAAACTAGTAAAAAATGTCCTTTTGAATAAATTATACCATCTGAAACATTTACAGCATAACCTTTACCAACACAGGTATTAGCATCTGAAACTTGTGCGCCTGCAACTGTAACAGTATATGAAGCAGTAGTAAAATCTGTGTTAGGATATATTTCTATATTCTCAGAAGTATTAAATACTTTTTCACCGCTTGCACCAGTTGTTAAATAATCAATATAAAGAGTGGTTAAATTAGGATCTTGAGATACTAAACCATCTGCATATTCTTGAATAATAGCAGTTACATTTGAAACCGCACCTTTAGCATACAACCCTTTATAGGTAGATGGAGCAACTGGCTGTCCGTTTGTTTGTAAATCTCCAATTTTAATAAAATCATAATTTTGATCTAATTGAATAGAACATCCTTCAATAATAGTACCTTCTTTGTAAATATTATTACCAAATCTTTCAACCTGTTTTTGTAAAATTGTTTGAAGCTGTGTGAGCTCTCTTGCTTGTAAAGCTACTGCAGGTTTAAATAAAATACGATGAAATTTTTTATTTTCATCATAATCGTCGTAATATGGACTTACATTAAAATTGGTATTTAAACTCATAAGTTATCCTAAAATGTTAATACTAGTTTAAAAGTTTCAGTTTGATTATTAGCTCTTTCAATAGGTGATAAGTTTTCTTTATATAATATCTCACCTGAACCTGATTTAATTTCAGGTAATGAAACACTAGTTATTTTCATTTGTGCAGCACTATTTGCTCCTGTAAAATATTTATCACCCCCAGAGACATCTGATAGTAAGAAAACATTTCTAACATCAGTTAATTCAACACTACCGTCAGAGGCACCTGGAGTTGATAAAACATATCCAGATGCTAATGATTCGCCTTGAGTTACTTTTTCATCTTCTATTAACCCGTTACCTAATGTACCTGCATAAGATACATTAGCTGTATATTTGTGTGTTTGTCTAAATGTGGTTGTTGGTTGGGTAACTGCACTTAAAGTAGCATTACCACCAGTAAATGATATTGTATCATTAGCTAAGAAAAAGCCTCTTATATCTTTTACTTCAATATCATTACTCGCAACAGAAACAACCGTAGCTGTTGCATTTGAATTTGAACCTGTTACAGTTAATCCTGAACTAATAGCTGCAGTGTTAGCTGAAAATGTTAAAGTACCATTTGCAAATAATGGGTCTTTAATAATACCCACTTCTCTAAAATCATTTTCAGCTGATAATTTTCCAGATTCTGTATTAGCTATTGAAACAGATACACCTATTTTATTACCAAACAATTCTGTTAATGTGTTTGATCCGTGTCCTCCTGGAGGGGATATTACTGCAGTAGCTATCGCTGTATTAGTCACGTAACTATTAGAAACTGCATTAGTCACAAAACCTGTATTACCTTGTATAGTTACATTAGCATAGGTATAATTAGAACCTACATTAATCATTTCAACATTTGCAACAACGTTAGCATTTAACGTACTATTAATTTTAGCTCTTGCTTGAGCACCACTACCATCACCAGTTATAATTACTTGAGGTCCGATACTCCATTTTGAATCAGATGCTAAATTAGTAGAAAAAGCACTAGCTAATAATACTCTTTTTTCATTTGCGGTAACTATATATTCATCAATAATACCTAATTGACCAGCACCTGTTCCTGATTCAATATAAAAAGATGATCCTTTATAAAAATCTGTGTTAGATGATAAACCATCTCCTGTTCTTGTTAATGATACTATATTAGCATAAGTGTTTGATGTAACACCTCTTATTTCATCACTAGTTGTAAAAACTCCTTGAACAGATGATATAGTTAAATGAGTACTATTAGAATCTATTATAACACCATTTGATGATCCTAATGATGCTATAATATTAGCAGCTGCTGTATTAGACGCACCTGTAATAGTAACTGTGGGTGTACCAGTATATGATTTACCTTTAGTTATTATATTAACACCAGTTATAGCTCCATTAGCATTAACTGATGTTATATTAGCAGTTGCATTTAAAGTTGCTGGACCAGATATTGTTAATGTATCTGATGTTGTGAATCCAGCTCCACCATCTAATATTCTAAGACTTTCTACAAATTTAGTCTCAACTTCTTCTTTAACATAACCTGTTGTATCACTGATATTGACTATAGTTTCTTGAGCACCATTTAGAGATATTAATTTAGAATCTCCTGCCACTGCAAACTCGGATACAAAGCCTTCTGCATAACCTGCGTAGCTATTACCACCATCGGTAACTTTTATTACTTGGATTGATCCGTCGATAGCATTGTTAACAACATCGTTATTCGCTACAACCGGAATATAATCGGCTGTAGCAAACTTGTCCCACGTAGCTGTTGGAATGGTATACATATATTTCCATTGATACCCATCAGACGTGGTAATATAAACTGTATCATTCGCTGACGTTTCTGTCAACGAAGGTTGTTGTGTTGAATTTGCCCCGTAATTATTATCAAGGCATTTAAATATATTATATGCACTTCCTTCCTCAACTACAACAAAAAAGTTTTCGTCGTCCAAATGAATTGCTGTATCTGAGTACATAGTATATAATGTATTATTAGCCCAATCAGTTCTTTTAACCATATGGACTACGTCGCTATCTGTAACTTGTTTACCACCTATCATATTACGATAAGTTTTATAATGAACATTATCTACTGATTCTTCAAAATCCGGTGGATCATTATCATCAGCAAATGGTAAATGATTACCGTAATAAAGATATAATAATGTATTAGCAGGTTCAGTTAAAGATTCTTTAAATTGAACTGCGCTTGAAACTTTAAAATTGTAAGATATATAATTGTGTGCCATATTAACTTGTACTTACTGTAACTCCTGTTGAGCTTAATTCTAATGTATCAGACACTCTAACTTTAATTACTTCACCAAATAATTTTGTACCTGCTACGTGTAAAATTTCTTTTAATTGATCTTCATATTTAGCTAACGCGATACCAGTTTTAACAACATATGAGTATTCTTGGTAATAATCATTATCATGTATTTTATTTACATCACTTGCAAAAGAGACTCTATCTCTCCAATAACCAGCTCCAACCCCTTGTGTTAACACGTTAGCTGTACCAGTAACAATAAACGCTGAGTTGGCAGCTGATAATTGTACTGTATCACCATCTTCATAACCATAACCAGAATTAGTAATTTCTATAGTTTGAGCAACACCATTAGCAGTTATAACAGTTGCATTAACCACTGCGTTTAATCCAATTGGTAGCGTCTCATCATCTTGATAAGCATAAACTACATTAGCAGTTGCACCAGAAGAAGCTCCGGTTAAAGTTGCATTCGCTACAAACGATTGACCAAAATTTAATCTTCTTATTTTAATTTGTTCAATACCATTTACTGTGCTTATTGATTTATATCTACCGGTTGCAATTGCTGAAACTGTGTTTTGAGTAACTCCAGATGTTAATGGTACGACATTAGCTCCAGATGTTTGGGTTTGTATTGTGTATGCATCTGTAAATGTACCCACTGGATTAGATATTTTAATATGTGTGCTATTTGAAGATTCAACCACACCAGATGCATTTGTTGTTAGTTGAACTACACCTTCACCAATCGTAATTGCGTCTGAGTTAGCATTTAACGTAATACCATTTGATGTACTGTTACTATGCTGAACTAAAAAGCCTGGTAAAGATAGAGTTTGTGTTAGATTTTCTCCAGTATTAAATGAACCTGTTCTATTATCTATTACGCAAATTAAATCTCTTCTATTAAATCCTGCAACGTATGGATTATGTACTAATGTTACTGGATCTAAATTATAACCAGAACCCGGATTAATACCGTTTAAAGATTCAATAGTACCGATTGTGAAATTAGAAAATGTTAATGCATTATATAGTATAGTAGTTAAATCAGCTTGACCTGATTTAGGTAATCCGTATCCAAAATCCATATTAACTGATATAGACGCTCCAGTACCTGTTGATGTGCTTATTGATACTGATGCATTACTTAAATATTCTGTACCTGGTTCAATAATTGTTATTGAATCTACTGAACCAGAATTTGAACTATTAGCACTAAAAGATGCTGTAGCTGAAACGTTTGGATTACCACCTGAAATAGAAACTGTATCTGAATTAACATAACCAGAACCGGCTAATAAACCAGCACTTGAAACATTTGCAAATGCATTAACACCTTCATTAGTAATTGTTCTTCCATTTGTAAACGAACCATTAGAAACATTTCTTACAACTATATGAGTTGAGTTGGTTACTGTTTTAATTGTACCAACAGCACCAATTGAATTGCCTGACGCTTTCATTTTAGCTACTAAAGTAGCCCCAGAGCCTGTTGATGTGGTAATAGTTATTGCTGGTACTAATTCATAATCAATACCATTATTACTTATTTCAATTCCTTGAATACCACCACTACCATCTGTCACAACATTTGCTACTGCATTAGTTGCTGCTGAACCTGTAAATACAACTGTATCAGAATTAACATAGCCTGATCCAGCATTAGTAACCACAACACTATTAACCACTAAATTGCATTCAAATATATAATCACCAACTGAAAAATCACCATTAGCTGCAAATGGTGTACCTGAATTAGCTACACTGTCTATTGTTATACCAGTATCAATAGTAATAGAATCAACAAAACCAATACCTGAATTAGCTCCGTTTATAATAACATTACTGTATGGTTTGTCATCTTCTGCTGTGTTATTTGCACCAATAATATCTGTAAATAATGTGAGCACTTCCGATGACCCTAGAGTACCAACTTCAAAGTCACCTCCAACACCAGAACCTACATTAGCTACATTAGCATAAGTATTGCTTGAACCGCCAACTAAGAATGTATAATCACCTTTATAAAATGGCTTATTATTAGCATTAATACCCGCTATAGTTGTATTACCACCAATATATTCTCCTATGGCTGTTGTATTTGAAACTGTATCGATTGCAACATTAGTTGCTGCATTAGCTGAATAAAGATAATCTGCATCAGCAAAATTACCTTCATGGGTTATAATAGTTATAGTATTACCTGAGCCAGTTGCGACCCAATAACCATTTGCTACTATATTACCTGTTGTATTAGCACCTTGAATTTTATTACCAGAAGTATTAGCATAAGATATAAAATCTGCATTACCAGATGTCCATGTTACTTCTGCTAAAGGTTGAGAAACGTTTTCAAATAAGAAAAAATTATCTACATTTGCATCTGTATTAGTTATATTATTAATTACTAATGTTGCATTTGATGATAATGATCTTGTATAAGTATTAGAAACTGTATAACCATAACCACCATTAGCTAAATTATAATCAACTCTACCAGTAGCATCAATTACAGAAGTAATTTTAGCTTTACCTTCGCCTCCTACACCACCATCAGAAATTACATCAAATTCATCTCCGATAGCAAAATTTCTACCACCATTTACGACTGAAATACTTGACAATGATCCTACCATTTGAGGTGCATCATCTAATAAACCATCATCTGTTATAAATTCACCAGTTTCAAAATTACCTACTTTTCCGGATAAAAATAATACTGTTATTATTTTTCCTTTTATGACCTTTGTTATAACTGATTCAACAAATGCTGATGCACCTGAAGCAGAACCAGTTATCTGTTTACCTATAAATCCTTTTGTTCTATCTGATGGTGATACTTCTAAGTATGTTGGTTTATACCATCTACTTTCAGAAGGTATTATTACTCTTTCACTCGGTAATGTTACATCTACTTCTTCACCATATAATAATTTAATAAGCATTTCAATTGATCTAATCGAACCTTTAGATTGATATAAATCACTAATATGCTTAAGCATAAATCTTTCATCTGAAGTTGTTTGTAATTGTGTGCCCTGTATAAAGGTCTTTCTAAAGTGAATTAAAAAATCTGATACTGTAGAATCAATATCTCTATTTTCGTGTAAATCTCTAAGTACTTTTGTGGTTTGTCCAGATTGTTCTAACCATTCATAATATGCTAAAATAAATTGAACAATTTCAGAATTATTTTCTTTAAAAATTTCCGGAAAATGATCTTCTACGAAATTAGAAATATGTTCTGGTACCACATGTGCCATTTATTATATTCTCTCTTGTAATACGTCTATTGTTATATTTTCTGCATTTAACTGTAAAATAGATTGCTTTTTAGTTTTAATATCATTATTATCCACTCTTGCATACACATTAAATGTACCACCGACAAATGAAGGTATTAATAATGAATTAATTTCCACTAATCCAGTCGCATAATTCACAGTACCAGCATCAGACAATAATGTAACAAAATTATTTTGATTATCTAATCTAACAATTCTAAGTTTACCAGCACCGTCATCAATTAAAAATGCATTTGTCGATGTTGAATATGTAAACTGTGATGATTCAATTGCTGGTTTATATAAAGCTTTAGTTGTGATACTAGAAAAAATATCATCTGCTTTTAAGGTATTATTAAACTCAATGTTATAAGATGCAGCTAAACTACTAGAAGGTGTGAATTTTTTAAATATTCTTTTTTCTAATTGTGATGATATAATACTATTATCTGCTGCATCAACAGCGGCTGTTGCTTTTGAATTCCTATAAACAACATCAAACCCATTAATATTATTATTAGCCCATGCTGTTAAAGCGTTTATAGATTTTGTTCTAATAGAAGATATAGCTTGGGTTGTTAAAGCTATATTATATGATACTTTACCTGTAATTTCAATATAAACAAATTCAGGTGTTATAACTTCTACATCAATACCAACAGGTGTTCTTTTCTTAAAGAAACTGCTTAATGATGATTTTAAAGTTTCTGGTACACCATCTGAATCAACTAAATCAACAGCTAATACCACTTTACCAAATTTAGGTGGTGATAATTCTTCCCCACCAAATGCTAAAACATTTTGAATATTTGGATACTCTTTTTGAGCTAATATTTTATAATCATTTGCAGTAACAGCTCTCTCTTGAACTTGGAATGCTCTCGGTGCATTAAATTTAATATCTTCAACTGATTCAGCTGCTGCACCGCCTGCTGAATTAGCTACTGTTGTTACTATTACGTTTGAGTACCCACCTATAGATTCACTTGATGTGAATACTTTACCGTTATTACCATTAGCCCCAGTTGCAGCTCTATATTTAATTTCTATAATATTACCAACAGAAGGCTTTTTACCAAATACACCATCACCGAAAGTAATTCTGAATTTATCATCTTTAGCTGGTTCTAAGAAATAACTATTTGAAGATGCGCTTAAACCAAATAATGTATCAGCTTTAGACCATAAAGTTCTAACTGATGATGTGTTAGAAGCTCTTACTGTTACAGTTAAATGTCTAGTATCAACATTATTGTTAGTAATTTCTGCTATAAAATTGTTAGCAGTATCAACAGCAAAGAATTCTTCTACTATTAACCCTTCGTATAATTCGACATTAGATGCAATATATTCTACACCACCTGTTGCATTAGTTGAAGGTCTAATTATTGTATCGTCTTGAACTGAAAAAGTTTTAGTAACACCATCAATAGATGTTGAAAATTTTGTCCATTTATTTAAGGTTATTGATCCAGGGCTGTCTGTAGGAATTACTTTTACATTAACTATAGCTTTAGAAGATTGTACTGATCGGGGAACATAATTTAATTCTTTTGCATGAGAAATTATACTATCTTTTATTTGTGCTGTATCTAGAAACATTTCGTTTGCTAGCATATTAATATAAAAATTATTTAAATAAGTATTGTATGATAGTACATCTAATACAGTATTAATATTTGACCCTTCATAGTCATAATCTTTAATACTGGAATTACTTCTTAAATAATTAATTAAATTATCCTTTATAGTAGTAAAATCTAAACTAACTACTGATGTTGCTGAATTTGCTGCCATTATCGTATCCTACTTAGTACGAACTCGGTCGTGAATTCGCCTTGATCTCCTATTATATTATAAGTTATATAACAATTGTATGCATTTCTATCTGGATCAGATTCAATTATAACGTCTATTAATTGACATCTTGGTTCAAAATTTTCAATTGTTTTAATTATAGCTTCTTTTAAGTTATATGCTGTTTGAGGTGTATCTAATTCAAATAATAAAGACCTTATATTTGAACCAAGTGTTGGTTGAAAAGGTCTTTCATAGAAATCAGTTTGTAATAAATTTTTTATAGATTGTTCTACAGCATTTTCATTAGTTAACAATAATAAATCATCAGTAGCTGGATTAACAGCGAGATCTGATCTTATATCTGAATGTATTGTTAAAGTATTTCTAGCCATATCTTTATTTATCTACCATTCTAGAATGTGATTGGGAAATCTAACTTAGATGTAATCTTATCTACATCATCTTTTAAATTATTAACATCTATTTGGATATTCTTTAATTGTTCAAACGATTTTTGTTGATTGATCGATGCTTGCAATTTAGCAGCAGTCTCTTGTACTGCA
>Ga0129345_1000059_pt1 | contig 32977 bp, 40 predicted proteins | sample CPBDNA_FD_94425 | JGI IMG/M metagenome (GOLD analysis project Ga0129345, IMG submission 94425) | Freshwater to marine salinity gradient microbial communities from Chesapeake Bay, USA - CPBay_Sum_20_0.8_DNA | ecosystem: Environmental > Aquatic > Marine > Coastal | place: USA: Chesapeake Bay...
CACTTGCTGTAGTAGTTGGATCTACCACTGTGCCTGTGATACTGGATTCAATTGCATTTGCAATCTTTAAAAACTGTATTCTTCCACTGGTATTTGAAGTTGTTAATGCACCTGCTGTGTTATTGTCTGTGTAGATAAAATCTCCTGGTGATCCTGGAATAGCCGGAACAAAATCTATGATTCTTGTGTTAGGTCTCAACATGAATTGGTTTGGGCCTGGACCTGAATTGGTCACTGTGCCAATTACTTTTTCTGCTGTTGATGTTGTGGTTTTAGCAAAACCTGATGCTGTTACTGAAATAACATCACCAACTTTAAATCCGTGTGCAGTTTGATCTAATACATAATGCATTTGTGGATTTAGATATTGAAATCTTGAGTTAATGTTTTGATAGAATGTTCCAGAAGTAATAGATGCAGGAACTGGATCAAGCATTGGATGTCCATTTTCATTTAATTGAAATACCACACAAAAACCTGTGCCAAAGACACCGTTACCGTTTGAATCTCTAAATGTGTTGTATCTTAACCAATCTTCGACAATCATTGTGACTGTGTTTGCTGTTTTAGAACTAATTGAAACTATTCTACAACATTTACCAGTTGTTGCACCGGCAATCCAATCACCTACTTGTATATCTAATCCGTTGTACTCGAAATCTTTTCTTGTTAAATGCGAACCATGTGGTTGTGCTGTGACTGTGCCTGTGATTTCCCATTGATAATGTTTTGGTACTGATCCACCTGACCACCATTTATCACCCTGTCCGTCATCATGTGACCATTGTGAAGAATTGTTAATTGAAGTTACGTTAACACTTAATACTTTTGCCGGTTTGTTTATATCAATGTAGTTTGTTTTATAGGCCATCTATTAAGCCCCCATCACAAAACGAACCCATGCATGAGTGGTTGTACCAAACCCTCTACCAGCACCGGTTTCTGCTTCGCTACATCTAATTTGTATATTACTAAATGATCCAAATGCTGTTGGTGATCCTGAAGAACCGCCGCCTGGTACATCTCTTAATGTCATTGACCCTGTTGCTGGTGAGTTATAAACATATTTGTTTGATGTATGCTGATAACCGTACATTACTAATGTTAATGGTGGAGTAGTATAACCTGTGAAAGTAACTGTTAAATCGCCGCCTGCCGCTGAATCAATTGCTACACTTGATATACCTGATGATGTGTCTGAAATACTTGATATATCACCATTTGTTGCATAATTGATTTTAAACTCTTCGTATTCTGTTCCAGATGAGCCGCCGCCGCTTGATGGTGTTGCTGGTTTCCAATATGAATTAGCATTATCCCAAGTAAGCACCTGTCCATCTGTTGGAGTAGTACTGTTTACATCTGCTAAGTCTGATAGGTTTTCACTTGTAATATCTTGTAAATAGCCAGTCAACAATGGTGGTGTATATGTAAACACACCAGTGCTATTGTTATATGTAAACGAACCATTACCAAATGCCGTGTTTGACGTCACTGAAAGATCTGTTAGTGCGATACCGCCTGCATCTGTGTCATTGACCCAAGCACTACCGTTGTATTTTAAAACTTGTCCTGAACTTGCTGATGTAATTGTTACATCTGTTAAACCGTCTAATGTTGATGAACCACCGCCACCCGACTGTGCCACCCAAGCATAGTCTGAGCCATTCCAAGAAAGAACGTATCCACTAGTTGGGTTACTTTGATTTAAATGTGCGTCTACATCTGAGTTTGTATATGCTGATGGAATAGTTGGCTGGTTTGTTAAACTATTATAGTCGCCATCAAACGCATCTGTTATTCCATAACCTGCTATAGTAGTTGGTTTACCAGTTAAACTTGCGAATGTTTGTGCAGGTACACTTGTTAGATAACCCGCAGTTGAATGATCTCCCCAACCATAAGCGGTGTCCCATTCTCCAACTTTGGCATCACTGATGACATTTGTGCCCATATCAATATCAGAATTGACATTAACAACACCTATGCCGTGTGTTGTTAGTGTAATGTTACCATTTGAAGCAGTTGTTTCAATTGTTAAGTTACCTGCCGCTGATACACTTGGTGTTGCTCCTACTGTGATAACCGAACCTACTGATAATTCATCTGTGGTTTTGTTGTAAGTAAAACCAGCATCGCCACCCATAACACCACCGTCATTGAACTGTACTTGTGTGTCTGAACCGGCCGCTGTTGAAGCCGTTACTGTTGCGTTCTCCCATTGTGATGTTGATGAGTTGTATTTTAAAAACTGATTGTTTGCTAATGATGTCAAAGTGACATCGGTCATTTCGCCTAATTCGTTTGCTGTTGCCACCTGTGAATCAACGTATGCTTTGACTGATTGTTGTGAAGGAATTTTTGTAGCACTGTCTGATACCATGTTGTCTTCATCAACTAACCAGTTGCCTGTGATTCTTGAATCAACTCTTGCGTCTGTGTAGTATAAATTTGTGCCTTCAGTTAGGTCAGTTGTTGTCTTTGTACCTAATCTTGTGTCAAAGTCTGTGTTAAAACTTGTGTAACCTGCGTTGTCAATCCAAGCATAGTCCGATCCATTCCAACTCAACACATAACCTGCTGTTGGGTTTGATTGATTTAGATGTGCATCAACATCTGAATTTGTATAACCATCTGTGATACCATATCCTGCAAGTGTAGTTGGTTTGCCTGTTAGTGAAGCAAACGACTGTGCTGGTACACTTGTTAGATAACCCGCAGTTGAATGATCTCCCCAACCATATGCTGTGTTCCAGTTGGCTGAGTTGTCTGTTAGTATGCTGTATGATCCTGCACTTGCACCACGTAACATAATGCCTTGTGATGTAAAGTCTCCGTCAACTACTACATCTGCGTGTGATGTTTCACTTGTTAGGTATGACTGTAAATCTGAAATTTGTGATTCTGTAATTGTCAAGTTAGCTTGGTGTTGTACCACACTTGATGATGTAATGTTTGCATCTGGAACATTTGCCCAAGTAACTGCTGAAGTTAGATCATTTGTTTCTGCTGTCAAGTAACCAGCAGTTGAGTGATCTCCCCAACTGTATGCTGTGTCCCAATTGCCAACCTTAGCATCAGTGATTGTATTGGTGCCCATGTCAATGTCATTGCCATTTGCGTCCAGTGTTCCACCTAATTGAGGAGAAGTGTCCTCAACAAGATTAGACATTGTTCCGCCACCACTGGCTGACTGAGCTACCCAAACATAGTCTGATCCGTTCCAAGAAAGAACATAACCTGCTGTTGGATTACTTTGATTTAAATGTGCGTCTACATCTGAATCTTCATAAGTTGATCCACCTGACTGAGCCACCCAAGCATAATCACTTCCGTTCCAACTTAATACATATCCCGAAGTTGGGTTTGATTGGTTTAGATGTGTGTCAATTGAAGCATTTAATCCTGCTACTGTTTGATATGTTCCTAGATCTGAAATCTGTGATTCTGTGATCGTTAAATTTGCTTGATGCTGTACCACACTTGATGATGTGATGTTCACATCTGGAACATTTGCCCAAGTAACTGCTGAACTCAAATCATTTGTTTCTGTGAAACTTGTCAAGTAACCAGCAGTTGAGTGATCTCCCCAACTGTATGCTGTGTCCCAATTTGTTACTTTAGCTCCTGTGATGCCGGCCGCTGTAATTCTTGCATCTGCTCTAGCATCAGTGTAGTATAAATTTGAAGCACCTTCTGGTAATCCGTCTGTGTCTGACAATGCACCAGATTCAGTTTTCCATTTAAATGAAGTTGTTGCATGATCGTAGTATAAAACTTTGCCGTCATCGCCTGCACCTGCCACTGCATCAACATCTGAAAGTGAAGTTAATGTAGAACCAGTTAAATCTGTCAAGTAACCAGCTGTTGAGTGATCTCCCCAACTGTATGCTGTGTCCCAATTTGTAATTTTAGCACCAGTAACACCAGTTGATGTTAATCTTGCATCTATGTCAGTGTTTGCTCTTGCTGTGGTGTAGTATAAATTTGTTGAACCTTCTGCAAGTGCATCTGTATCTTTAGTTGCTAGTCTTGTGTCAAAGTCTGTGTTAGCTCTTGTTGTTGTGTAGTATAAATTTGTACCTTCTGCTAAATCTGTTGTTGTGTTTGCAGACAAGTCTGTTGACACTGTGCCTACTACCCAAGCACTACCGTTATATTTTAAAGTGTTGTTTAGTGCAACACCTGACGTATCAACATCTGCTAAATCATTTATACTTGCCGCGGCTATACGAGCATCTGCTCTTGCATTTGTAAAGTACTGGTTAGTACCTTCCGCTACATCTGTTGTACTGAATGATGTTAAATCTGTAATGTATCCTGGATTGGCTACAAACTCAACGGCACTTGCACCAGAATTAACTTTTACAAAGTATCCGGCCGCGCCTGCATAGTTTGTTGGTGTGTCTGTCAGTCCAACGAGAGTGGAAGATCCACCAACACCGCCACCAGACATGTTGCCTGGTTCCCATTGTGATGAAACTGAATTATAAATTAAAACTTGACCATTGGCCGCTCCTGCGGAATTAACATCCGACAATGCTCCTAAATTAGTAGCACCTGCGTCAACTGTTGATATCCAAGCACTGCCATTGTATTTTAACACATGGCCATTTGCAACACCTGTTGTGTTAACATCTAACAGCTCACCAATGTTATGATCTGCAATACTTGTTACAACACCTGCTCTTGTGGCAGTACCATGAACCTCTACTGCATATATATCTGAATATCTGTTTGAGTTGTCACCAATTGATCTTGTGTTGTCAGCATCTGGTAAAATATCACCTGCTTTGGGTTGATATTTTGCATCTGCTTCTGTTTTTGAGTATACACCTAAATTTGTTCTTGCAGTGCTTACATCTGCCACTGCCGCCAAATTATCTGACTTTTGTAAAAATACTGATGACGATAGTCCGCCAACTGTGCCTGCATCAACATTGGCACTATCAACTGAAACTAATACTTCTGTGTTTGAATTTGTGAGGGTAATTCCTGAACCAGCTACTACACTTTTGAATCTGATATTTCCTGTATTAATATCAACAAATAATCCTGAACCTCCGCCAAGGTTGGTTCCTGCTGATACTGAACCAATTGCTGATATTGTAACATCGTCTGTGTTTTCTGTGATTGTAATATTGTTACCAGCAACTATAGTTCGAAACTGAAGATCAGTTCCACTAAGTTGTTTAAAAACTCCGCCGCCTGTTCCAACGTTTGCCGCACCTGTTACTCCTGATCCTGACTGCAAATTTGCGTTAACAAATGCTTGTTGTGTTGAATCATAAACAAGAGCCTGATTACTCGCAGGGCTCTGCACGTTAAAATTGGGGTTATTGCTTTCTCCTATTGCCATCTTTGCTCCTCAAAAATATTTATCAAATATAGTACTTTAATCGTTTAATAATTTAGTAATATTTTATCAATTGTACCGGTATTAGTTGCTTGTGGAGTCACTATTGCTCTTAAATACAAAAAATTACCTCTAAATGTGTACCCATCAACAGTTGATTGTAAATTATAAGTGGCGAACTGCCCGTTTTTTAATGTAATATTAAACCAATCAGTGCTGGTAGGATTTTCTGCTAAGGTGGCTTGAATTTCAACTTGCCCTAGAAAATTTGTAGGATAAATTGCAATCGTATGTAATCCGTCAGTAAAACCATAAAACGAATCACCTGATATATTACTGCCTGTTACGGCTGAGGTACCAGATACGGTACTTGATAACATATTAACACTATTCTTTGACATACTTATATTTATCCAGATACGGTAACTCCGCCTCCAAACGAAACACCTTCAATTGTTATTCCGCCTGTACCGTTTACCACCAATGTGTAATCTTTAGTTTCATTATCAAACCCATTAGTAACAGACAGTGTAAAACTAGGTGAAGCGTCAATTAGATAAGTACCAATTTTGCCTGAAGTAACACCTGATGCTGAATCAATTGACGTTCCTTGAGGTAAAGAACCAGATGTAACTGTGTGAGTAACTGTATGCAACTGTTCACTGGCCGAATTTCTAAATGTTGCTGACAAATCATAAGCAAAGTTATCGCCGGGATTAAAAGTTCCAATGTTGTGTGTTGCTGAACCTTGACCTAATGACCAAGTTATTGTGTAATCTTGATACGGTGTGTACAATCTATTAAGATTTGTTAAACCACCTCCCCAGTCAGTTATATCAGATCTTTGATTTGTTTGTAAAAAAGATACTGCATCTATTTGATTTGCGTTAGTTGATATTGCACCATATGTTGCAGTATCTCTTCCTAGCCAACAAGCCAATACTCCTGCCACTTGAGGTGATGCCATTGATGTTCCACTTAATTTATTATAATAGTAGCCAGTTGATCCCAATTGCACTGCTGAGCCTTTGTTGATATATGAACTCATAATGTAATCACCTGGTGCATATATTGTTAATGCTTCACCATAATTAGAATAACTTGATTTACTTTTGTTTGACTGGTGAGCCTGAACTGCTATATCATATCTTGTTGATGTTGCTGAATCTAACCAAGCATTGCTAGGTGTTTGTCCGTTATTGGTTGCTTGAAAATAAATTGTGTTTCCATAACTTCCACCTGGAGGTGCTCCAGGTAATCCTGCCATAGGTGACAATGATGTATCATATGCACTGGCATCTGCAAAATATATTTTTTCATTGACACCATATCCCATGTTGTTTCCACTGTCAAAGAAATACCAATATCCCAAATTCCATCCGGATTCGTTTGTATTGTAAATTCTTTGATTGTCGTTACCGGCGCTACAAACAACAACGATACCTGCATTGACCATGTTCTGTATAACAGTATCATACGTTTGAGATCGTGTCATATGATATTGACTGTTTGGAATACTGCTTGGATCCCAAGACGCTGGGGTAATAAAGTGAGATGGATGATTAGGTGGATAGTATGTTGACAATCCCCAACTCATATTTACAATAGTTGGTCTTCCGTTACTCTTATTTTGATGCCATGTTGTGATATATCCCATGTCAGATATATCATATCCATGTGTTAAGCCACTTAAATTTGTTGTGAAAGAATAGATATCTGCATCACTGGCCCATCCTTGCGTTCTTCCGGCCATAATGCCAGCACAATGAGTACCATGACCATCTGGGTCTGTGTAAAAGTTTACACCTTGAGATCCACCCCAGTTGATTTGATTTATTCTAGTTGATGTATTTGCTTGATTATTAAACTCAGGATGATTAAGAACTATACCTGTGTCCATAATAACACAATCCACATTGGCTCCTAAATTATTATAGGTATAAGAAGTTGCAAGTGTAGTTGAATTTTGTGTTGATGCAACTAATCCCCAATTGTGATGAGAAATATCTACAGTAGAAGTAATATTGGCTGTAATTGATCTTGATCCTGAAATACGGCCTATCAATTCTAATCTATCTGTTTGAGCTCCTGCTACTTTGTTTGATGATAGTATTTGATTAAATTCTTCTTCTGTGTCTACATCTATTTGAATTGTTTCTGGTGTTGTATTATCAACCACAGAAATAGATCTAGCGATATCTCCTTGGCCAGAGGATCGCAATTCATTTACATAATCTTGTTTGGATATTTTTGATATATCTACTGCTATGGTAACTTTCATAACAGTATTTATTATACTAGTCTTTTACTTTTATTATATATTGTGACAAGGGTGGGTAACTATTTAGAGCTGTCTGTAGACTAGAAGCTGTCCATCCACTGCTGGCGTTTTCAACTCCTAGTCTAACTGTGTTTTTATCAATATCTCCAATATATGAAATTGTGGCTTTTAAAGCAATACAATTAACTAAAGATCCATATTCTTGTTTTGATATATTCTTTGGTTTGTCATCGTTAAAAAGACTAATTTCATAGATGTGATCAACAGCCGACATTGCCTTGCTCTGCTTCTAAATTTTTCATTTCACCATATGTGGTAAACCCAGTTAAAACAGATTGATCTTTATAAGGATATAAAATTTCGCAACCGTTTTCGCCATCTTCTGAAACTTCAATTTTCATATCTCTCTTAGGATATTTGTTTGAAATTTGTTCGTATAAATCTTCTGACATCATTTCACAACTTTTATAATCAAGTTGTAGTGTTCCTTCGTTATATAATTTTTCTAACCAACGTTTAAATTGAATAAACTCAATATCTCTATCATCATGAAACACTTCAATACTAACTTTAAAATGAAATATGTGTCTGTGTGGATAACCTAAAAAACTAACGTCATATTCATCTCCTGTAGCAAGATTTGGATCATCTAATGCCGCAGGATACTTGTGAATTCCTTCTTTTCTAAATGTTACCCAAATAAACTTTTTCATACTACCTCCTATTATATAATGGTTATTACTTTAATGATGATTAAAAAAAGAAAAAGTGCAATCCAACCAACATATGGCTCTTGCATCATATCTTTAAAATATTCAATCAACAATCTCATTCAACAACCTCATCAGTACTGTATGATGACCATTCTGTTTTAACTAAGTTATTCATTAGACTATCTAAATTGTTGCACCATACACCAGTGTTTGTTGCATTAAAATCAATGTCATCTATTTTAATTGTTATTCTACTAGCATAATCTTCTGCATTAGCAATAGGTAAAGAATACATGATATGAAAATATTCATTACTTTTAAAATTCTCAAGTTCATCAAGTTTAAAATCACGTGATATATCAAGTGTTACTTTATATGATTGTTTAAGAAGATAATCTATAATTTCTCTCAACTTCATATATTTAGAATCGTCCCACTTGGTGTTTCTAAAACACATATTAGCACCAATATAAATGTGTCTACATTTATTTTCTTTTGCTCTCAAGGCAATTTTTTTTGGATTACGAAAACCAACTACAAATAAAGTTTTCTCACCATAGAAAGGTGTCTTTTCAACTTCTGTGCCAATAAAATATTTTACATCAGCAAGTTGTTTTTCGTTTCTATAATCTCTTTTCATTACCATTATATCTTTCCTTATTTAGACATAGCATTCAATATAACCCACATTGTTATCACCGATACTATCATTCCTATAAAAAACAATCCTATCATTTATTCTCTAATTCTTTACAAGTTTCCTTGTTTGCATCTAATCCTTGTTCTTTATTATATACCCAAACCCAACTATATGCAATCTGTTTATCTTCAGTCATTGAACATTTTTTACCAAAACTTAATCTTGGATTTTCTGGTATCATACTGCAAGATGCAAGTATTATTGTTGCTATAAAAAGTAATATTACTTTTTTCATTTTTTATCCTTTGTTGATTGTTTTAAATACTCAATCATATTTTCAGGTGTGGTTTCAATGTAAGGATCATCATCTGTTCCTTCATTGTTGATGCCAGGTTCTTGCCACCATTTTTCAACTACACCATTGTTAACAACTGCCATGTATCTCCAACTACGATTACCAAATCCTAAATGATTTTTACCTACAAGCATACCCATAAATCTTGTAAAGTTTCCCGAACCATCAGGAATCATTTTAACATTTTGTACTTTCATATGAGTTGACCATGCGTTCATCACAAAAGAATCATTTACTGAAATACAATAAATTTCATCTATGCCCATATCTTTTATTTGCTGATATTCATTTTCAAATCCGGGTAATTGTTGCGAAGAACAAGTTGGTGTAAATGCTCCTGGCAAACTGAAAAGAACTACTCTTTTGTTTTTAAAATAATCGTCAGTTGTTTTATTAAGCCACTGACCACCAATAGCACACCCGCCATCAGTTTCTACTTCATCACCAATTCTAGTTCTAAAAGTAACTTTTGGTATTTTAACACCAATCATCATAAAAGTTTTCCTTAGTTAAATCTTCATTATCATCATATTTGTATCTGTTTTCAGTTTCATAAATCCAGTCTTGTGTGTATTCATATTCCTGAAAAACTCCAGCATTAAATTCTATCAAATATTCATTATCCATAATAAAATAGGGTGGGACTACTCGAAAGTAGTCCCGTTCTACAACAATCAAACAATGAGGGACAAGAACGTTTAACCGTTATAGAATCTTGTTTAGTTGCTAGTTCTTGCCGGCAACACATAATCATATAATCCAATTCCTGAATCAATTGAGATCTTCATCGCACCTTGTTCCGAAAATGAAATAGAAGCTTGAGATGTATCACTAAGTTTTAAAATACTTAATGTCTGTGCCAATGGCCAACTCCAACCTCTTTTAATTTCAGTTTCAACATTAGTCGTAATAGGAATCTCAACTCTATCGTTAGACCCATCACCAATGTAAAACTTTAACACTCCGCCGTCTGTTTTAGCTACAAATGTTGGTTGTACACTGCTCATTACTCCAGCAAAATAACTTAAATCTTTAAGATTTTGCTGTGTGGGTTGAATTGTTAGATCCCAATTGATTCCTTTAAATTTAATTGATTTTAATTTTTCGTCAATTAGTTGTGATACCATAAATCTATAATTTGCACTATAACCAGATGTTGATGTAAATTGCAGTTCTTCTGGTACTTGTTCGCCGTTGCGGTCTTTTGAAATAACTTTTATAGTTGATGATTTATCAGAATATCCTTCAAAATTTAAATAACCAGCAAGTACGGCAAGTTTACCTAAACCAAGTGTTCCATTTAATTCGCTTACCGGACTATGAAGTTTTCCTTTTAAAACAACTGTTCTGTCATCATCCATGGCTTCAATTTCAGTTGCTGTGCCATCGCCGCCATTTACTTTTACTGCTTGAATAAATCCAAGCGAGTGTGTGTGTTTAACAATATCTAAGAGTATATCCCTCATAATTATGTTCCTTTCAGTTTATTGTTTATAGTAACAAAATAGATCATAAAAGTCAAGAATTTTTTATCCAATCTCAAATAAATTGTCAAAAGTATTAGATTGCTGAGTTTCTTTTAATTCCCAACCTAACACGCCAATTAAATTTTTAATCTTTTGATCAATAATTGTTTGTTCCATAGCTTCATGATCAAATGCTAGTTCTTTAAACCATCTTGGTAAGTTAAGTTCATCAATAGGATAAGCAATTGAAGTATAGTTCATTGGATTTGATTTTAATTTACAAACAATAACTTTTTGCCCATCCATGATTGGTAAACTATATTTGTCATTATATGCTTTTCTTAGATCATTCCAATTTAAACTAGCCCTAACATGGCCAGGCATTATGGGTTTTTTAATTGATGAAACATTATTTAAATTTGCCATATTAGCTGTTTGATTATTATAAGCAGTAACTATTCCTAGATATTTTGTTAAATTATTAACTCTTTTAGGAGTACCTTTTTCCCAACCATCACGTACACCAAAATCACTTTTGAAGTCAGCAATTTTATCAAAGCAATCTTGTTTTGATTTTCCTACAAGTACCATTGTTAAAAGATCTTCTAAAAATCTCTGTACAAACTCAGGTGTGTCTGATCTTTTTAGATCAACACCCATAGCTTTAATTTTTCCAGGTTTGCCATCTACATCTTGTCGTACACCTTCTAAATCATATATAAGTGCCGCATATCTTTTCTTTGTAATAAAAAGACCACTTGATGCAATAATTTCTCTACCAGCTTCAATTATTTTTCCAGACTCTAATGAAACATTAAAGGCCTGAGTCATAAATTTTGGAAAAGTATTGTTTACTTCATTAGCAATTCTATCATATAAATCAATTACAGATTCTTTAGTCCACTCAATATTACCTTTTTCAACTTCTTCTTTAACCATTGGATAGGCACTAAAATAAACCGAGTCAGTGTCTCCATATATTATTGCGTCACCTGTATGATTATAATCACCACTGATTATTTGATTTGTCTGTGATGCCATATGTTTAGTAATTGTCCTACCAGATAATGTAACTGATTGTCCAATACGTATATCAAAAAACCTACAACCTGGATTTAGAATTGCTCCATACAAACTGTTTAAATTAATCTTTTTAACAAGTTGTCTTTTATCCCAAAACTCTCTTTGTTTTTGATTTTCGGCTTCACGCATCTTAACTTGCATGATTTTTCTTTCTGAATACCAACTTTCCAATAACCCAGGTACAACTGCTTTTACGTCAGTTCTAAAAATAGTACCGTTAGCACTTAAACACCAATCTTGATTAGATTCAAAAATAATCTTATACCATTCTGCACCACTTTTTGATTCGCTAAATCCATCTTCAAAATCACAAACAATTTCTAGACCAATATTTTTGTCCATTACTGCTTGATACTCTAACGTACCAAATAATCCTTCCCATGCATCTGCGGCCGACTTACCTTCTTTCATTTTTCCGTCAATATAGTGTTTAGTTGAATCTAATCTCAACTGTCCTACTATTGTTTCTGGACCCATGTTTAAACTTCTAATAACTGACGGATACAGAGAATTGATATCTAAACTGCCTATCCATTCGTGTAATCCTCTTTTAGGCGTTGCCACATAAGCACCTACTGCCGGCGTGTTTTCTATATTACCGTTTTGTCTTTTTCTATCTGGAATAATAAATCCACGTTTATGTGCTTCATTAATAATTGCCTGTTCTGTAACTGCTACTGCACCCATTGTAGTTTGCAACAACACAGTATTAGCATGTGCTAATTCATTTGCTAAGTCAATAAACTTTAGTTTGTCATCTAGTTTGGCCAACAATGCAACGTCTTGTCTAGAGTATGCAACAAACTTTTCAAAATCACTGTTATATAGTTGATCTAACGTACCATCATATGGAACTTTCTTTTCACCAATTTCATATTCACCAATTGCATCCAATCTATATGAATGCATTTCATGATATGTATATTTTCTGTATAATTCTAAATAATCTAAATGTACTCGACCAATTAAATCATATGTTTCTTGTTCGTTACCAAATTTGATATATTTTCTTTTTCGTGGAAACTTATCCCATAAACAAAATCTTGATGTAGCATCTTTACCTAAAACCTGAATTGTTCTATTAATTGTGTAAGGAATATCAAAACCTTCTGAATTCCATCCTGATAAAATATCTGCATCATCAATAAACTTTAAAAATAAATCAATTAATTCAGCTTCATTTTTACAAAGAATAGTATTATCGTATTTCATTGTAATTTCTTCTGCAACAGATTGTTCTAACTTTGTTGGCTTTAAACACAATGTAATAAGTCTTTGATCTTTAGGGAGCCAATTTAAATAAAGAGTTACTGCTGTAATTTTTGCATGTGGATCATGCGGTGGAGCAAAACCTCTATCTTTATCAAAGTCTACCTCAATATCAAAAAAGCAAACATGTGGTTCTGGCGAATCTTTATCAAGATAATTCTCTTCAAGACATCTAAAAATTGGGTTTATATCTGATTCATATAACTTTTGATGACTATAAATCTTTTTTTCTTTGTCAAATTCTTTTACTTGTTTTGTTGAAAATCTTGATACTGGACTTCCGTGGATTGTTCTAAACTTTCCTTTTGGATCTGGATAGTAAAAAACATACTTAGTAGGATACTGACGGTATTCTCTTTTACCGCCTATCCTTTCAACCACATTAATTCTATCTTTATCTCTTTCGAGAAACGCATCAATATAACTCATTAAGATTTACCTTTGTTTTTACTATACTAACAAATCTGATGAAAAAAGTCAAACTTTAATATTATATGCTTTAGCTAATTTTTCTGGTTCCATGCCATCAATCTGATAAACTTGATCTGCTGTAAAATCTAGATACTCTCCATCTTCAATACTTCTACCTCTAAATGAAGTATTATTAATTACTGTTTCAATAGAGTATACATCTTTTTTTGGAAAAGGAGTAGTACCAAAACCAATTATAGTGTGTTCAACCTCCATTTCAGTTTCTGGTCTGATAACATTCTTTTCGATGAGTTTTTTAATTATTTGTTTTTTATCCATGTTGTTCTATCTCCTTGATAGTTACTACTGTCTTGACTGTTGTTCTATTATCAGCTGACAGTTTAGCCAGTAATAGTTCTTTATCGCTTTTGCAATAAATTCTTGGATAGCGATTATATCTACCGTAAATACCTTGCGCCATCATTGTATCACAATTTTCAATAGCAAGAGTTCTGATTGCGTTTATGTGTTCATCATCTGATACATAACCATAATCAACCACATACCGATATTTTCTATAATACAAACTTTTTTTAACTGCTTTCTTATAATCATGAAGTACTTCATGATGGTAATCATTTATTGGACCTTCGAACTCAACTATTTCATCACCCCATATATCAATTAACTTGGTAGCAATATCTAAACGATTAGTGTATAACCAATGTTTTTCATTTCTCCAATTCCATGTTAATTTGGGATAAGTTAAATCATATTCCCAATCTAGAATTTTACGCATTTCCTGAAATTTTTCTCTTTCAGATTCATACGATTCTTTTTGTATATTATAAAATGCTTCTCTTTTTCTTGTAAGTCTGTATGGAAGACTATGTTTGAACAGTCTTGTACTAGGCTTTATTTTCATACTTGATATCCAGTTCGTTATCTACTGCATTGACTATAACTTTACCACCATTGATTAATTTACCAAATAATAATTCTTTTGAAATTGGTTTTTTAATATGTTGGTCAAATACTCTTTGCATAGGTCTAGCACCCATTGAAGGATTATATCCTTTGTCTAGCACCCACTGTTTTGCACTTTCAGTCATTTCAATGATAATTGCTTTGTCTTGTAACATTTTATTTGTTTCATCTAAGTTTTTATCAACAATACGTAGAACATTTTGTTTATCAAGTTTTACAAACTTAACTATTCCGTCAAGTCTGTTTCTAAATTCAGGTGTAAAGAATCCTTTGATATAATCATCGTCTTCACCTTGCCTATCTGTTTTACCAATACCCAAAGGTGCTCTTTCAGATTCAGCGGCACCTAGATTTGATGTCATAATTAAAATTACTTTTTCAAAATTAACTGTTTTTCCAGTTGATGAAGAAAGCCTACCATCATCCATTACTTGTAATAATACTTGTAACACTTGCGGAGCGGCTTTTTCTACCTCATCTAAAAGTAAAACACAATTAGGATTATCTTCAATGTCATTAATAAGTTGTCCACTACCTGTACTACCTTCTGCATATCCAACATACCCAGGAGGTGCACCGATAAGTTTTGATACAGAGTGTCTTTCTTGATATTCAGACATATCATATTTTAATAATTTAATACCCAAGTGATCAGCAAGTTGTCTACAAGTTTCTGTTTTACCTACACCAGTTGGTCCTACAAACAAATATGAACCAATTGGTTTATTACTTGGTCTTAATCCTGCTTTAGCAATTAAAATACTGTCAACAAGAGTTTCAATTGCTGTGTCTTGTCCAAATACTTTTTTCTTAACATTACCTTCTAAATCAGCATAATGATCTGTTTGTTTGATGTTAATCATTTCTATTGGAATTTTACTAATTCTACTAACTACATCTTGAGCTGTTTCAAGATCAACAATTGGCTTATCAGCTAATTTGGTTCTAACTGCTGATGCATCCATAACATCAATTGCTTTATCTGGAAAAAACTTCCCGTGTATATGTTTTTCACACATATCAACAATATTATCAAGTACTCCTTCACCATATTTTACTTGGTGGAATGTTTCATACAACGGAGCCACACCCTTGACAATTAATTTTGTGTCTTCAACACTTGGTGGTTGAATATCATATTTTTGAAAACGTCTCATAAGAGCTCGATCTTTTTCAATATTTTCTCTGTATTCTTCAGGTGTAGTTGCACCTACACAGTTTAGTTTTCCTCTTGCTAATAAAGGCTTTAACATATTTGCTAAATCCATGTTACTGCTTCCGGCTGTTCCGGCACCTGTTATCATATGAATCTCATCAATGAATAAAATAATATTGTCTTTTTCTGCTAGTGTATCAAGAACAAGTTTAGCACGTTCTTCAAAATCACCTCTGTATTTTGTGCCGGCAACCAATGCTCCAATGTCTAATGAAAAAACAGTTTTATCTAATAATGGTTTTGGAACATCTTTTTCAATAATTTTTTTAGCCAAACCTTCTGCAATAGCAGTTTTACCCACACCAGGATCACCTACTACAATAACATTATTCTTTTTTCGTCTTGCTAAAATATGAGCTATATCATCAATTTCAACTGAACGACCTATAATATCATCAATGTCTCCTCTTTCAGCAATCTCATTTAAATTAATACAATATGTTTCAAAACTACCAGATGCTGTTTGCATTTCTCCCATGGCATTTTCCATGGCCTGCTTATTAATTGCATCTTTGGTTATAAATTGAATCAATGATTGTCGTGTTACCTTGTGTTTTTTTAAATAATACAATGCATAACTTTCTTTTTCACTCATTATGCTTACTAGAATATCTCTTGGTAGTAGGGTTTTACGCCCACTAAAAATTACTTGAGTTACTGCTCTATTAAAGACTCGTTCAATGGCTTGTGTTTTTCTTGGCTGGGTGTCTTCTCGAATGATATTATTCATTTTTTGATCAACATGAGTAATAATATCTGCTAGTAAAAGATCTACATTTGTTTTTACGTCTTTAAGAATTTTTAATACATGCTGATCTTGTAACAACGATAATAATAAATGCTCTAACGTGATGTATTCATGATTACGATCAGCCGCCATCTCTGAAGCACGTTCTAGCAATGATTCAATTCTATCTTCTGACATTTAAACTATACCATCTTTCTTAATTCAGTTAATACTTTGTTATTTAAACCTTTTGGTGTGAAAGGTTTTAATGTAACATAAAGATCGCCAAAACTGCCATTTGGCTTTGGCATTCCTTTGCTTTTAAATCTTACAGTTTGTGTTGGTTGACTTGCTTCTGGCAAAGTCCAAGATATTTTAGTAGTTGAAATATGGTCTAACTCAATATGACAACCCACTAGTATATTTAAAATATTAATTGGATACTCTTGATATAAATCATATCCTTTTTTTTGATATATGTCATGTTCTAGCAAATTTAAATGCACCATTAAATTTCCCGGTTCAAGATCTTTTATAGAATGATCTCCTAACCCTCTTAATCTTATTATTGTTCCTGTTTCAGCATTTGCTGGCAAAGTCAAAGTTACTTTTCTTTTTCCAGATGGTAAATCAATTGAAAGTAACTTCTCTTCTTGATTATACACATCTTCTAGCCTACATGTCAATGATAATTTAATGTCTTTGTTTCGTAAAGGTCTATTCCTAAATGATGATGCAAATCCACCACCAAAAAATTCTTCAAAAAGATCGCCAACATTTTCAAAAACATGTTCACCGTTTCTTCCAAACGAACCACTACGAAAACCAGCCTGTTGAGGATCAGTTGTACCAAACTGATCATACATTTTCTTCTTTTCACTGTTTGATAAAATCTGATAGGCTTCATTAACATCTTTGAATTTTGTCTCATCGCCACCCTTGTCAGGATGATGTTCTGCGGCCTTTTTCCTATATGCTTTTTTGATTTCAGATTCTGAAGCTGATCTATCAATTTCAAGTGTTTTGTATGGATCTAACATACATATAATATAACACGAAATTGCAAAAAGTCAAGTACTATTATTACTTTTCTTTGGGTTCGTAGTATTCTCTATATTGTTTTAAGATTTCTTTTAGTTCAACAATATAAGCTCTGAGCTGGGCATTGTTTTTAGATAAATTTTCATATTGTTCATCTGTGAGCCCAAACAACACTTGATCAATATTACTTTCCTGTAACTTGGCAAATATTTCTTCTTGGTTTTCACTGGTAATAAAAATCCATTCAATTTTTTCTAACATAATTGGATCTGGATCTGCTAATGCCAATGCTGGCTTAGGAACTTCTGTTTTGAATATATCTAATTGCTTAACTGCTGTCCCACAACTAGTAAGGAACATAGTTAGGATTAGCAATACTAGGACATTCAGGATTGACTTCTGATTTCTTAGTAGCATTTTTTTCTTTCTCCGTTAATGGCGATCCAGTTAATATTTCAAAACATCTTTGTGCATTCTCTGATGCATTATTAATTATTTTTTCAATCGCCTTTGTTTTATCCACTGCCAACTGTCCAATGTCTCTGTCACCTTTATTAAATCTTTGGCCAAGATCGGCAAGCTCTTTTCTCTGTGTTGATATTGTTTCTTGTAACTTGGTATTGGCTTCTATAATTTTTTCATAACTGATCTTTTGTTGTTCAATAACTGCTTGTTGATCAGCCACTGCTGATTCTAATTTGATCTGGTTTGCTTTTAAAATAGCATTATCTGATCTTAACTTCATTACATAAACGCCGGCGCCAGCAATTGAGCCAACTAATGCAATAATCATAACTAACCTAAGGGTACCAAACATGATTTATTTTCCTCTTTTTTGATCTCTTAAAATTGTATAATAATCATTAACACTGTGATCTCTTACTGAATCACCAAGTCTTGATAGATGTCCTTTGATCCAATTCCAAAATAAAACTTTCCATTTTGTATGACCAATATGTAATTTTTTTTCAGTGTCAATATAACACATTTTGCCTACGTGTGTATAGCCAAAAATCCAAAATGGAACTTTAGTAACAATATCATTGTTGTTTCTTACTCTCCATACAGGTGTTTTTACCCATTTTCTGCCGCCCCAACCTAATGCTCTAGGGCCTCCAAAAGTATAACAACTTTTAATTACGTATCCTAAATTTTCTTCTAGTCTGTTTGTGCAAATCAAAGCACTTGCACCTCCAAGAGAATGACCTGTAACATATATATCATACCAAATATCTTTGTTTCTTTTTACAATATCATTAATTAAATTTTCAACTTTAGGAAAAACTTTATCAACATATCCTTTAAACCCTCTATGTACTTTTCCTTGGTGTCCTATCACTTTTCTAAATTTTAGATCAGCTACAACATCTTTCCATTCACCAGGTTCTGTGCCTCGCCAAGCAATATAAATTTCTTTATTTTGTTTTGACCAAACTACATAACATTGTGCATTATCATTTTCTAACAATTCATATTGATATATGTTGTCAACAAAGCCTAAATTTCTTATAGCATGTATAAAAGATTTTTTACTTTTATATGCCGCAGAAGATAATCCAGCCAATTTGGTAGCAAGTTCTAAATTAAATTCGTTATTTTGCTTTTCCACCTTGAATCCTTTTTAATTGTTCTTCAATTTCATCAAGTCTCTGTTTTAATGCTGGAAATTTAGCCATACGTTTTTCTTCATCTGTTAATAACTGAACATCATAACGTTTGGCCGCCCAATTGTATAATTGATCTACTTTGTTATAAAACCATACACCTAGTTTGGTATCTTTGAACCAAGTTGCAGTGGCATTACCAATTATACTACCTGCGATTGCTTTAATTAAAAAGAACCACATATACTACTTAAATGCCTTATATATTTTGTAAGCACCATAAAGTACACCAGCATAAGCCAGTAACTTTGCAATTGGTCCAAACACAATCACTAATAAGCAAAATAAAACAATACCTATGCCTTCTAATGATTCAAATGATTTAATCTTATCTAATATTTTATCTAACATGTTTTCTCCTTACTTTACTGGAACTTCAATAGATCCATTTTGGTAAAATTCAACATTCCAATTATCTATATTAACTATTTTCTTAATATCTTGTAGAATTTTCATAAACGATTCCATTAAAGAATCATCTCTGTTCATTTCAACAAATATCAAGTAATTACCATCTTCATCAGGAGCCGGAGATACTTCAGTATCTAAAATATCATGAGCACCCCTTTCAATAAAACTAGCAAGATCGTTTGCTGGTTCTAAATCTTTTGCATAAAAAGAAACCACAACAATATTTTCAGGTGATCCGCTTTTAGGCTCAAAATCATCAACTGTGATTTCGGGTAGAACAAGATTTTCTAAATCTCCTGGTCTAAGTCCTTCAAATATCTTCGTCTGATTGGTTTCCAGATTGTCTAGTCTCATCGGTTAATCCTTGTTGATAGCCCTTTTGAAGTTCTTCTTCATCAGCTTCTGTGTTATCATATATAATAACATATTTTTTTGGAATTTTTACAGTAACAACCCACACAGGTATTTGATCTATTTTTGGCTTTTTAGTGCCTGGTTCATAATCATCAGGGGATTCAACTCTTCGAGGTTCGCTGTAAGTATCTTCTTTGTAGTATACTTTACAATTTCTACTCAACAGTCTTTCTGCACCTGACGGATCTGGCATTTGTTTATATGGAAACATAATTGATATTTCGCACCAATATCTTGAGAGATATGGACCATCAATAATTTCACCGTCTAGCCAATTATCATATGAATAAATGTTTAAATCATCTAAAAATTGGTCAAACTCAATTAAAACATCTAATAAAGATGCACTTTTATGAATTTTAAAATGATTTTGTACTGTGTCGTTAATGTTTATCATAATAGTATTTATGCATTAAATACTATTTGTTTTCAAACAAACCAGGGTCTAGCTCAACTAATTGCTGATAACCACCTATACTTTTACCGTCAATGTATATTTGAGGCATAGTTCTATGCCCTTCGTTTATTACAAATTCACGTGCTTCTGGTTTTTCTTCAATATTAATTGTTTCAAACTCAATACCTTTGTTTGTTAAATAGTTTTTTGCTTGTGTGCAATAACCACACATATTTTTAGTGTATACTTGTATTTTCATAGTTTTTATCTTCCATATGGGATTTCTTGTGGTGCTGGAATTTCTACCAATGGCACTTCAATATATATGATGTTGTCTCCCCTATAAATTCCTAATTTAACAACATCACCTGGATCTAATTTCCATAATGCTTCAATTAAATGTCCAGACACAATTATAGGTTCATCATTTGCAGAAACAATAATGTCTCCTTGCTTTATTCCTGCTTCTTTGGCTGGCATATCTGGTGATAAATCTTTAACTAAAACCATACTATTAATTCCAACTTCAAGTAATTTTAAATATGCTTCTTCATCATCAATAGAAGTCATCTGTATACCAATTCCAGGACGTTTATGACTACCTGTCATTATGATTCTACTAACAACTCTTTCTGCAAGAATTGATGGAATACTGTATCCATAACCAATATAAAACTTGTTTGGAGAAAGTATCAACACATTAACTCCTACTACTTCTCCTTCTTCATTAATCAAAGGACCACCGCTGTTTCCAGGATTAATTACTGCATCAGTTTGATAGTACTGTACAAAACTATCTTGTGGGCTTTGTCTATAGTTATTACTAATAATACCTGACGTTACGGACCATACTAAAGATAATCCATGACCAATTGCATAAACTGTTTCTCCGTCGTTGACTCTTTCTTTTGCAAACTTTAATGACGGGTGTTCTATTTTTGTTTCAACTCGCAACACTGCAAGATCAATACTTTTATCTACTCCAACTACTTTTATATTTTTTAAAGGAAAAGGATAAAATGCTGTCCATAATTGAATCTTATTCTGATCCATATTTTTAATCACATGGTAGTTTGTTACCACATGTTGGTTATCAATCCAAAACCCAGTTCCCATACCTGCAAGGTCTTTTTCAATTTCTTCTGGTGGCTTGTTTGGATTATCTTCAAGAAACTTATTAAATTTATTTGGAGGTAATTCTGGATTAGGCTCAGCATTTTCTGAAATTATTTCTTGTGAATCAGAAAATTCACTGTCTTCAGTATCTTGCGATTGATAGACTAATACTATTGCTTTTTGTGTTTCTTCCCAATTTTTTGCTTCATGACTAAATGCACTTTGTCCTGTTAGCAAACCACCCCAAAAGGACATGGTCCAAATTATAATAATGATGTGTTTTAACATTAAAACTTACCGCCATCAAACAATGCTTCTTTTGATATGCTGGTATCCTCCTTTTGCACTTCTGTTGGAAATTTTACTGACATGAGCTGAGCTATTTCCAAAGCCAGCATCAGTGCTTGATCTGTTGATAATCTAACTTCTTGTTGTCTAATGTTTTTTGCATTTTTTACAACTTTATTAAAATAATCTATTGTAGGATAGCCCATGTTAATTTTCCATTTTTTGCTTCTTTTTAAATGTACTTATATTTATGTTTGCTTCCATTTCATTTTTAAATGGACCTATCCATTCAATACATTTTTCTGTAAGAGTTTCTAACTTTGGATTAAAAGAAAAAAAGGTTCCACCATCAAATTGAACTCCATAATAACCAGCACAAAATATTTCTTTACTAGTGGGTGTTTTGGTAAATGTAGGAATTTTATCTTTCCATTCTGTGTTGCAGGGTTTTACTTTTGTTGGATAACCCTCAAAATCACTTAATTCTTTTACTATGTCTGATACTTTTGCTTCTGCTGAAAAAATATCAGTTCCAAAAATTTCAATTAACTGTTCTAAAGTAGCTGTTTGTTTTTTGTTGTCTTTTATGATAAAATAACTATTGTCTTTTTTTTCTACTGTTGCAACATTTACGTTATCATCTTTGACAATCCAAAACTTATCATTAATAACTTCTTTTGCATACAACATCAATTATATCCATTGTTTAAATATTTGGCATGATCTGTTGGATTTTCTGATAACTTTGTTAATCCATATTTGTTACAGAATTTCATAAATCTCACACCTACTTGTTCTATGTGCTTGGCATTTTGAGCCTCAGCAATACTATTAAAAACATCAACCTTAACTTCATCAGGCTGACAAGTCAAGTCAATTAACTGTTTGTTTCTTTCATAACAATCTTTGACTCGATATTCTTCTCCATTGTGATCTGTCCATCTTGCCAACATAAAATTATTCCAAACAAATCCTTGATTAGTTCTATCATTAAATGCTTCTTTAATTTTAGTTGCTCTCACACCAGGATATGCACTAAAAACATTATCAGATGAATCTCCTCTAATACATTTTTCAAACAACATATATTCTGGATCAGGTGCTAATTTTGGTTGGTTTGTTTTTTTATCTATAATTGGATTATCTTTTTCATCATAATATCCACTTGACGTCACAATTTGATTTGTCATTCCATTGTATATACTAACCAAAGGACTAACCAATTGATAAAAATCTGAATCAGTACTAACAATGATGTTTCTTGCATCTTTGTGTGCTTCAATCCATAATGCAATACAGTCATCTGCTTCTGCAATACTAGATCTAATAGCAGAACAATTTGTTTGTTCTTTTATATATTTTAAAAAATCATCATATGCTTCCCACCAAAACTGATCTTCTTCTTGTTCTTTAATAGATCGTTTATCAAGAACTACTTTTCTATTCTTTTTATAAGGTTCATACACATCTTTACGCCAACTTCTGCCTTCCATACAAAAAACAACATGGCCCGAATTAAACATTTGATGAGCTTTCTTAATTGAATTAAACATTATATGAAATGCCAATCCAATTTTTTCATCAAGACTTGTTGCTCGTCCAGATACATGGCGAGCTCTAAAAAACATATTTTGTGTATCAACTAATATATATGTCATTAATCTTTTTGCCAGTCCTCGTATGATTCCCAATATTCTTTCATGTCTTCTTCAGAACGTGCAGTATCGTGCCATTTAGTATTCATATAGCCTACACTTGCATAATATCCTTTGCCTGTAGTATCTGAAAAGTCATAGTTTGAATCTAACATTACCTTGTCATACCAAACGTCTTCAACAATCTCTGCAACAGTAGTTGCTACTGTTGAATATGCAAATTTCTTTTCATCAAAATCTTCACCGTCTGTTTCTACAAACCAACAAGCAAAGCCGCCTTTTTCTGCACTGTGAAAACTCAACACAGGAATATAGTCTTTGTTATTGCTAACATCTTTTTTTAGTTCAGTATCATGATATGCTTCTCTGTCATATAAATGATATCCTTTGATTTCTCTTTCATTTTCGTCATATGCATGATCATCTGATCCGTCTGCTGGTACTTCAGAAACATAAAATCCTGCATCTGCATACGCATTATTTAGATGTTCAAGTTCATCACATTCGTGCCATGCATAAAAATCTTCTTTGGGTTTTGGAGCATCGCTATCTTCTGGCCCATCCCATTCATATGAATTAACATGCTCAATTAATTCACTTTCTTCTTTATCAATAAAGTAATCAACAAACTCTTTATCAACTTCACCTATTGTTAATTCTCCGCCATAACGGCCAGCTTCTATTCTAAATCTTCTTTTAGACACTGTATTTCTCCTTTAGATATTGTTCACTTTCAATCCATTCGCCATTGCGTATGAATCCCCATAATCCATCATTTTGTTTTTTTCCCATATAAAACAAACTCCAACAAGGAATTTCATTACCATCTTTATCTTTTGCTAACTCAAGTCTGTGTAAATCTGAACTTTTTCTATATCTAAAATGCCCAGGTCCTCTCCAAAATTTTCCTTTTGGAGTGTGTTCCCAATAACCTCCTTTAAGAATTATTGTAGCATAATTCCAAGGATGATCATGTAAATCATCTAAATCACTTACAAGAATTTTATGTAGTGTAATGTTAAAAGGAAAATCTTTTCTATCTTTTAAAAAAAGATAATACCTTACAAGATATGGAACCTTGTTATTACGATCATATATTATACGTTTACGTCCTTTAAATATATTAACTATACTCAACTTTCCCGTCTCCAAGATCACTTTTGTTTTCTTTGATGTTGTCTTTTAATTCTTGTACAACATCTTGATCCATTTCTTCCATCATGACATTTCTACATAAATCATTAAACCATTTATTAACAACATCTTCGTCTTGTTCGCCTGTATAACCTGCTGTTACTAAATCATCAATAAACTTCTGATTCCAGTCAAGCTCAAACCAACCATTTTTAGGTTTTGTAGGATCAAAATTAGTTTTAAGAACACCTACATACGGCTTGTCATTTATAGTTGCTACTTGTTTATCATGCTCAACATCAGAAAGTTTACCATATTTTTTATCAATACCTAATAAAGCAATTTGTCTTTCTGTGTCTGTCATATCTTCAAGCTCAACTAATTTCTTTTCAAGCTCTTCTCCTGCTAAAGTATATTTTGCTTTAGCAATTTCTTTTTGTTTTTTGTCGCCTTGCCAAAAGTCTTTTGTAAACACAAATGGCAATTTGCTTTTTATTTTCATAACAGTCCTTTCTTTCGTAACTGGTCCATATCAAGTTCCCCATGCGTTTCCAAAGATGTCGACATGTAGTCTGGGGGTATAGCGCCAGCCTCGCTCCATTGCCAATTCTGCAACTCGTCGTCTGTTGACATTGTACTCTTCCGATCTTCCGCCGAGCGGCATGATATAAACGGGAACGTTGACTCCAGCTTGTACATATTCTTGTACTGCTTGGGTAACTTCGTCCACATCCATTGCATCAGCAACCACAAACTTGAAATACATTGAAGTGTTAGGAACAGTATAATAATCCCTAGCAACTTCAGGCTTGATAGAATCAGCCCAAGTTTCGCCTGATACGGAAAGTTTTGGAGAGCAACTCCAAGTAACTTGAAATCTTTTTTGATTTGCAAGATAGTCTCGGAAATCTGCATGGAGAGATTGAGTAGTATTTGTTTCAAAGGTAACATTTTTCAAGTCTCCCATTCTTTTGTGTTCAAATAATTCAACATACAGTCGTTGCCATGCTAATAAAGGTTCACCACCAGTTAATATCAAATGAATATCTTGTCCGTTATCCATTGTCCATTTGCCTTGCGGTGTTAAACTTAATAGATGATCTACAACTTCGTCTACATCTTTAAGCATGTTGAAATGTTTAAATTCTGGATAGATACTTGCATAAGTATCACAACCAGTGTGTATGATAGGTAAATCTTCAAACTTCTCTGTAGTTTCATGAACTTTTGCATCAAGTAAGGCTTTTACTTCCTCATTGTATCTTTGTCCATCAGCATGTTGTTTCCAACGATCGCCTTTGGCTTTGTCAACTCCAAAGTTCATACATCTAAAGTTACAACCAAAAGTACGTAAAAATACACTAGGTACTCCTACGTAACGACCTTCACCTTGCACACTATAAAATGCTTCACTATATCTAAGTTTCATTTTTTACCTATTCTTTCTATTATTATACTATATTTAGATAAAAAGTCAACAACTGATTTATATATTAGCAAATATTTTATCAATTATAGGATTTTCAACTGCATCTCTTTGCCACCAATCCTCCCATGGATAAACTAACCATATATCTTGTTGATCTTTATTAATGCAAGTACCATACCAATCAATTGGAAAATTACTTGGTGTGTTATAATGCAAACAAGCAAATCTAAAATCCAATCCTGAATAGTTTTCAGAAAATTCTTTTTTCAATTTGTTAAATGTTTCACCTGAATCACATATATCATCAATAACACAAATTTTTGATACTTGGTTAAACTTTGTACTAGTAGGATTCCAACTTGGATGATCTCTCAATGAAGCCTCAATTGGGACAAAAGGTTTGTTAAGTAAGTGACTCAACATAATCCCGGGAACAAGTCCTCCTCTACTTAACCCAACAACAAGATCAGGTATGAACCCATCATTATGCATTTTCTCAACTACTAAAGACAAATAAGAAGCCACAGTAGCATGATTAATAAGTTTTTTATTCGTAGCCATTAAATACCTCATTAACTTGTTTATTAACCTGTACAAATGTTGCACACTTAGGCATATCTTTAATACGTTTTGCACCAATATATGTACAGGCACTTCTAACTCCGCCAAGTATTTCTGTTAATGTAGCACTAACAGGACCTTTGTAAGGTAACTGTACTACTTTTCCTTCAGCACCACGATAGCCATCTTTTCTACTTCCATGTGTTGCCATTGCCGCATCTGAACTCATACCATAAAATTGAATAAAATTCTGTTCTTTAAAATGAGGAATAAATGTTCCTTCGGGTGTTTTATATGCCCCACCTGTAGCAGTATGTTTAGTAACAACTTTACCACCACCTTCATCGTGACCTGCTAACATTCCTCCAAGCATAACAAAATCTGATCCAGCGGCAAAGGATTTTGCAACGTCTCCGGGATATACACAGCCACCATCTGCAATCACTTGACCACCTAATCCATGAGCCGCATCTGCACATTCAATCATACCACTAAATTGCGGAACACCAACTCCAGTCATTAATCTTGTTGTACAAACTGAGCCTGGCCCAATTCCACATTTAACAATATCAGCACCCGAAAGAATTAATTCTTCAACTGCACCTGCTGTAATTACATTACCTGCAATAATTGTTTTGTCTGGAAACTCGTCTCTGACTTTTTTAACAAAATCAATAAAATTTTGATGATATCCGTTTGCAACATCAATAGTGATAAAAGGAATATCTGGAAAATTAGCTATTACTCTTTTCATTGTGGAGTAGTCTTGTGCTTCTTCGCTCCAAATTTTTCCAGTACCTGTGCAAACTGAAACGTATTTTAGTTTGACACCATTACCAATTGCTTTTTCCCAATCTTGCTCCGTATAGTGCTTTCGCAAAACTGTAATCATTCTATGATCTTGTAGAACTTTTGCCATTTCAAATGTGCCAACACCATCCATGTTGGCCGCCATAACTGGAATGCCTTTGAAAGTTTTTTGGGAATGTAAAAACTTAAATTCTCTTTCCATTACAACATCTTTTCTTGATGTTAAATCTGATCTTTTAGGTTCAAGTAATACATCTCTATAATCTAATTTAATATCAGGTTTAATTCTCATTTTACACTAATTCCTCTGCTATACCAATAAATTCTGCTACAGCAAAAAATACTGCTAGTGTTATAACCGAGCCTGTATAGGCAGTAACTAAGCAACCTGCTAAACGCACACCGCTTTTAATTAAACTAACGTAAAAATGACCTTGTCCTGGATCTTTACCAGAAGGTTCAAACGAACTTGATAACCAATTTAACATTTTTAATTATGTCCTTTCATACTCAAACAAATTTTATAGAATTCATCTCTAGCCGCTGGATCATCTTTAAATGCTCCTAGCATAATTGCTGTGGTCATATCGGACTCATGCTCTCTTACACCCCTATGTGTCATGCAATGATGTTCTGCTTTTACAACAACTGCAATATTTTTCGTGTGTGCATATTCTTGCAATGCATCTGCAATTTGACTTGTCATTTCTTCTTGTATTTGTGGTCTTTCAGCAATATGGTGTATAATTCTATTAAACTTACTCAATCCAATTACTTCACCATTTGGAATAATACCAACCCATGCTTTGCCTACAATGTTTTGAAAATGGTGAGCACACGTTGATTTGATACTGATTGGACCACTAGTATACATACTTTTATATCCCATATTAGGGAAACTAGTTACCTTTGGCATTGGTTTATATCTTCCACCAAATACTTCTTTAACCCACATTTTTGCTACACGTCTTGCTGTGTCCTGTGTGTTGTGATCATTATCTGTGTCAATTACTAAAGTTTGTAACACATCATAAAACTTTTTTTCTACTTCATCTTGAAGTAAATCTAATTCACCATCATTGATATATTCACTAATATTATCATTGCAATGAAAACGCTTTCCAGCTTCTAATAATCGCTGTTTTATTTTTTCACTAATTTTATCTGTCATTTATTTCTCCGAGTTATAGTCGTGGATGACTTAAGAAGGAATTTTTTCAAGATCGATCTTCTTATATGCATCACTATTAAGCCAGTTTACTGTATCTTGACATATCTTGTCAATCTCTGAGTTCACCGGAAACCAATTTAACATGTCTCTTGCTTTAAGTACGTTTGCTGAAACATGTGAGGGATCTCCCTCTCTTTTATCTTCATTTTTAACTTTAATTTCTTTACCAAGTGCTTTTTCCATTGACTGAATTACTTGTTTAACACTGAATCCTCTGCCAGCACCTATATTAAAAACTTCAGCAACATCATCATTTTGATCAATCAAAAAGTCATGTGCCAACTTAAATGCTTTTGCAACATCCCATACATGAGTATAATCTCTAATGGCTGTTCCATCTGGCGTGTCATAGTCTGTTCCAAAAACACTAAAATGTTCTTTTCTGCCGGTGGCTACTTCAACTACATTTGGAATCAAATGTGTTGGTTTGATTCTAACTTCGCCAACTTCACAATCAGGTGATGCACTACACACATTAAACAATCTCAATGCTACAGATTTTAATCCATATGCTCTAGCATAGTCTTTTAAAATGCCTTCTACCATTAATTTAGATCTACCATAACTAGTCAACGGTCTTGGTGTTACATCTTCTGTGATTGGCGGTGTATGACCATCTCCGTATACTGAAGATGTTGAAGCAAATACAAAACTTTTTACATTGTGTTTTACACATAAATCTAAAAGTTTTATTGTGCCACAAACATTGTTATGATAATACTTGCTTGGTTCTGTTACTGAAGGACCAACTAAACTGTTTGCCGCTAAATGAAAAACACAAGAAAATTTGTGTTTCTTAAAGAGTTCTTCAATTGCTGGTAAGTCTGCGTCTTTTGTGTAATCAAGACTGTGACCTTGTGCAAATCTATTTGCAAAAGGCCTTGCTGATAAATTTCTATCAATTGATATGGTTGTATAACCATTTTCTAAAAGATATTTGCTAACATGTGATCCTACATAACCGGTTCCACCAGTTATCAGTGCTGTTCTAATATTTGGGTTCTGCGACATAATCTCTGTACCTGTTTCCGCTACGCAACCATTGTTCACCGTTGCCTTGCATGATATCGATCATACGGTCGATAGTTCCGTTATTCCAATCAGAAATTTTACCTTGATTGCCGTGTGGTTTATGTAAAGACATTTTTATTTTGTCAATTGCATCTCTTTTACTCCACGGTGCATATAATCTTGTATGATCATTTGCAAATGTTTCTGGAAAACTTCTATATGCTGGATAAACAACATTACAACCAAGTGCATCTGCTTCACTAACTGTGTTACTGACCCAGTCTTGTAAAGCACAATTAAAAAGAACTTTACTTTTGTTTACAATATTGTAATAGTCATTTTTCTTTAAATTTTCATAAATTTTTAATTTGCCATTTCTTTCTAAATCTTTTGCTCTTTCAACGTACTTGATATTGTTGCTTCGTAAAGGACCACCACACACAATCGCAAACTCAATGTCAGGGTTTTGAGTATATACTGTTTCAATGATGTCCATAAAAAAGTCTGGCTGTTTTTCTTGATCAAACCTTGCCGCAAACACAACACGATTATCACGTTGTTCCCAACTATTAATTTTTTCTACTCGACTTTGTACTTCTTGTTTTCCAAAACTTAATCCAGATATGTTATAGATAGGTGCTGTCCAATTTGCAATTCTCATGTGTGCAACCATTTCTTCATTGGTTGCTAAAATATTAACATTTGGAATTGCATTACACATCTGCTCATACAAACTCATCCATTTTGACATTCCCCAAACGTGTACAAAATCGTCAGGATCAATTGCTTGAGCTAAACATCTCAAATAAATTTTTGGTCTATGCTTTTCAGGAACTTGACAAAGAATATATGGTAACGATTCCATACCAGGTTGAAACATATCTTCAAAAAATATTGCATCTTCAGATGTAACTTCTCCATTACGCATCATTTGTACTAGATTCATAAGTTGGCTCATACCAAAGTATGATCTGCCATGTGCATCTAAAACTTGCCCTACTGATATTGATTTGGTATTATCAATTGTTTGTCCTGGAACAACAACATAATCAATACCACGTCTTTTATAAACTCTTTCGGACCAATCTTGTAACTGTAATGTATATCTACCCTCGTATGGTTCTAGACCCATATAAAATAATTTTCTCATACTATTATACTAACACCTTTCATTAAAATTGTCAAACTGATTCTTCAAAAACTTTTTCATAATGTGGTTTTAATTTGTCCAAAATATTTTGGTAATCTTGCTCATTGCTATATAATTTTTTTGGTACTAGATCACCTGCTAATGTGGATTTTATCACATTACAATCTAAACATAATGTTTGTACATTTTGCTCACTATGATCCCCACCGTCTCGCTGTGTATGAATATGATCAACAAATAACATACCCCATGCAACACGATCTCGAATAAGATCATCATCAATCTTTTTTACTAAAGGATGTTCCCATGGATTATGACCACATTTATCACAAGTTGCTTTTTTATGAAAAGTCCATGGTCTGTCAAGTCTTCCAGGCCCGCCATATTCTCTCATCTGTGCTTGATGTGTTTCACAGAGTTGTGAGCCGGGTCCTTTATACTGAGAAGCTGATTGATTACAATAGGGCAAACGGCAAATTGCTTTACTTGGCTTCTTTTTTGTTCCTAAATACCCTTGTGTTAGCCTTTGAAAAAAATATCGGCTCATGTTATCCTCTTATTCTATTGTAAAAAGGTTATCAAAATTAGATGCTGATTCTTGTACTACTTTTTTTTCTTTTTGTACTAAAGCTGGTACTGATTCAACTAAACTATCAAATGTGGTTGTTTTAGGTGCTCCTGAAAATTTGGCTTTGCTTAATCCATTTAACAGTGAACTGTGTTTTTCAATTAATTCAAAAGGTTTTTCAGATTGAAATACTTCTTTGGTAAGATCCACAAACTCTAAAACATTTTCTGGAATGCTTTTTACATCGTGTGCATCTGTTCTACGATTGGCTTCTTGCACTGCTTCAATCTGTTGATACACATTGTGAGCCATTAACAACACATAACTTAAACTGTCCCAGCTTGTTTTTGATTCAAAATCTTCGCCTCTACAACAGATATCACCTTCCATATAACAATCCATTACCGGTGAGTTGTTTACATAAGTTTCATATTCACCTGGAATAATATCAGCATACTTTCTATCAAAGTTGCCTGCATACTTCTTGTTGTCTTTGGCTTTGTCCATTGTGAACCCAAATCGTGGATTCTTTCTCATCATATCAAATTCATTGACTGTGTAAACAAGTCCTCTTGCTACACTGACAAATGCTGATGCTGAATCAAATGACACTTCTATGTTTGGATTAATCTTAACTAATTCTCTTTTGATTGCTGTCAACATCACTGCTGGTTCCAATGCTGACGTACCTAAGAAATGAATCCAATCTTTGCCATTAAACCAACCACCATCTCTCATTTTGATCATTCTATACAAGATCAGTTTCCACCATCTCATGTGTTCACCGCCCATAGCCCAACCTTCAAATGCTCTGTCGCCATACACTTTTGGGTCACTAAATGGTGCCATTGTATCAAACCATTCGTCTGCACTTGCTATGTCATTGCCTTGAATCACATTTAAAAACTTTGTAGCACCCGGAACTCTGTTGTTAACAAACCATTCGTTGTTGTAGGCTGTGTATGCCATACAATCTTTCACAGTGTTAACACCAATACCCAAGTTAACTGAAAAACTTGGTATATCCAAACACATACTCCAATCAGCAGTGTGTTCTAACCATCTAAGAATCTGCATTCTTATTTCATCGTTTTTGTGTCCTGGTGTAAAAAAATTATCCCAATCAAATTTAAGAATACCTTTTGCTACCTGAAATCCTCCACTGTCACCTAGTATTACAGTTTTGTCTCTGGGTCTATCTTGCACAAATGCTTCTTGTACTTTTGACTTTTCAATATCCAGTTTGGCATGTCCTGCCGAATACAAACTCCATTTGTAATTGAACATTCCTTTGTCTTCATACAAATATTTCAAACTGTCTAAGCCTTTTGGTAATCCTTTAGGAACTCTATCTCCCCATTTTTCTTCAGCATTCTTTGATAATAAGTCTGCATAGATAAAACTGATTGCTGGTAAAAACACAGCATAGTCTTTGTTAGATTCTGTTAAGTTAATGCTCATTTGTTTCTTATTCTTTCAAGTTCAACCATTGTGGCCGCTAAATTGATTTCAGGATCAACAACTATAGAATGATTTACTAAACCATTTCTAATTGATAGCAATGCCTTGCCTTGAGATAAATCATCTTCACCA
>Ga0129345_1000060_pt1 | contig 32827 bp, 20 predicted proteins | sample CPBDNA_FD_94425 | JGI IMG/M metagenome (GOLD analysis project Ga0129345, IMG submission 94425) | Freshwater to marine salinity gradient microbial communities from Chesapeake Bay, USA - CPBay_Sum_20_0.8_DNA | ecosystem: Environmental > Aquatic > Marine > Coastal | place: USA: Chesapeake Bay...
TGTTGGAATGATTAAACTCGTGGAAATAAATCATCTGTCCACCGATGACAAATCCACAACGAACTCTACCAACACCTAACCACTGAAAGTCTGCTGCAAACAGATGGGTTTTTGTGAAATCTATATTAATACCAGAAAGAGTTGTTCCATCTAACTTATCCAGATTCCAATCGGATTGATTGACAACTGTATCACTGGTAATTCCCGTGTTATATGATCGTCTTACAACAGAAACAGTTCCGTCTCCCTCCTGTTGAACAAATACTCCATTTCTATCATCAAAATATCCAATCTTCTTCGTAGTATTTTCTCTTACATCGGTGAAGTTAAAACTAGTAAGCACAAACTGTGACTTACCAGGCATGTAGTGGTGATACATTCTGGACTGGTGAATCACCTGATCTGTTGCACCAGTTCCAACAATCAGGGCAATAGATGCTGTATTTGGATTTACCTCAGTTGTTGATGCTGCACCAACAGTCTTTGTAAGAAGTTCTACCTCTTCACCATAAATATGAGAATAGTCGGCAAGAGTGAAAGTGTCGGATACTCTCATCCTACCAAAAGCATCAGACCCACCACTGGTAGGTCCAGAAGTTACTCCACAGTTTCCAATATTGCCGTATCTATCGGCACACATAAAAACTTCAAAAAGAGTCCTCTCTTGATTGAGATAATCTTGTATATTTTTATTCCACTGTGCCATAAATCATTCTCCCCAAGTCAATCTCTCTGGTTGATATCTTTTGATTCCAGTAATTCTCATAGTATTGTTATTGATTGTATTTGATGGGTAAATATTATGTACTATCGCACCTGGATAATCACCTTGAAGTTGTTCTCCAAGATCTTGTTTTGAAGGAACACCTTTACTATTAATATCCATACGATAAAGATTTCCTTGCCAAACTATATCAGCAGTATAATCCTCACCAAAATTTTGTTGTTGTTCTGACGGAGAATTAATATTCAAAGTTCCATTGAAGTCACCTTGAATACTAACGTTTTCTGTTATTTGATTGTTTTTTGACATGATCAGCAGTTCCAAGCTCTGAGTGATTTGTTAATTCTGCTATCTGGATCGCTAGCAGTTTTTTTCGAAGTAAGTTTTGCTTTCATCCCTTTCATTCTTGCACAGAATGATTTGCGGCGAGGATTTCCAACCTTCTTACTTGGTGCTTTAAGGTCTGAACCATGATTCTCACGCTCATAGGACTTACGTCCTTTTTCATTCAATCCACCTGATTTGTTTTTTCCTTCTTTTCTAGTCCAAGCAGCACCTTCCTCAATATCAGATCTCCAGTCAGAAAACTCTTTTACGCAGTTGGGAACCATTCTCTTCCCTTTTTTCTTCAATCCCTTCTGAACATATCCATCCCAACACTTTTCGTTTACAGATTCATGAGTATCACTTCCCTCATGACCATCCATATAATCTGCTGCAGTATCAATATAATCTGCTGCTCTAGTGATCTTTGATTGAACCCATGCCTTCAGGTTCCCTTCACCTTTTACCTTTTTCTTTAATCTTCCTGCTGCAGAGACAATTTTAGAGATTTCAGATCTTGCCATCTGATGCTCATGATCTTTTGTCTTTGCTTCAGCAAGACCTTTCATAGGTGTTGTTTTAATAATGTCAATAAATTCATATTCAGTTGGTTGAAAGTCATCTCTCCAATTAGAAAATTCAAATGATTCTTTTCTAGTTTTCTTGCTGTTTCCCCAATTAGCAGCACCTTTCTTACGACACTTCACTAAAGCACCAGATGCATATGCACTTGGCCAAACAGAATAACGCGACTTAACCTTATGATAGCAAGCGTCTTTCTTGCCTTCATCAACCAGTCCACCTTCTGGTTCATATGAATTGGACAGTGCATCACGAATAGTGTTTACTGCACCACCAACGTTTCCACTGGTAGCTTGATCGTAAGCTTTTCCACCAGTTTTACCACCTCTTCCCTTACCAATCATTCCACCAATAGGACCTGCCTTTTCTTTTCCTATTCTTTCACCAACTCTTTCGCCGGTTTTGACTGCTACTTTTCTACCAGCAGATTTCACCCTATCTATCAAACCACCAAATTCTTGAATATTTTCACCTTCTGGTTGATATGAGTTCTTTTGATAGGTTGGTGGTTTGCCCATACGCTTATCGGCAGCATTTCTCAATCTCTGCGCCGATTCTTTTGCTTTATTAACTAAAACTCCTCCACCAATAGCCGCACCTACTGCCCCACCAACTCTAATTGCATTGGCAAGACCCATTTCATCAAGTTGCTCTAAGTCTGCTCTCCAGTTTGAAAAAGATTCTTGTTTCACGTTCTTTGCCTTCCCTTTCCTATCAGGATTTGGATCTTCTTTGCGTTTTTTAGCAGCTCTTTTGTTTCTTTCAATCTTACTCATTGCAGCACGATCGTCTGCATCACGACAGAAAGGTTTAGTTTTTTGTCCTGGTTGTTTAGCACAAGGTTTTCCATCATACTTACCACCAGCCTGAACCCATCCACCACCTTTGAACCAGTCACGAAGAGAATATCCAGGATCTTTGGAAGATTTGCCATCACGTTTTTCAGTAATAGTACTTTCAAGGCATTGGCAAGGGTCAAATGCACAAACAGGACAAGTTTCTTCGGGAATGGTTACACTACCAGATGTTGTTTTCACATCTTTTGCCGCTTTTTTGGCAGCATCATATTTGGCGGCAACACCTCTCGCCTTATTAAGTAACCGTTGCGCCATGTATTCAGCTTTATTTTGCTGAGTCATTTGCTCATTCATTTTCTTTTTGCCTTGGCAGTGTGCTTTTTGAGAAAAACCTTTTGGGTTCTTACAATCAATTGATTTTTTATATTTACTAGACCAACCCATTAGTAATGAGAGATTACTCTTTATTATTTAGAAAACCTTCTTTTAGTAACTTGGAGAGTTGATTTGTAGGACCTTCAAATATGAAAGCATTATTAGTAACATTAGTAGTTTTATTGGATTCTTCTTCAACTTCTTTCAGTTTCTTCTGAAGATCAATCAATTTATCTGTCGTGTCTGCAACGTTCTTAATTAATTGTCCCGCAACTTCATATGCTCTTGGACTGCCACCTTCTCCAGCAAGTTCCATGATACCGTTGATTGCTTCCTGACCTTTTTCAATCAATGAATATAAATTTGCACGGGTATACTCATAATCTTTTGTGATGTCATCAGGTTTCTGCTTTTCTTCCTTCTTGACAATTGATGCTTCTGTTACATTCACGTCAATGGACATGTCATCTTCATTAAAATCTTGCATGGTTTATTGATCGAATAGATTTTCTATGGATTCGTTATATCCATAATCATCGTCTGGTGAAGCATCAATAGGATCTGGAGTTACTGTATATCTAGTTTCTCTCTTAGCAATTTGAACATCAGTATTGCTGTAGAGATCAACTTGAACCTTCTTGATGAGTCCATCGGTACTGTCTGCGATAGGACCAAAGAGATATGTCTTGACAGTGAAATTGAAGGTATAGATTAAAACTCTTCTACTTGAAAAATCTCCTTCATAATCATCAGTAAAACTAACACTATCTAGGATCACAGGAACATCTCTCTTCTCACCAATAGAATCGACAAGATCGACTGTCAAATTAAATGCTGGTTGGAAAAATGGTAGAATTTGTTCTACTACTTGATGAGTATCTTCTTCAATTTTGCTCATCATATTAAGTTGAAACCCAATATTATAAGGTATTGGTAGGAATACTTTCTTTATTTGACCTCCATCCTCACATGCTTTAAAAGTTTGTGTGATAGAAGTTTTTCTACTAGCATCATACTGAATGTTAGTCATTTCAAATGACAACCTAGGAAGAACGTTTTGAACCGGTCTTTCTAATTCTGGTTGTTGCTCAAGACGAGCAAGGAACTTTTGGATAGGACCATAACTCAGAGGAACTTTGATATCAGTAGTTTTATCAGTTCCTTTTTTTCTATGTCTGATATGAATATCATTGAACAACGTTGCAAAAGCAATCGTAGTTCTTCTGAGTATTTCGTGATAGTAGTATGTTCCTAACATTAATAGTTACCAAATGGATTTGATTCAGAGAAATCAAGAATTGCATCTGCTTCCGTTTCAATGTCTTTATTTTCTGCAAATGGATCATTAAGATCCTCAGAATCATATTCGGCAAGTTTGTAGTATGCTGAAGATGAAGAACCAACAACAACTTCACCTGGATAGAAGGATACGTTTTGTACGTTGGAACTGACGTTTGCGACTTTGAGGACTCTGGATGGAGCATCCCAAGATTTGACTCTTGCTTCTACTCCTGATGTTTGTCCGGTTACTATTTCGTTGAACAGATATGTTCCGAATCCGGCGTATCTTGGTGAAGATACGGTAACACTGATCTCTGTGGAAATACCTGCGCCAGTATATCCAATGCCACTGTTAAGAATATTTATAGAAACTACTTGCCCATTTTGTACCGATGCGATACCAACTGCGGTTACTCCAGCACCTGGAGCAAGATTTACATCGTTAGGAGGTGTAACTGTTATGACGGCATCTCCATCATCTAAGTAACCCTCACCTCTATCAAACATTTGGAATCCAATAATTCCAGTGACTCCAACACCTGCAATTGAAGCAGTTGCTGCAGCTCCAGCACCTCCACCACCAGCAAATGTAATGGTTGGTGGATTTTCATACCCAGAACCAGCACTAGAGAGGATGACATCGTATACAGATGATGCATCTCCAACACTTGTGGTTAATGCAAAACCTCTAGCAGTAAATCCTCCTGGTATTTCTGGAGGACTAAAGGTAACACTTGGTGGGAAGTCATAACCATTTCCATCTTCATTGACGAATACTTCAGTTACATACTGAAGTCCCATGATTACTTGAGCAGTTGCTGTTCTACCACCACCAACAAAACTGAGTGTGGTGATGATTCCTTCATCCTCAACGGACTTATCGATAACGTCAATGCTCGTATCGATAACTTCGTTTCCATATCTGAATGGTTCACATCTCAACTCGTAAACATAGTTCTTCTTGAGTTGATAAAATGGAGATTCGTGCTCCACATACTTAATTTCAAATATTCTGTCACCCAGTGGGAAGAAAATTAGATCACCTTCTTTTGGTCTTGTAGCAAGCTCAATATCTTCTAGATTCTTCTGGAGAGGGGTAATGTACAACTCAAAGATCTCTCTTGAGATGACAAGGGTAAGATCATCGACTTCAGTGATGCCAAACTTAGATAGTAAGGTTCCTTGTCCACCGAAACCATTAGAATTCGAAATATATGCTTCGATAGGGAAGGCAGAATCATACTGTGATTCAATGACTTCCTTGAGAACTGTATTCTTAGTTAAGAATTTTCTAGGGATATAGTGAACATCGACCCCATACATTTTGATCTGTTCATTGATCAAATCTTGTATGAGACCTTGCTCACCTTTGGAACCTGAAAGAAAAAATGGATTTAGTGGCATAATATCAACCGATCATGTCTAAAGGTGGTAACTCATATGTGCTGGACATCTTATCCATCAGAGCATTAATATCATTTAGTCCGTCTTCATATAACTGTCTTCCATTGAACTCCAAACCTCCTGGGAGTTTGACACCTTGGAATTTAATTAGATTCTGACCCCATTGCTTTTTAATTGAAGCTGTGATATACTTTTTAAGGAAAGAATCGTTCCAAATTTCTTCATATTTTGATGGGTCTAATGCTCTATAGCAGTCAATGATAAGAAACTCTCCTGCTTTTAGAGTATCCCAATCGATATCAAGATATAATCTATTTGATCTCTTATTAAATCTAATATTTTTCTTTGTTGATAGTAAAAAGTCAATATCTGCAAGATATGTTCTAACCATTTGATAGGTTAAAAGTTCTGTAGATCCCCAATAATAAACGTCATTCAAAAATAGTTGATACTTAATATTGAACATTCCAGCAGAAAGGCTGCTAGATCCTTCAAATTGCATAATCTGATTTACACCAATAATATGATCTGGGATCGGCAGATAATTCGCTGTTTCAGTGTATGTAAAAGTAGTTGCAGTTCCGACATTAGCAGTTACGGAAGTGGACTCTACTCCAGGTCCAGTTCCTTTACTTGCTTTGCCTCTGTCGATATCTTCTTGAGTTACCTGATACTTCAGGAAGGTTTGAGTTACACCATCAAAGTGCCTTTCCTGGAAATATTGAATACAATCATCTACAATGTCATCTATTTGATCTTCTGCGACATTGATTTCTAGGACAGGAGCACCCAGTTGCCTCAAACAATAATCTATTAACTCTTGTCTATTTGTAGGTTTTGCCATGAATGCCCCGTATTACTATTAAAGACCTCTCATAATATCTTCACGCATCATGTTTGTAACAACTTCTTGTTGTTTCAAGTACATCTTAAAAAAATATTTAGTTATTTTTTTTAATTCCTCCCCATCCAAAGTATCGATCTGTCTTGAAGTTTTTTCAAACTCAAAATTCTTAGCGATTGAATCAAGTGTTATTCTGTCGGGATCCATTTAGAAACTCCTTTAGTAGAGATTTGATTTCATTAATTTCATTCTTAAGATCGGCAATTTCTTCTTTGTGTTTCCTCCTATTATTCAAACTATTCACATATTGATTATAGGCACTACTATCAGTGTTGACAATAGCGCCAGAATCTTCATCACGATATAAGTTTGAATGTCCCTCTACTTTAATCATCTTACCGCTAGTGTTCTAAGATCTCTGAATTGTGGTGGAGTTGCCTGATTTGTAGATGACATGACTACCTTGATTCTGTATGTAGAGAACTCTGGAAGTCCTCCGACTGAGAATTCATATTCAAGGTATTCACCATCCCTGCTTGCAGGGATATCTTTATCTGGTTTTCCATTATTTTGAGATGGATCAATAACGTCTAGATAACCATCACCATCAGTATCTGCAGTTAAGTTCTCAAAACCTGGGAACAGAACATAAGAGTCAAGAACATCAGTTGCTGATGCACTTACGCTGTAAAGAACTCTAAAGTCCGCTGCAGAAGGTCTATTTGCAGATAGAATTACTTTCAGTGATGTTGCTGGTTGTGCTAGATTGACCGTGTTAGTAACGTAAATTGATGTATGTGGATCATCATCAACAGTATTCGTTAGAGAATCTGTAATGTAATTCGTTACTGGACGATTGATTCTGTAAGTTTGAAGTTCAGTAAAGGATAGATCAAGGAAGATTTGAGGACTTAGATACTTATCAGTTGTAGACAGTGCCAGAGCTGTCGTAAATGATTTATTTCTTGGTAAATCAGTTAGGAAGAACTGCTCATTTACTCTGGAGCAAATGATTCTAGAAGATCCTAATCTGTTTATAGTATTAAGTTGAATATCCTCATATCCATTATCTCGGAATGATATCTCCGTACCACTAACGCTAGTTCCGCTAACGGTTCTGATTTTACCAGTTACATTGGTAGCACCAGTTGGATTCTCAATATTATAGAATGGAATGATAGTATCAAACTGTATATTTTCTGACGCTCTTACGTCAGGACCTCCACAATTAAGTAGACCAGAGAAAGACAATGCTGGATAATTCAATACATTATTATCAGAACTTCTATCAACACCATTAGCAGAACGATCAATTTCTAAGAAATACGAGTCAATAGATAGACGTGTATCACTAATATCATGTACCGTATTGATTCTTCTAAGAGATACTCCCTGAGTTTCATACTTAACAATGGATGTTCCACTATCATAAGGAAGTGCAATAGTTTGATCTTGAGATCTTGATACTGTCTCTAATGCTCCTACTCCAATAGATTCGTACTTAATTAACTCATTCTCAATTAAAGCATAACCTGGATTTGCGTTGCCGACTGCAACTCCTTCAAAGGTATCGAATCCCTCTGTGCTTGCAACAGGAATTACCGATGCATTGTTAGAAATAGATCCATCAAGAGTTGTTGGAACTGCTGTTGGAAGAACACCAGATACTTCAACTCTATTATTGTTTGAATACATTCCGTGATTGAAATGTTGTACAAACATATGTGATCCATCAAATATTGGAGAAATAGTACTAGAAGTTAGAATTTCTACTCCAGAGAGAAGAACATTAGCACCATTATCTACGTAGATTAATTCTGATGTTCCGTCTGTATTGAAAGAATCTCCTTGAACATCTGTAAGGAAGAGAGTATCTAAATCAGTTACACCATCAACTCTAAGCTGAGCACCAAAACCAGTAGTTGGGTTAAGTGCAGCAGTTACGATACCAACAATATTTCCGTTCTCATAACCATTACCTTCATTGTTAACGACAGCAGATGTTATTTGACCCTCAGCATTAACTGTTATGTCAACTGTAAGACCAGATCCTTCACCAACAATATTGTAGGTTGGAATGTCTGCTGAAGATGGATATCCAGTTCCAGCAAAATCAGTTACTACACTAACGCTACCGACTGGTCCACCAGTTTGAATGATATTTCCAGAAACATATGTTTTTACACTGTCACTAACTTGTCTTCCGACAGATAGTGCAGCAATAGTTGCAGGATTGTTAGTAGGAGTGATACCAACTTTTAATCTTCTAGGAATAACCGTAATTGGATTTTCTGCAAGATTTGGAATATAACCATTACTTGCATCTAGAGTTGGATTGTAGAACCATGCAGTAGCAGGTGTATTTGGAGTGAATTCACAACGATATAGTGTGAACTTCATATCCTGATACTGATTTGCTGTCCAAATAGATCCGTTTTGGGATTTGAACAAACTACCAAGTGCAAACTGTTGAGTGTAAAGTACAGATTCAGAATCTGGAAGATTGCCTGTTTGCAATGTCTTTTCACCCATTTCTGCAATGAATACTTCGTAACCAGTAGTTTCTGGTGCTACGAGAACGATTGCATATTCTTGACCTGGAGCAAGATAAATTGGATATGGGAAATCAACGTGAGTTGGAACAGTGCCTGTTTCTGAAGTATTGACCTGATCTGGTCTCAGAACAACAGGAATACCAAGAACTTCTCTGGTTGGTGTTCCAAGTTCAACTGTTCTGACCTGAACTGTTACAGGGTTAGTTCCGCTATCCTTAGTGGAGAAATAAACATCGACACCGCTAAGGAATGCACCCTGCTCATCATCATTTGCAGTTCCACTTCCACCAACACTGAAAGATTGTGCAAGTGGGTCATAGAACTCAGTAACTCTTCTCTGAACAGTTCTAGTATTAGTTCTTGTTCTAACTGTAGTTGTTATATTGGTAATGGTTGTCTGGAACCTTTGAATTGTTCCTTCAGCAGTGTAATTTGTCTCTGCAGTTGAAATTGTAGTGCTTCCTGGAGTTGCTTCTGCGTTAGTTTTACTAGAACTTAAGATGTAGCTCTTTGTTCCAGTATTGATCCTTACACTAGGTGCTGGATTTCTAAGTGGATTTTTCAGGAAGAATGATCCAAATAGATCACCAAAATTGTCCGTAATGAGACGCTTATCCTTCAAATATGCTACTGCACCGCTGGTCTGACCAACCAGTTTCATACCTTTTTCGACATAACCACGATATTTTCCTTGTGCTTCTCTGCATAAGGAATTGATATCGACATTCAGTACTTTAGAGGTATTACTATAGTTAGAAGAAATAGTTCCTCCTTTTTCATAAGGATTTACTCCAAAGGTAGTACTTGGACTATCATATCTTCCAGTTTTATGATTTGATGCTGCAACTCTAAATTCAAGAATATTTCTTCCATTGAAGTATCCTTTTACAGTTTCACCTGGATTGAAAGATGAAGTAGAACCAAAATTAGTTAAGGAAGAGTTTGGAGAAATTTCCAAAAGTTTTGGAATAAAATCTACCTGAGAATTTCCATCTAAGAACTGATAGTATCTGGTGTATGGTTTCAGGTTAGAAACAGTAAATCCAGTGTTTCTGGATCTCATGAATCTTTCTGACTGAGTATCAACTAGGACTCTAGATCTAAGAGTAATACTATTACTCTGTCTATTAGTGATTGCAGAACTTCTTGTAACTCTACGTCCTGTAACTTCGGTATCTCCTCTTCTTCTAGGGTTCGGAACTCTTGTTGTAATATCTGGTCCTCTTCTTGTTCTATTTTCAGTAACAGTAAATCTTTGACTTTCGTTATTAACGATATCTGGTAGTTCTACTGTTCTAGTCCAAGTATCTCTAGAGGGACTTAATTCAATTGTTCCACGGTATACTACAACATGGAATGGGTTTACATTTTCTACACGGGTTGCTAGAGGTTGCTCAATCCACTTTTTGCTAGTGTATTTGAGCATAACAGTTTCATTTCTCTTAACTACTCCTGGATCAAACAGGTCGTAGTCAACAGAGAGGTCAAGCTGTTCATCAATAATGCTCTCTGAAGGAGCAAGATAGTTTGGAATGCTATTTCTTGATATTGTTGGAACAAGACCAGCATCAGTATCAGTATCATCAATTTCTGCTAAAGTATATCCAAGATTAGATCTATCAAGAGATCTAAAATCATCTACAAAGAAACCAGATTTAAATCTATTGAAACCTTCAGAGTCCTGAACTTCTAATGTTTGTGTACTCAGTTCTAGTAGAGATAGTGATGTTACATTCTCAAGATTAGTAACTCTACTTTCAATCGCACCAATATCTCTCATCGTATATCTTCTATTTTCACGAAGAGATACTTCAACCTGATCCATATCATAGAGATATGGTGGAAGAGTAAAGGTTGCCAACTCCATCATGTCACCATCTTTTACTGGTGCAGATGGATCTGGTGAATCATTCCCTTGAAGGTATACAAACTCACCATCTTTACTGATATAAAGTTTGTCTTGTCTTCCAATATAATATGTGTAAGAAACTTGAATTGTTTCTTCTGGAGCAACATTGACTGGAACTGAATTTGTAAAATCTCTAGAACCAAAGAAGAATGGAGATGAAGTAGTTCCGGTAAACACAGGAACACGAGGTCTAAAATCTAGAGTATCACTTGCTCTTAATTTTTCTGGTCCAATAAGAGGAACTCTAGTTTTATAATCTCTCTCATCATAGCTCATGACTGTGAAGAGATCACCTTCATCCTCATCATCTACAACAAAGTGGTCAAATATAACCATTAAACGTTTTGCTGGAGAATTTTCTCCAGTTTTTCTTACGATTCTAGAATAATCGTAGAACTGTTCTCTCTGAGAAGAATCTAATCTAAATTTATTGGAGATGTTTAAATATTTTCCTGGAGTATTGACATCAATCTCTGCTTGAATATTGGATTCCTTGAATGTTACTAACTCATTCTTCAAGAATCTATTATCATTTAGATATACAATATCAACACTGTTAACTGATCTTCTTACTACTCTTGCAAGAGTTTTTGATTCTGGACCTAAGATATTTTCACCAACAATAGCATTATCTCCAATTGCAAAAATGCTACTGAATGTCAATTTGTCTAAAATTGGAGCATCAGAATTCAGGGATTCATAGACAGCAAGAACAGAGTTTACATCTGGGTAGTTCAGAGAGATCTCTCTATCTTGAACTCTTAATCCATAGTAAGCATTATATGTCAAACCATCATTAACTGTAGATCCTTCTGTAGAACCTGATTCTTGATTTTTAGAAAGTGTAATTTCTAAAATTTCAGATTTTTTATTTACTTTAACTTTACTAGAGATTGTTGGTTTTTCAAACGTAGCAACAATCATATTAGTGGTTTTTCCGACTTCTAAACCTCTAATAGTTACTGTTCCACTACCGTAAGTAAATTTTTCAGAACTTAAAGTTTCAATAGATCCATCATCATATTGAATAAAATATCTCTCTTGGTCAAATGCTAAGAAATTAGATCCGATTGGGACATCAAATTCAGATACATTAAGAGTAATCTGACCACTACCACCTGTCGCTTTTTGTAGAACTCTTTGTTTTGTAAAGATTAAATCAGAATTGTTTAGATCTAAAGTTGCAACATTATCTTGATTAAGGGTTACATACAGACCATCAATATCGCTGTTCTTAATTTCTGCTTTTCCGATTGAGAAAGATGATGCAGTAACACTTGCTTGAACAGCACCTTGACATACTCCAGCAACTGCTTGTACAGCATTTAAACCAATACTATTACCAGTTGGTGATATTGATCCAACTACGTTAAAAATTTCATCAGTTTCGGTAGGAACAGTATATCTTACAATGTCTCCTACTTTAACTTTACCATTGAAGAACTTACCTGGGCAAGTTGCGTTTCCTGCACCGTCAATAAACAAACTATCGGATGCATTGAATCCTACAGGTAATCTTCTTTCTAAAATAGTATCTGCAAGGAAATTAGAATTAAATCCACTTACAGTACTGCTCATGTAAAATTGCTTTACATCATCAATACCCCAAGCAGTTACTGAGGCAGTAGATCTCTTGATATTTTCATTTTCATCAATAATAACTTTTTCTCCCTTAACAAAGGTTCCAGATACCTGAGTTACTGTAAGCGTAGAATTTGCTGTAGCTGCTGCGGCAAATCCAAGAGCACCACTGCTCTCTCCTCTAACTCTAGAACCTTCATGAACAGTTCCTGCAGCAAAGTCAGATGTAGTTTGAATTGTTGTGAATAACTGGAGATCATATAGGTAGCAATCCCAGGAAGTTGCTGCATTAGTATAAGCGGCATCAGTTAGAGAGAAATTATATACTCTTGCTTGACCAATATACGTTGATGGTGCAGGAATGTTTGTTCCAGAAGTTCTTCTTACGGAGTGCAGTTCAATAGGAGCATTCTGTTTTGGTGTTCCAAGAACATTATTTACTCTAAGTAGATTTCCTAACTGCAAATTTACAGTTTGTTCTGGATTCTCTACAGTTTGCCTTGGTTTGTTAACATCAATAATAGAAGTTACTGTTCTTTCAACATCATAACCTCTAACATATACTTTACCTGGGGACAACTTAATTGACATTAAGTCATCTGTAGGTATATTACCTTGATCTGTGGATTCACCTTCAAAGAACAGTCCATCATTTCCACGATTATTATTTAAGGTTTCATGAACAGAAATTCCGAAAGGAGTAACTGCATAGTTTCCTGATTCATCATATGTTCTCTGTGCAAGATAATCTCTGATTAGATTGTATTGAGATTGTACGGATACTTTCTTAATTTCTCCGTCTACGATTCTCAGAATCTCAATAAAATCAGTATCAGTATCGACACTATCAATTGATTTTTTGGTAAGAGAGAGATTTAATTTAAATCTATCCGAACCAGGTGCAGAATAGTTATTGAATCCTTTTGCGTTATCATACAGGGAAGGATCATCTTTTGCACTGATAATCTCTTCCGATACTTTAATACCTACTCTGTAGGTTGGAGTATTTGTGTAATAATCTAGGATAATTGTTTCTTTGAAGATCTTAGCAAAAGTTCCTCTAACAAAGTAAATTCCTTCAGTAACAGAAACTGCAGATCCTGTCGAGGTAGCATCTAAAGAAATGAGGGATGCAAAACCTGCTCCAGCATTAATTACTGTATTATTGCCGTAAATAACACTTTCGTCACAAGTCAATATCTCCCCATCACTGAATGGAGAGATTTCGTTATTATTATCTGCTGCAAGATACTTGACATATAATGTAATAGAGTCAAGATTATTGATAGCATCAGGAATTTCTATTCTCTGAACTGATGCAGTGACTCCAGAATTTTGACCTTCGATAGTTTTTCCAAGATATTGTCTAATATATGCTTGGATATCAATATTTGAAAAGTTTTGATTCAGTTTAACTGCATAATACTGAGGATCATATGAAATAGCGCCAGGAATTACTAACGATCCTTCCTTGAAGATATGACTTCCAAATGACTCAATCTGATTTTGTAGAATCGACTGAATATTATTTAATTCTCTTGACTGAACTGGAGTTCCAGGCTTGAATAGAACTTTGTAAAAATTCTTGTCCGCATCAAAATCGTCAAAATATGGATTTACGTTTAAATCTGTTTTTTGTGCCATTTCTTAAAATTCGAGAATAATTTTGATGTCTTCTTTTTGCCTATCATTCCTAAAGACAAGAGGTCTATTATCAACGTAGAGAATATCTCCTGTCTTTTTATTTATCTCAGAAGTTGCGAGTCCATTATTAAAAGAGATCCCAAGATTAATAATTGAATTGTTTACTGATGTAGTAATTCCTGTAAAATTAGCAACAGATCCTGAGAATCCGCTGTCCGAACCAATAATATTCTGACCTGAATTTACAAATTCTACGTTTGCCTTAGCACCTAATGAAACTCCGATATAATCAGTTTCATCTTGAGTGGTTGAATTAAATAGAGATCTATCTTTAAAATATTTCAATACTTTAGTATCAGCATCATAAGAAGCAACATAACCTTTAGCGGTATCTATTGCATTTACAGTTTGAGTAATTTTTTCTCCTACCTGTGGAATAAACTCATTAACTTGGTCGAACATCACTGCTCCAAGGTTTGAAAACTCTCCATCATAGAAAGTTTGTCCAGAACCTACGCTAGATGGATTTTTAATTAGACCAATCTGACAGAATGATGTATTTGTTGGGAAATCTCTAGTAGTATTATCAAATCTAGCATAAACTAGAACCTTATCAGCACCCAGTTCCTTGTAAATATCGTAACCGTGTCCCTTAGATGGTGGGATGATTGGAATTAACTTTGCTGGATCTGAAATTGATCCTTGTGGTTGAAGTGGTCCTAAATCAACAATACCATAAGTATATCCACTTCCACCTGAAGTAACCGTTGCATCGGTAATTTCCCCAGAAGCATTTACTTCAATGAATACTCTACCACCCGTACCATCTCCTAGAATATCAACTTCTCCAGAAGAATATCCGGTCCCATCATTATCAATAAAGACCGTTTTAATTTGATTCTGATTATCATCAGAGTTTCCATTCTCTCTGACAGATACAATACTGCTGTTTGTACTATTTGACCAATTATCAGGAAGAGTAATATACTCAGTAGAGTCAAATTTAATAATATCTGATGGTGAGATAGAGAAAAGATACTTCCAAATATAACCATCAGATCCATTTCCTGCAATTGATGGTTCTAGATCTGTGAAAGTTGGTTCGTATTGGGACTGATTTGCTTGATTTGATGTTCCACCAGAACCATTCGAAATGCAAATGTATACGTTGAAGTCACTATTGATTACATAGAACTCTGAATTATACAATCGTGCAGTTTTAGAAACTGTAGATAAGTTAGCATCACTATAATCGTGACGATACATGTCGTATTTCTTACCCTTCACCCAATCAACTCTCTTCACAATCCTCTTGACATTAGAAGATGTGATTCTCTTTCCAAAGAGTAAGGAATCTTTGTATTGGGATAGATAACTGCCGTTATCAACTGGGTTAGGTACTACGCCTACAGTTACACCTTCAGAACCTTTCCAATTAAGATTCCTGGCAAAACCAGTATAAAGGTTGGGATTTGGTAGTCCCAACCAGACATAGTAGGAGTTATCTGAGTCATTTACTGACTCAACAAAGTTCGCGGAATTTTCAATTCGGAACTGGTCTGTTACAAGTGCGGACATCTATATAACGTTTTTTCTTATATTTATAACTCTAGGGCACCAGTATCTCTGAGTCCCGCATCACGTCTTTGTAGAATTGGGTATGTAGATAGTCCACTATTGCTAGAAGTATAATTAGAAATGTCAATGCTGAGAGGATTGTTAGGTCTTCTTTCAGCTCCGGAGAGGCGAGCAAAAGATAGTGTTCCACATGGATATAAGAGAGTTCCTGTTGATGTAAGACCAACTACTGGACTATCAGACCTTACGTTTGCTTTAATAACTCCTGTAAGTTCAGTCCATTCAGCAACTTTATAGATGTTGTCACAGAATGCTGTAGATGTTGCAACAATCTCCGTGTCATTATCTTCAATACTGACGTTTCCAGAACCTACAGATGTCTTTGAGATATAGAAGTAATCACCGACTGCAAATCCAGGGAATGTGAATGGATCTCTTTCAATTGTAAATTGAATTGCAAGATCTGCTCCACCAACACCAGGAACAGTTGTTATTCCAACAACTTGTGCTACGAATGAATCAATATCATTGATATTTACAACTGTTTCATAATTGAGTGATGCCATAGTTGTTCCCATACCAACTGCTTCTCTATTGGTGTATAGTAAAGCATCAGTTGTAAGAACTGCATCATCTTCATAGTTCCACAATTCTCCACTATCTAACCAGAAAGTAGTTGATGTTGATTCAATGGAGGCAATAACATTTGATGTTGGATAAACTTGTGCTGCAATACTATCTCTCGCTTTAGAAACTCTTTCATTATTAATAATCAAATCTTCTTTCTGTTTTGTCCAATGTACGGGTTTGTAATTTACTGGATCAATTCCTTGGAAAGGATATGCATCAGTTTGAATAACATCAGCACTATCAATAGTGTAAACTCTTCTCTTTTCTTGAGCAATCGTGTCATCATTCTGATTTGATGCCATTACTTGGACGATATCTCCTACCTTAATAGTTTCATCAACTTCGAACTGAGTACTATCAATTCCTCTAGTTCCTCTGTAGAAGAATATTTGAACATCATCCAATGCTCTTGGAGCAACCGCAAAGATGAAAGTAGATCCTCCATCAAAGAAATAAGAACTACCTGGTTCTTGAAGAATTCCATTATTGAATATAACTAAGACATTATTAAGATCGATAGAAGAAGATTCTGGATCTAATTCATCTGTCTGGAAACTTAGATTCTCACCTTTGTAAATTAGAGGGAATCTTACTCTTTCACCATCTTGATAAGGTGCAATAGAGTCGATATAATCAAGTTCTCCGAATTGTGTGGCACTGAAGGAATCGGTAAATGTATCAAGAACAGAAATTTGGAATTGCTCTACAGGTTCAGTAAGATGTCTGTCTGTAACAAGACCATCAACAGTAAATATATCACCACGCTTAAATCCATATCCAGTTCTAGTAATTTGGAAATTACTGACTTCGAATAATGTTGATCCAATACCGACAGAAGTTTTTGCTGCTCCAATTTCAACATTAACTAGTAATCCAACACCAGTATCTGTAGTTGCACCCTCCCCTAAACGAGAAACACCAATGATTTCCATATTTTCATAAACAGGATCTTCAATATCAACAACAGGATCAATATATCCTGTTCCAGAATTATCGATGGTGAAGATAAGAGTTCCTCCTACACCAACAACAGCACTAATAACTCCATCAGTTCCTGTGCCGCCACCAGGTCCTACATTTACAGTTATTGTGTTATTTGTAAATGAAGTGATTGGAAGATTAACACCAGAAGCAGGATCAGTTGGTCTTGGATACGAATGCTCAGAAGCAAAGTTGTCTCTAGCACATGTAAAGTATATCGAATTATCTGCAATTAAGATGGTATCAGTTCCAGCAAGACCATGATCTGCAATTGTCAATACAAGAACACCAGTTAATGAGTCATAATCTGCTCCACTTGGGGTAAATGGACCACCAGTAGTTGCACTAACAGCATTAGTGTCAGATCTTACAAATCTATGCTCATATGAAAGATCAGTGACTGCAATAGCAACTGGTTCTCTATATCCAGATCCATGATCTAGTACATTTAAATCAATTATAGAACCGCTAGAATTAAGAACTGGAGTTACTCTTGCACCTTCAAGAGGTGCGTAACCAAGACCAGGTGTAGAACCATATGAAACAATTAGACCTCCTCTAGGAAGTTGATTCTGGTTTACATCATTGTCTGTAATGAATATTTCATCATCAACTTCAACTCCACTAAATGTAATTGAAGAAATTCCAAGATTTAGATCTTCTTCGATGATATAGTTATTACTAGAATTATTTTCTGTAGTTGGTGCCTGGAATATTCCGTTAATGAATACTAAACCACTTCCACCACTAGTCCCAAGACCAACAGTATTCAATCCAGATCTTGTTAGTGTGAATGTTTGTCCAACACCAGTAAACTGTTCGGAGATATCATCATATACTTGGTTACTGTCATAATCTTGACGCAAGAATACTCTTCCACTAAATGTAGCTCTTTCTCTTGGAAGTTTGCTTTCATCAGGTCCAAGAAGATCTAATTGATTGCCTCTTGGAGGTTCTGTAAAGTGAATATTATTCTTGACAATGTTGAATGAACCTCTATAAAGATCACATCTAGTGCCATCTAAATGCTCTGCAGGATCTGTTCCGAGAACACCTCTAGAAACTTCTACAAGAGGAACATTTCCAGAGAATGTAATTGGTCCTGTGGTATTGTTGGATAAACCTACATTTTCAACTCTCACATATTCATCTTCAATTAAGAGTACATCAGATGGTTTTACGGAACTAATTCCGGAAAGTGCGAAGAACGTTTGTCCAATAGAAATATTTCCACCATTTCCAGCAAGATCATGCTGAATGTAAGTAAATGCAATTGGTGCTTGTACAACATTGCTTACTGTTATAAGTGCCTTCTCATTTTTCTTCTTCATTTCGAGAATGTGAGCATTACCAACTCCAGGACTGGTAAGAGTTATTGCAATTCCTGCAATGGCATTCTCTCTTGTTGTGGCAAGTTTGAAAGTATTTTGATCGATCTTGATTGCAAATACTTGAGTTGGTAGATGAGTTGTTAGTACGCCAGCACTAACTTCTAGTTCTTCAATTTCTATAGGTTCTGTTCCGACACCAATAAAAGATGATTGCGGAGTATAAATCAGTTCCTCATAAGGTTGGAAGAAGTGACTATTAAGATTGAACTCATTAGTCGTATAATTTACTGCAGATGAGTTTGGATTAAATGTCTTAGCAAAGATATCTACACCATCAACCTTTGCTGCAAAGTCAAAATTAATTCCAAGATCAACATTGACACCATAGTAAGAAGATAGTTTTACATCTTCTACAAATGGATCATATTCTAAATCTGGAGTTGGATTGATAAAGTCAAAGTCCTTATAGAATTGTGTATTCAATGCCTTGACTCTTGTAACATCAAAGTATGAATCTGGAGTGAATATTAAACTAAATTCTCCAGTATTTGAATCGTAGTTAGCTCCAAATGTTCCAATTCCACTTTTAGGTCCAACTGATAGGAATGGATTTTGCATAATATATGCATCTTCTCCATCACAAATTGTCGTGATTTGATGGACCGCACTGTTTTCACCTTGTCCAACACTAACTACTGATTTAACAGCAGCAAATTCCGATGCTTCAAGTTCAAAGATAGCAGTAGTTCCTGCAGCAACTACAGTGTTGAATGTTTGATACATCAAACTTCTTTCAGATCCAATTGGTTGATCATCCAACTTGAATCTATAATCTCCATCACCTTCGGTTACAGTTCCAAATCCAATTGTTCTGGATCTTGCTACCAAACCTTCATTGATAGTATTTTCATATTCAAGAATAAAGTTTCCATCTACAATGTCTGCAGTAAATTCTCCTAAGATATCAAAACTTTGTTCTCCATCAGAATCGAAGAAGAATTCGTTCATGTAAGTGTCTACATTGTCATGAGTGACATATAGTTCAATATAATTCATCTTAGAATTATCAGCATTCTTGATGTGTACAGAAACATGTGCAGCATCAAAATCATCTGCAGGTAAACTGAACAGAGTTGTGTTTACTCCGACAGATGCATTACAACTAATTGCTTCAATTTGAATCATATTCAAATCTACATTACCTGATGTGAGAGAAACACCAGAAACAGTTTCATTTAACGTCTTGAATACAATAGCAGCATTATCTGGGTCATTAGCAGTAACTCCTAAGAAGTATTCAAAATTAGCAGAAAAAACTGGTTCAATATCTGCAATATTGTAGTCAAAGTTACTGAGATCAGATTTAAATAAAGTATAGATCTGATTATTAGTATTCAGAGTAATAATTTCACTAAATTGAATTTGATTTGTGATTAAATCTCTAGATTGAATATAGAATTTATTGTAATTATTCGCACTATTGAGGAAAGAAAGATTTTGAGTATCAGATTTGACATCATTCCTACTTGAGAATTCACTGCTGATATCATCAATAGCAATTACGTTATTTGTCTTACATAAGATGAAATCAAGAAGATATGTATTTTTAAATTTCAAGAATCTTGAAACATTTCCTGAAATATTAATATCAATAGCATTATCGAAATAGTTGATTCTATCAACTCTTAAATCACTTATATAAGAGTTTGTTACTGTTATAACAGATTCTGGAGATTCTGTACTAATACCAGATTGTGTGCTCTCAGTGAATTGCATATCAGCAAAGTTTTTCATACCACTGGTATGAACTAAACTATTGACGTTTCCTACAATTTCTTCCCAAGATTTACTACTCTTAATTGTGTAAGATAAATTCTGATAATAGTCATTATCAGGAAGAACTTGTGCATTCTCATTTAATTTGCCAATGTTATACTTCCAATCAAATTCTTTGAGATTAGTCCATGAAGTATTATAAGAACCTGTACTATTTCTGATAAAGTCAATAGTTCCTGCACTATTAGAAGAATTTCCAGAAATCCTCTCACCAACTTTTAGAATTCTAGATCCAAGAACTCTAATAATATTAGAATCTGCCGAAATAACTCTCAAATCATCAGAAGTAATCTGAGCATCAGAAATTACTGATAATGATTCATCAATTAAGAATTGAGATCCTTTCTGATTAACCTTGAACTCAGGATAATTATCTTTGTTGATTACAGTTGCATAACCTTCTTGGATAAACTTAATGTTACCGCCATTATTAGTGTAATCAGAAACATCATATTCAAATTTTACTGGGTTTGTAGCATAGTATTGAGTAATTCTAAAGAAATTAAATCCAAGATCTGTAGAATTTATACCATCTCCAGTTGAACCACTTACTTTTTCAATACCTTCAACAAAAATTTCTTGTCCTTGTTCAAGAGGTTGTTGAGTGAATCCAAAAATTGGTGTGGTAATAGTACAAGTAACAATACCTGATTGAGAATATTCAACCTTATCAATATTAATACCGTTACTGTTATTAATGGTCTTCATAGTAACTGGTTTGATAGGAAGTCCGTTTGCTGGGAACTCAATATCAAGATCAGTAATCGAAGCACCATTAACTTTTGCTCTGATATATCCAGAGTCAATAATTTCTCTAGTATCAGTGTCGATAAGCACTACATCTGGTGCAGAAGCATAATCTTGTCCACCAAATATGATTTCAATAGTGTCAATTGTGTTGGAATCTGCCAGGAATACTTCCTGAGGGATGATTGCAGAAGGTCTTACAGTATTATCTGATGGATATTCATAACCTTCATTTCTGAGCTTATCAGAAATAATATTTCCGATGCTATCAGAAACTGGAACAATAAATGCACCAGCACCATTAATAGATTCAACTCCAGAAAATACTGGAAGCGACTTCATGCCATACCCTTGAGATACGATGTTAATGCTTTCAATTCCACCAGTAGCTGTTTGAGATTTTGTGGTATACTTAATTACATCACAATCTTCTTTCAGGTATACTAAACTCTCTGGAAGTTGTCTGAGGGCAACACTAAACTCAGTTGTTGCTGTTCCCATTACTTTATGGTCAGAATTATATAAACTATCTTTAAAGAGGATTTCAGAATGGTGAGATACGTCATTATCCGTGGTATTAATAGGAATTCCGTCTTGAGCGAGGTTATAATAAAGTACTTCGGGAGTAGTTTCTGAGAAATTGAGATTAACTCTTGCAATACTAGAGAATCCTACAGATCCGCCAACACCAGTTACAACAAAAGTTCCATCAGATGTGAATGAATCAAATTCATTTTTGAAAGAATTATCATAGAAGAATTTAAAGTCGTATCCTTGAAGAGAATCGTCAGAAACATCAAATATCAAGTTATTATTCTTGTAATTTGCAATTGGAGGATTTACTGCCGCTACAAACTGCAGATCTCCACCTGTATTTCCAAAACCTACAAGAAGTGGTGGAACTGAAGTTGCATCTACATATGTTTCTGCAAGTCTAATAGTATTTTCGTCTACTTTATAAACAAAATATTCTCCTGTAGACAAACCACTAATTATATCGTCTCCAGAATCATAGAATACCTTCTGACCTGTGACATATGAATGTTCTTCTACAGTTATCGTATTTTTCTGAGAGTTTACTTCAGTAGTACTAAAACTAATTGGATTTACGATTAGATTATTATTGAGATATTTTACAAGAATCTTGTTAGTAGTACCTATTCCAACATTAATATTTGGTTTAACTTCCAAACTGATCTCATCACCTCTTTCAAGATTGTGTGAGGTAGATACCGACACAACCGCATTGATTCTTTCGCTAGTTGCAGTAATATTATCTTCAATAGTTTCGATGATATAATCGAAGTTATCAGAACCATTGTTTTCAAAGAAAACACCTTGAGATTCTGAAGTAAGACCAACAGTGGTAACAAGACCAATAAAATCTGATGTCTTTCTGATAACGAATAGTTCATCAATAATATCTGGAACATCTACAGTACCAAGATTTGGAACTCTAATTGGTATTGCATCTGATGCTGTTGGTTTTTTAATCGTTACCTTATCACCAGTTTTAAATGGGTGATTTTGTAAGAAGATACTCTTAGTTTCAACGAAAGTTTGATAGGTAGTAAGACCAACAGTATAATCTAAGGTAACACCAGTTCCTGTAACTATACCAACTCCAACAGATTTTTGTGGGTTGAAATTAACTCTCTTCGGAATATTAGAAGTAAATGCTTCCATTTCCTTATTAATTTCAAATTGATAAGGAAGATATCTTACTTGAGTTCCAAAAGTGTGTGCTACACCTAAATTATCTCTTCTTAAGGTGAGAATATTTTGTTTTGAATTTACGCCAATAATTTGGAAGAACTCATCGTCAATTGTAACTGTATTTCCTACAGAAACATTTTCTGGCACATAATTGACAAAAACATCAGTTGCAAATCCAGTCATATTGAATTCATTCAACTGAGATGAAAGAAGTGACGTTACTGTAGTCACTCCAACTTCATAAGATCCTTGAATATCAATTTTATCTGTAGATACACCAATAATGTTGATATTATCTCCATTATTGAAATCATGATATGGGTATATTGTGAAAATTATCTTACTACCATTCTTCCAAGTAATAATAGTATCATCATAACTTGTGATGTCTGTTCTTATTGTCTCAATATCTTTACCTTGAATTTCAGATACTTTTATGAATGGAGAAGTTCCAGATTCAAGTTCAAATGTAACTCTATCACCAATAGAATAGTCAGTTCCTGCTTTAATTACTTCATATCCATTTACACCACCAGCAGAAACTGATTCGATAAGTGTTTCTTGCTTAATAACTTCATTTGATTCAATGAGGAAATCATTGTCTGCAAATTGATTTGAAACTCCATAAGGTAATGTGTTTCTGAGAACATTAGTTGAATTTAAATCAAAAGATTGATCTAAATTATCATTTTCTTGGATGTACTCCGACTTGTAGTTGTGTCCAACAAAATATGGAAACTTACCAACCGTCTGCCCATCAGCATTCAATTCTGTGGTTGCAAAGTATGCATATACGCCATCAGGGAAGTCCTTGGTTTTACCAAATCTTCCATTATACTGATCTAGATCGTTAGTAGCAGTATACTTATAATCTTCTACAAAGTAACCCCGTGGGAATATACTAGTACTTGGGCGATTTTCTACATTAGTAATCTCATAACTAGGAGTCAATCTCCTTACAGTAGAATTAATGTCATCTGGATTAGAATAACCGAATGAACCATAAATTGGGTTTCCATCATATGCCCATCCGATAATATCGGAATGCTTACCCTCTAAATCGCCATTATCCCCTAGTTGATTTTTTATGTTTTGAGAATAACTTACTACAGCATACTGAAGACCATTACTTCCCGTGGTTATAATTTCGGAAGCAGGGTCTCTATAGAACTGATTCTGAACTCCAAACTTAATTGAACTATTTACAGTAAGAGGTCTTACATTTGCCTGGAAAATAGCACCAGAACCTGCAGAAACTGGATAAACTGCTGTTGTTCCATTTGCATAATTAAGTCCGCCAGTAACGATAATGACATCAATGATTGTGCCACCTTTAATTACGGGTCTGAGAACCGCACCAATTCCTGTAGGTGATTCTACAACTAAATCTGGAGTAGAATAATAATCTAAACCACCGTATAAAATTCTTATTCTAGAAATCTGACCATTTTCTACAACAGCACTAAATTGTGCTTCTTTACCATTAAGAACAGAAATTTTTGGTCTACTATGTACATTTAATGTGGTAGTACCATAATCTTCTCCTTTATCAAAGATATAAATTTGATCAATAGATCCTCTGATTACTGGAGTTGCAATAATAGATGTGTTTCCAGCACCAGGAGATGAGAAATTAACAACCATGTTAATTTCTGGATATGAGAAGTGATGTCTTCCTGTTCCTGCGTTGTTAAATTTTACATATTTGTGTCTATCATAGTTTGTATTGTCAATTCCATCTACACCGGCATCAGAAATTCTAAACCTATTCTCATCAATAAAGAGTACCTTGTACTTAGTTGTGCTAGAAACACCTGAGATAGGTGTTCCATCAGGAGTATACTCAATGATTTCTCCTTCAGAGAAACCATGATTCTCAAATTCGATAAAATGATTGGTTGTAGATATTCCAGAAGTATTAACTTTCAGGTTTCTATAGGCAAATCCTTCTCCACCTGCAGTAACTCTAATTTCAGATAATCTGTTCTTAGTTTCTAACTTAAACTTATGAATTCCAGAAGCTCCAATCGTAGAGAATCCTACAGTATTGATTCCTGCAAAGAAATCGGAATAATTTCTATAGATTCTAATTGTTTGATCGTTAATGATTTCTGGATAGTAAATTGCACCATCAATCAAACTTTCTCCAGAATCTGTATTTGGACCTTGAAATGGTTCAATGCCAATAGCAAGATTGTTTACTTTATTATAAGTAATTTCTTGACCATCAATCAGACCGTGAGGTTTTGTAAATGTAATTCTTTCATTGACGATATCCAATCCTCCACCAAGATTGAATTCTCTAGCATCAAAGTCAATTTGACGTGCAAATTTTTCTACAACAGGTTCAAATTTTGCTCCAGAACCATTTCCACCGGTTAAATCGATAGAAATAATTTTCTCAAAGTCAAAATCCTGAGGATCAACATAAACACTCTTAACACTACCGATAATGACAGGTGAGATATCTGCCGTTCCTGGAATCTCAAGAAGTGGTGGATTGATTACGTCATAATCTTTACCACCATTCAATATATTAATACTTTCCAGAGGACCATAATAAACCTTATCGTTGGTTTTAAAGGTGAATATTTCTGCACCATTTTTGAGCATTCCTAATGCTCCAGGAAGAATGCTACTACTTACATTATCTTCGACTTCCTGTTTAAGATCTATCTTCTTGAGAATTTTTTGAGGATTTATAGTTTTAGTTCTCTGCTCAAACAAGATAATATTATTTCCAGAACTAATAGTATCAGAAGTTCCAAATTTTAAGAAATCTGTTGAAGGAATTGTAACACCGTTTTGGTATAATTTTATACTTGTTTTATCGGAAAGAACGTCTACAAAATAAAATTCTTCATTTAATCCTTCAATAGGATCAGATTCATTTGGAATATATTTTACTTTATCCCCTGTTAAGAATGATACTACGTCATTAAATCTAATAACACTATATCCCTGGGATACATTATCAAATTCATCAAGAGATGATATTTCATATTCAAATATAGGAGATGTGATTTCATAACCAGGTAAAGAGTTTGAAGCTACGTATACAACATCTTCTTTATCAATATAAACGTTCTGTACATCCGAAGATACGACATTATTACCATACTGAATGTCTGCAGTAGATGAGGTTGCTTTTTTAAGCAATCTTCTAACATCATATGATGTTCCAGGGATCGCCAGAGGCGTCGTAGAGACGTTCAGAGTGATTGTACCGTCTTCTGCAATACTTAGGATGGTTATATCATCAAACCCCACAGGGACGATCTCAGTGTTCCTAGAGAGGATTTCTACTTTATCTCCTGCCTTAAGAGTATTTCTATCAATAGAAACTTTTGTTGTTATAGTACTACCAGAAAAGGTATCAATTTGATATCGAGTACTAGTATTATATAACCATGCATTAGTAAAGATAGACAATTTGCTACCATCTTTACTAACGGTAGTTCCTAAACTCTTTGGAGAAATAACGTCGCCAGATTTGAAATTAAACTTCTCATTATCAATAACAGCATTAGACAGTACACCCGTGATCAGGAATTCTACTTTTTGATTTTCATCACCATCAGCATACCCATAGTAAGTGTTGCTTCCATGAACATAATCAGTTTTGTCAATGAGAATTGGCTCACTCTCATTAGTGTAACAACCTAAAAACTGGTTTAAGGTCTTTTCAGTGTAATAAATTGGTTTGTGATTGGAGTAAATCAATCCATTATGGTCAAACCCTACAGTAGAATCTACTGAAATGGTATGAATTGGTTCTGTTCCTGATATTGTTACGTCATCAACAACTCTAGTATTCTGAGTAACGTCAAAAGTACCAGTAATCGTTGGGTTTGTATCGTCATAACCTACAAAAAGATTCAGTTTATAGTATGTTACACCCTTCCTGGTAAACGACTCTATCTCCGACACAGAAGCGGTTGTAACGTTGTCTGTACTCTTGTAGATAGTTTGACCCTCTAGATCGTTAATACTGCCTGAGAGCGGTCTTACGATGACTACAGACCTTCTGATATATGATGCATCAGATGGTTTCAGAAGGAAATCTTCAAGGTTTATAATGGTTGGACTTTCATTATAGAGGACATTAAACAGAATTCTGAAGGATTCGTCCGTTCCTTTGGACTCATAGAACCCTCTTGCCTCTTTTACGAAGTTTGCAACGTTTAGGTTTTCTGCAAAATCAAGATTTTCGAGTCCTGGAGTGAGAGAAAACTTGAGTTTTTTGTAAAATTCTTGTAAAAATAGAGAACTCAGGTTGTAAATGATGGATTCATTGGCATGATCTGCTGCAGAAGTGCTCTCAAATACCAGTTCTTCCTGATTTAGTTCAGCATGATAGTCGGTAACACCACTAAAACCTCTAATACAACCCTCAAAAGTGGTTTCAGTACTTTCGGTATAGGTGATAATTTCGTTATCAATACGAATTAGACCGTATTTTGGCGGAAATCCCTTCGTAGAAACAACATTAATAGTTTCTGAAGTGGATGTTATTGATTCTGTTAGGTGTGTATTACCCCTAATGACTTCTGGAGTGAGGTTATCAAGCTTCAAATACCTATCAAGGTTGTCCGCAATGTCTACTGGACCACCTTGATATTCTTGAGAAATATAATATTGCTTCAAAAATTCGACAAATTTAGGATTTTCGCCTAAAATGAACTCAGGGAGTTGATTTTCAATGATCTGCTGAATCTTTACTCTTTCTCCAAAACCTGCGTTTTGCATATTATGACCTCGTTAAACTCCCGTTGGAATAGCTGGATGTATAATAATTTTTATTGAAGACAACACCTGAATTATCTTCCCCAGAAGATATAGAATCTTTAATCATATTTATTTTACTCTTCTCAAGATTGAAAGAAATATAGAGATCTTTCAATCCAATAACGTCATTTGATTCTGGGAATGCCTGAATTTCAATAGAATCGTTCTCAAGAACAGTTGAAGTAATGATAATATTGTTAATATTGACTTCTCCCTTCTCATAATCCACCGTTCCGGCAGATTTTACAAGAATTTCGGGTGCAAATGGATCCTCAGAGTCAGTTTGGATCTCAGTTGCTGGTTTTACGATTGAAAGAACACCTGTTTTTCCGTCATTATTTGGCGTATCAGTGAAAAATACGGTATCAGTGCTTCCAAGAATCGTAAATCCAGTTGATTTGATGTTATATCCCTTCTGATTGATATGAAATCTATTGCCAAAACAGATTTCGTACTGTGCAAACTGATTAATCAGTGCTTTCAGGTCTCTTCTAATGATAATTTTCGTGATATTTGATGTAATTGCAGAATCTGTGTTGTCAATAATCTGTAAAAGTTTGGAATATTTGAATCTTCCACCAAATTTGTTCAAATCTACCGATTGTGAGTAAGAAACAAGTGAAGAATTGACTCTACTCTTCAAATCAGACGCATTTACGACCTTATTAAAGTTATAATAGACCGAAGCGTCAATCTCAACATAGAGAATCTTGAGATCGACGATCTTTTGGTTGATTCCGGAGACCGAATATTGCTTTAATTTTGATAAAATCTGCTCTTTATCGAAATCTGAGATAAAAGTACCATTTTTTGGTTTGATACTGATCAAAACATTGCCATATTGTGGTGGTTCAAGCTCTTCTCCACCAACAACGGAGACAGATTCCGCATTTTTGAAGATTTTTGACTTAATAATCGTTTCATAATCAGTCGTTGTGACTGCTCTGTTCTGTGCAGAGTACAATCTTGGTGCAAAATAACGAATTGAGTCAAGATTTTCAATTTCTGCGCCATTATATGAACGATCTATGGTCGTTATGGTGACTGTATTAGTAGGAACGACGATATTATCGTCTGCATCACGCAATGTTCCACCAAAAGCAAAGGTATCAACACCATTTCCGTCCTTTCCAGACGTTACAATGTAGTTTACCGTTACAATATTGCCATTTTCTAGTGCTTTTCCAAAAATACCGTTACCGAACAATAACTGATACCTTTCATCCGCTACCTCTTGAATAAGATATACTAATGAATTGGAATCAATATTGATAATATTCTCTACCAAGGAGTATTGATCACCTAAACCTGTCTCTGAAGGTTCTCTTACATATGCTCTAAGAGTAGATGTATCTACAAATGAGTTATCGACGATATATTTCTGATCTATTGAGGTATCAACAGTAAATCTCTTTGTTAGGAACGTTCCTTCCCTGACAATAACATTATCAAACTTCGCAAGACCGTTCACGACTGGTGCCGTAATGGTCTCAGGAGAAGAGAAGACGAAAGAAGACCCTCTCGTACCACCAGTACAGACAAGACCTGCCTGAAGTGTTACTGTAGGGGTATAAATGGGTGTTCCGTCTTGTAAGGTTGCCTGAGGATCGACTCTTACTTCAAAAGAAATCTTTGCACTCGCCGCAGTTCTTGAAGAAGGTACATATCCAATATTTCGTGCAAGAGCAACGACATTCTCCCTAACCGTTGCAGAATCCAAGAAGGATTCATTCACGACCATATTCGTATTGAATGCCGTGATATACGTATTATATGCTAACGTATCAATCAAAACAGAGAAGTTAGATCCCTCAAAGTCAAAATCCGTAAAGGTGGAGTTTGCACGAAGGTAATCTTTTATCGATTCTCTTATTTGACCGTAGTCGAGATTGGTGAATTTAGTAAAAGGCATTTGTTTATCTGGTTGCCTCTAAGATGAAGGTAAACGATTGGGTAGGAACATCTTGTCCAATAATATCGAAAATTACAGTAACCTCAAATTTATTATCATCAATGCTTGGTTCTACTTCAACATCAAGATTCTCAACTCTTGGTTCATAATTGAGAATAACTTCCTTGACCTGATCTTCTAATACTGTTGCCGTTGCATAGTCAACAATTTCAAATAAACTATCACGTACATCTGATCCTAGATTAGGTTGAAAGAATCGTTCTGTTTTGATTGTTTCAACTAAATTACGTACAGACCTTATAATAGCATTTCTATTTGTAAGAATAGGTAAATCCTTTGTCACAGGATGTGGTTCAAAGGATAAACTAATATCTTTGAAGGATCTAGATACCCTTGTTACTGCCATTTCCGAGAACTTTTTAGTTATTTAGCACTTACCTCTTATTTATTGGCATAAAAAAAGTCCCCCGAAGGGGACCTCTTCAATCATTTATAATCTCTAACGTGTTCGTTGCCTGGATGACTGTGATGATGGTCATCATGAGTACCTAGAACATATGGATGTCCAAACTCCCAGACAATAACTGAAATAACACCGACGAAGACGTAACTAAGGACTTTATCAAATGTTTTCATCGTCCCTGCCCCCGATAACGCTTCTGCTTACCATTACGTGAGGTCGCAGCACACTTGGTGTGCTGTCCTGATCCTTGTCGAGTTTTTTTGGGTTTCCCCGGCATGAAACTATCTTTTACAATTCCAACTTTAGATCGTGCCATAATTAATCTTCAATAATAACTTTGTAGGTGATTTGGTCTGGTTTGATGGTTCCGTTATCATAGAACCCTTTGGCGTAATCTTCCATCACATTAAAAAAATCTTCTTCAGAAAGATTACTGTGTGTAAGGTCGCCGTTTACATAAACATTGTACTTCTCTCTCATTCTGGTGGATCCCATATTACATCGACATGCCATGAAATAATGGTCTTCCGCTCGTGACCGAGATTAACTGGTGCGCGGTGGACGACATAAGATGGGAATGTCATTATATCACCCTCCTTGAGTCCTTCAATGACTTTGACCTCCTTTGTCCGCGTATCCATAAATTCCGTACACGGAGCGCCCTCAGGAAACTCCAAGTACCATACAGACGTGAAGTTACAATTGTGATGGACGTGCCATCCGTGCATCTGTTGATTGTAATAAATCTGATACCAGATCTCAGATACGTCATTCACATCATGAAAACCCATGTCCTCACGAATTACCTTGACCATATGTTTGTTCAAGGGTTTCCGAATCATATCATAATACGGTAAGTCCTCAAGTTCCGAGGTGTAATCCGTGAAGATGTCCATATAAGGAATATCATATTGATCATAATAATCGTATCTTCGATCATTATCCTCCGCATCCTTCAAGATCTTTTCCAATACGAGATCCCGGAGCGCCGCGTGGTCCTCAAAAGGTCTTATAACACAAGGCGCATCATACATGAATACCCTCGATGTCATCAGATCACCCTTGTCTTTTCGTGACCAACTCTGATACGTGGGTCGCACCAAATTTCAAAGCCCGCCTGAATTGCATCGAGACAGAAAGATACGTCTTCACCGCACATGTCCTGTACACTGCCAGATTCAAAAACCTGCATCTTTGGTGCAAACCATGGATACTTCATCTCTTCATGTTCAAACACTCCGTGCTTGATCAGTACCCATCCAAATCCTGTGTAGTCCACAGTGAATGGCTTACGACGCTTACCAATACTCTCCAGGGTTTCATGGTTCATGACACCACCATTACCACGGAAGTCCTCTTCGTCCAACCAGTGGGCAACAGATGTCGTGCGCCCGTCCTCGGTACAGTACCATCCGGCGGCAATGTCCTGATCCATCAGAACCAACTGATAGAACTTCTCAGTGTTGAATACAATATCACTATCAATCCACAACTGATAATCATACTTCAACTTTCCATCCCAGGGAATCTGATCCGGTCCACGCAGTACATTCGCTCCCAGACACTTGCATCTTGCAAAGTTGACCATTGAGGAATAATCCTGCGAGATCTGGATGCTTGCTCCGCATTTTACCAGGTCGAAGCAAAGTTGTACAAAACTTTTGAGAAATGCATAAGATACCCCTCGACCGGGTAAACAGAAAACTACTGCCTTGCCTTTCAGCATCTCTCTGGCAGCATCGTAATCCCATTCTGGGGCGCTCTCTGATGGTTTGGGTGTCTTTGCCTTTACTGTAAATCCTTTAGCCATAATAGAAATTGGTTACTTCAGTATCATACCGTATTATATATGAAGTGTCAATCGGTGATGCTAATCCACTCCACGGACAATAATGCAGTTGCTCTCTACCTCAATGTTTACTTCTGTGCCCTCATACCAACCCTGCTCGTCACATATCCATTGCGGAATGATTACGTAGTACTCCCCCGTCACTGGATCGATCTCTACGGTCGAAAAATTTTCTGCGCGATTTTTTTCCATAGATCGTTTTCCGTTCTTGCATTATATATGACTTTGACGGTTTTTGAGGTGGGGGGCGGATTTTTTTATAGGCGCGTTTTTTAACAGGCGTTCGTAACACTTTATAGCTTAGGGTAGTTAGGCGTTTTATATACGGGGGGGCATGGGGCGGAAAATATAAAAAATCGCCCCCATATTAACTGCCAAATACTAACATTTAAGGGGGCAATATCTGCCCCCGCTAAGTGTAACTTAAGCGCCCAATTCTCCTAATCTTAGTGCTATCTTATGACACGCAATCCGTCGCCCGTTCAGTGTAAACGTATGGCGACGATTGCCGTTCTTGATGACTTTAACCGTGCAACCTAGCACTATGTCGTGTGGAGGATTGCCCTCTCCAGCATAACCCTGGCAGTGCAATTCTGCCTGCCCGATCATACCATCACCGTGCAATCCGCCGCGATTAATAGAATCAATGGCGAACTGCTCAACATCACGAATCCGTTGAAAGTTGGTATCGAAAGTAGAAAGCATGGGTCTAAAGTGTAGGGGAGAAAAATGTTAATTAAGGGGGAGGATTCTCCCCCGCTAAATGTTACCGAAGCGGTTGCAGTTTTACAACTTCAGGTTTAGTTTCATCAATCCAGATTGACATAATGTGGAACTTAGGATTGAGACGCTTGCATGTTGCTAATGCTTCCTCTCTTGTTGATGCAATGTAACTTAGAACATCCATCCTAGAGTAACCATTAGGATAGAAATGTTCGCCGTAAATGTTGAATTTAAGTTCTGACATTGTGGGGAA